>Ga0256832_1000382_pt1 | contig 27914 bp, 24 predicted proteins | sample 134614metaG_FD_190534 | JGI IMG/M metagenome (GOLD analysis project Ga0256832, IMG submission 190534) | Hydrothermal vent microbial communities from Lau Basin, Pacific Ocean - 134-614 | ecosystem: Environmental > Aquatic > Marine > Hydrothermal vents | place: Pacific Ocean: Lau Basin | collected...
CAGTTTATTTTGCGGGCTTGTGGGTGATGGGGGTGAGGGTTGGGGAGTTGATGGGGCGGGTTCGGTGATTTAATGGATTGGGGTGAGTTTGCGAAGCTTAACGTTATATTGGTGGAAGTTCCGCAGCTGATTGTTCCGTTATTTTAATTATTCTCCGGCGGAAGCTGCGTGTGCCTTTTCTTTGAGTGGCCAAAGAAAAGGCACCAAAAGAAAGGCCACCCTGCGATTTGCCCGCTTCGCGGGTACCCTGCGCTTCTCGCCTTCATTGGCGCAAAAATAAACTCGGTTGCTACGCTCCCTCAAACAAATTTTTGCTCAAACCAATGAAGACTGCGATGCTCGGCTGCATCGAAGGGACGAAGGTCAATGTCAAAACCACAGCTCCACGTAGGGTGGGCGATGCCCACCCTCCTAACTACTACGAGGTTTTTTGATTTTGACGTTAATCCCTTGGTGTTGCACTGAGCACCGGAGTCCTTTGCGGGAATTGCCCGAAGGGGCGCGGCAGGGACGCCGCGCGTTTTTCATGGGCCAAGGATGGCCCGTTGAAAAACCCCCGCAAAGGATGAGGAGCGCAGGGAACCCCGAAGGGGTGCAACACAGGGTGCCCTTTCTTTTGGTTCGTTTTCTTTGGGCAAGCAAAGAAAATGAACACGCAGCCTCTGCCAGGAAATAATATAATCAATGGAACAATTAGCTGCGGAACTTCCACTGAAGTATTGTTGAGGTTCGCAAGCTTCCCCCAACCTTTGCCACACTACCCACCCATGCAAATCATCCGCAACCTGCAAAACCTCAAACCCCAGCACCACGGCTGCGTCGCTACCATCGGCAACTTCGATGGCGTGCACCTCGGTCATCAGGCGGTGCTCGGCCAGTTGGCGGAGAAGGCGGATGAGCTGAACCTGCCCGTCACCGTGGTGACCTTCGAGCCCCAGCCCCAGGAAGTGTTTCGTCCCGAGCAGGCGCCCCCGCGGCTGACGCGCTTGCGCGAAAAGGTGCAGGCCCTGCGCCGTTACGCGGTGGATCGGGTGCTGGTGTTGCGCTTCGACAGGAAATTCTCTCAACAGTCAGCGGATGACTTTATCCAGAATTTATTGGTGAATGGTTTGGGGGTGAAACACCTGGTGATCGGTGACGACTTCCGCTTCGGCAAGGATCGCGCCGGTGACTTTGCCCTGTTGCAGGCGGCGGGTCGGGGGCATGGCTTCGAGGTGGTGAACATGCACACCTTTTTGCTGGACGGTGAGCGGGTGAGCAGCACGCGGGTGCGTTCGGCCCTGGCGGCGGGGGACCTGAATGCGGCGGAGAAACTGCTGGGGCGCATTTATCGCATGAGCGGCCGGGTGGCGCACGGCGACAAGAAAGGTCGCACCATCGGCTTTCCCACGGCGAACATTCATCTGCATCGCATCAACACGCCGTTGCGCGGGGTGTTTGCAGTGGAGTTGTTCGGTATCGAGGGTGAACCGCTACCTGGGGTGGCCAACCTCGGCACGCGGCCCACGGTGGGCGGCATGCGCACCCTGCTGGAGGTGCATCTGTTCGATTTCGACGGCGATATCTACGGCCGTCATGTGCACGTGGATTTTTTGCACAGGCTGCGTGACGAGCGGCGCTTTGATTCCTTCGATGCGCTGAGGGCGCAGATTCTGCTCGATGCCGAGCAGGCGCGGGCCTATTTCGCGTCCTGATCGGGGTGGTTCCGGTGTTGGTCGTGGTCCCCCGGTGGATAGGGGAAGCGGTATCTACCGTAGCGGATCAGCAGGGCCGAGGCGGCCAGAACCAGTATGGCGCCAGCCACGGCGATGATCTCCCAGCTGTCGATATTCTTGATGTCCAGCGCCAGGTAGCGGGCCAGGGCGACAATGGCGATGTACAGCGGCATACGCACCGGCAGTTTGCCGGAATCCAGGTACACGGCCACCATAGCCACCACTTCAAGATAGATGAATAGCAGCAACAGATCGGCGAGGGTCACGCGGCCCACATCCACCATGTGCAGGACTTCCTGCCCTCCGGCCACCAGGGTGGCAAGGGTGATGATGACCAGACCGGCGTATTCGATGAAGCGCAGGGCCTGATGGCCTAGCTTGCGTGGCTTGTTGTTCATGGCGGCAAGGTTAGCATGGATAGGTATCGCGGCGATGCCTGTGGCCGGGTTTTTCACTGCCCCGCTAGCCGGGGGGTGCCGCAAGCGGGTAAAATGGGCGGCTTTATTGGGGCGATCCCGCCCTCTCTGACACGGTGATGACTTCAAGTGGCTGATTACAAAGATACCCTCAACCTACCCCAAACCGATTTCCCCATGCGTGGCAATCTGGCCAAGCGCGAGCCGGATATGCTCAAACACTGGGACTCCTCTGGCCTGTACCAGAAGCTGCGTGAAGTCGGCGCCGGACGGGAGACGTTTATCCTCCACGACGGTCCGCCCTACGCCAACGGTGACATTCACATCGGCCACGCGGTGAACAAGGTGCTCAAGGACATCATCATCAAGGCCAAGACCCTCAGCGGTTTCGACGCGCCCTATGTGCCGGGCTGGGATTGCCATGGCCTGCCCATTGAGCTGAACGTGGAAAAGAAGGTGGGTAAGGCCGGGGTGAAGGTAGATGCGGCCACCTTCCGTGAGGCCTGCCGCCAGTACGCGCAGAAACAGGTGGATGGCCAGCGAGCCGATTTCAAACGCCTGGGGGTGTTCGGCGACTGGGACAATCCCTATCTCACCATGAATTTCCAGTACGAGGCGGACATCATCCGCACCCTGGGCAAGATCATCGATGCCGGGCATCTGCACAAGGGAGTAAAGCCTGTGCACTGGTGCACCGACTGCGGCTCGGCCCTGGCGGAGGCCGAGGTGGAGTACGAGGACAAGACCTCGTTGGCCATTGATGTGCGTTTTGCGGTGCTGGACGAGCTGGCGTTGTTCGCCCGCGCGCATCATGTCGACGAAGATGGTGAGAAGCACATCGGGGAAGGCCCCATCTCGGTGGTGATCTGGACCACTACCCCCTGGACCCTGCCGGCCAACCAAGCGGTGGCGGTGAATCCCGAACTGGATTACGTGGTGGTGCAAACCACAGGCGAGCATGGCCCGGAACGTCTGGTGCTGGCCGAGGCCCTGCTGAAAGATGCCATGGGCCGCTGGGAACGGGACGACTACCGGGTCATCGCCTATTGCACTGGCGCAGACCTGGAAGGCCTAAAGCTGGGCCACCCGTTTTATGAACGTGAGGTGCCGGTGATCCTCGGCGACCACGTCACCACCGAGTCCGGTACCGGTTGTGTGCACACCGCCCCCGGTCATGGTCAGGAAGACTTCGTGGTAGGGCAGAAATATCACCTGCCGGTGGAAAACCCGGTGGGCCCCAATGGTGTATTCCTGCCGGACACCGAGCTGTTCGCCGGCGAGCATGTGATGAAGGCCAATTCGCAGGTGGTTGAGGTGCTGAAGACCAAAGGCATGCTGGTGCACGAAGAGGCATTGCGTCACAGCTATCCGCACTGCTGGCGGCACAAGACGCCCATCATCTTCCGCGCCACGCCACAGTGGTTTATCGCCATGGATCAGAACGGCCTGCGTGATGCCGCCATGGATGAAATCAAAAACACCACCTGGATGCCCGACTGGGGCCAGGCCCGTATTGAAGGCATGGTGGAAAACCGCCCTGACTGGTGCATCTCCCGTCAGCGCACCTGGGGTGTGCCCATTCCGTTGTTCGTGCATCAACAGAGCGGCAAGCTGCATCCGGATACCGCTGACATAATCGAGAATGTCGCGCAGCGCGTAGAAGCAAAAGGTATAGATGCCTGGTTCCAGTTAGACCCGAAGGCGTTACTGGGTGACGCGGCGGATGACTACGAAAAGGTTACCGACACCCTGGACGTGTGGTTTGACTCCGGTGTGTCCCATGCCTGTGTGCTGGACCGGCGCAAGGAACTGAGGCGGCCGGCAGATCTGTATCTGGAGGGGTCGGATCAACATCGTGGCTGGTTCCAGTCGTCACTGCTTACCTCGGTGGCCGTTACGGGCAAGGCGCCCTTTCGTTCCGTGCTGACCCATGGATTTACCATCGACACCAAGGGTCTGAAGATGTCCAAGTCCATGGGCAATGCGATTGCACCGCAAAAGGTGGTGAACAACCTGGGTGCGGATATTTTACGCTTGTGGATTGGGGGCGTGGATTATCGGAATGAAATGACAGTGTCCGATGAAAACTTCAAGCGTACGGCGGACGCCTATCGCCGCCTGCGAAACACCGCGCGTTTCCTGCTGGCCAATCTCAGTGGTTTTGATCCGGCCAAACATAGTGTGCCCCCGGCCGAGATGCTGGCGCTGGATCGCTGGGCAGTGGCCCGTGTCGCCCAACTGCAAGTAGAGATTCGTAAGGCCTACGATGCCTATGATTTTCATCGCGTCTGTCAAAAACTGCATCACTTCTGCAATGGTGACATGGGCAGCTTCTACCTGGACGTGGTCAAGGATCGCCAGTACACCACCCAGGCCGATAGCCTGGCACGGCGTTCCTGCCAGACGGCCATGTATCACATCATCGAGGCCATGGTGCGCTGGTTCGCGCCCATCCTTAGTTTTACCGCCGAGGAGCTGTGGTCGTTCATCCCCGGTGAGCGGGGAGAATCGGTATTTCTGGAGCAGTGGTACCCACTCCCGGAGATCGCCGACGATGACATGGGCCTGGCCTACTGGCAGGAAGTCCTGGAGGTACGAGAGGCTATAGGTAAGGAGCTGGAGGCCCTGCGCGTGGCTGGCGGCATCGGTTCCTCACTGGACGCCGAGGTGGATCTGTACTGCGGGGCGGAGATCTACGACAGCCTGTTGAAACTCGACGACGAACTGCGCTTTGTCTTGCTCACCTCCTATGCGCGAGTGCATCGTGATACGGAGAAGACAGATGACACCATTCATTACACCCTGGAAAACGGCGATGAGCTATGGATTGCCGTAGCCCCCTCGGCTTACGAGAAGTGTGTGCGTTGCTGGCATCACCGCGAGGACGTGGGCAGTAATCCCAAACATCCCGAATTGTGTGGACGTTGTGTTGAGAACGTCGAGGGTGACGGCGAAGTGCGTCGGTTTGCCTAGATGTTGAATTTTTCAACAAATGCCTTTTCCTTCATCATTCCGGCGCAGGCCGGAATCCAGAGGTTTTACCGATATTCCGGATCGCGCAACAAAACAACTTGGGCCAATTTTGGTTCACTGCTGAATGGGCCTCCGCACAGACTGGATTATTCGCTGCGCTCACCCCTCGGGCCGCCTTTCAGCGTTCAACGCGCTACGCGCTTATGTTCCGGCCTCGGCTTTGGCATCCTGCGTCGCTCTACCTCCTTCATCCCTGGAGTCGTTCGCCGGAATGACGGTAGTAGCTACCCAAGGTTGAAGCGATGTTGAAATGGCTCTGGCTGTCCGCCGTGGTGATGGCGCTAGACCTGGCCACCAAGGCCATGGCGAGCCACTATTTGTCGTTACACCAGCCGGTACCGGTATTCCCGGGCTTCAATTGGATGCTGGCGCACAACACCGGCGCGGCGTTCAGTTTTCTTCAGGACCAGTCAGGTTGGCAGCGTTGGTTTTTCAGCGTCATTGCGCTGGTGGTGAGCATCGGTATTATTATCTGGCTCAAACGCCTGAGGCCGTCACAGATGATGCTGGCCCTGGCCCTGGCCCTGGTGCTGGGCGGGGCGCTGGGGAACCTGTGGGATCGTGTGACCCTGGGTTACGTGGTGGATTTTATCGATGTGTACTATGGTCAAAACCATTGGCCGGCTTTCAATCTGGCTGACTCGGCCATCAGTTTGGGCGCGGTATTGTTGATCATCGACAGCCTGTGGGGTGGCAAGCCAAGGCATGACAAGGCAGGAGAGTGAGGTGAGTGACGAAGTTGCCATTTATCATGGCAGTGAAGTGGTGATGCACTTTACCATCACCCTGGAGGACGGCACCGTGGCGGAGACCAGCGTGGGCGAGGAGCCGCTGCGTTTCGTGATGGGCGACTCCACCTTGGTGGAGGGTATGGAATTGGCTCTATTCGGTTTGAAGGCCGGTGACAAGCAAAGCCTGAGAATCGGCCCGGAGACGGCCTATGGTTTTCCCGATCCGGAGAATGTGCAGGCCATGGATCGAGCTGACTTCCCTGAGGATATGGACCTGAAACCCGGTCTAATCGTGAGTTTCGCCCTGCCCGATGGTGAGGAATATCCGGGAATGATCACCGAGGTGGGTGATAACGAAGTGATGGTGGATTTCAATCACCCCCTGGCGGGACACGAGATTTTGTTCGATGTGGAAATCCTGGAAGTGACGGGTGGCGAGGAGCCGCCCACGGTGCAGTGAACTTTTATGGGTCTTTATTTCGTCACTCCGGCGGATACCGGAACATAAGCGCGTAGCGCGTTGAACGCCGAAAGGCGGCCCGCAGGGTGAGCGCAGCGAATAAACCAGTGGTGTTAACGCCATTCTAGATTCCGGCCCCGGCTTACACCCTGCCGGGGTAGGCCTAATACGCCGGAATGACGGTCTTTATTAAAGGCTGTTTAAACGCGAGAAAATCAAATGCAAATCCTCTTAGCCAATCCCCGTGGTTTCTGTGCCGGGGTGAACCGCGCCATCGAGATCGTGGAACGCGCACTCGAATTGTTCGGTGCGCCCATCTATGTACGTCATGAGGTGGTGCACAATCGTTTTGTGGTGGATGACTTGCGTGACAAGGGCGCGGTCTTCGTGGATGAACTGAAAGATGTGCCTGATGATGCCACGGTGATTTTTAGCGCCCACGGCGTATCCCAGGCGGTGCGCACGGAGGCCGCCGAGCGCAAATTGAAGGTGTTCGATGCCACCTGCCCGCTGGTGACCAAGGTGCACATGGAGGTGGTACGCCATGAAAAGGCCGCCGAGGAGGTGATCCTCATTGGCCATGCCGGCCACCCGGAGGTGGAGGGCACCCTGGGCCAGTATCAGGGGCAGGGCATGTACCTGGTGGAGTCGCCGGAGGATGTGGAGAAGCTGCAGGTGAACAACGAAGATGCGCTGGCCTATGTGACCCAGACCACGCTGTCTATGGATGACACCAAACAGGTGATCGACGCCCTGCGCGAGCGTTTCCCCAATATCCGTGGGCCGAAGAAGGACGACATCTGCTACGCCACGCAAAACCGGCAGGATGCGGTGAAGGACCTGGCGGTGAAGTGTGACCTGGTGCTGGTGGTGGGTTCGGCCAACAGTTCCAATTCCAACCGCCTGCGTGAACTGGCGCAGCGTCTAGGCGCCAGGGCCCATTTGATCGATGGCGCGGCGCAGATCGAGGATGCGTGGTTATCCGCGTTGGATGAGGGTAGTAACATCGGTGTCACCGCCGGTGCCTCGGCGCCGGATGTGCTGGTGCAGGAAGTGATCGAGCGTCTGCAGGCGCTGACCGGCGCATCGGTGCGGGAGTCTGAAGGCCAGGTGGAGAATGTGGTGTTCTCATTGCCCAAGGCACTTAGTCCCGGCAAAACCCGTAAGCCATAAAAAACATCCATCATTCCCAATGGGAATGATGGATGTGTGATTATCAATTTCTTATTTTTTGCTGCCTTACAATTCTTCTTTCCAATAGGTGGGCTGTATCCTCACTCCATCATCCACCACGTCGCAGTCGGCACCTTCGCAATGAACAAGGTCGATATCGCCATTGCTGTTTTCTCGGAAAATGGCCGTGGGCGCAGAGGGAATGCCGGGGCGTTCCAGGGTTTCTGCACGGTCATTAACGCTGGGTGTGGGGGGATTATTGGGATCATTCAGACTGCCCGGGTTTTGTACCGGGCTGGCGTCAAACAGGCTGACGCGATACAGGCGACCGGTGCCGGGGGGTGGCGCGCACTCGCTGGCGGCCACAGACGCCGGTGGGGTATAAGTGGTGAAGAATATCTCGCCATTGATGGTCATGGCCGGCGCCAATACTTTTTCACCGGAACCGGCGCCGAGGGTAAGGTACCAGCCGCTGCTGGCGTCCAGGGCCGAAATGTCGGCGTTACTGGTAACCAGGCTGTTTGTGGCATCAAACAGGCTGGTGTTGGTGATGGTGGTGACGCTGGCGCTGGCCGGGATGGGACCCACCACGTAGGGGTCGCGCAGCGAATAAAAACGATCGTTGACGCGGGGTAGTGCGTTGCCACGGTTATCAACGGGATTTAGCGGGTGTGCACGGTAGCCAGAGCCGATGTTAATGGAAACGTACGGTGCTTCGCCACGGCGCTGGGTGACAACCACGTCGGGGGGATAATAGAAGCGACGGTTGTCGACCTCCTCGATACCGCCCAGGCTGGCCAGGCGAATGCCGCTGCCGGTGATGCCGGAGGCACTGGCGGCCAGGTCAAAGCGGAAGATCTGGCCGCGCATGTCGCCCACATAGACTCGGTCGGCCTTGCCGTCGAGATTGCTGTCCAGCAGGCGCACATCGGAAGGGATGCTGTTGGTCAGTGTGGACATTTCAAGGTCCGCGCCGCTGCCAGTGGGACCGGCCCACCACAGGCGTTCGCCGGTATCGGCATCGACGATGAAAATGGCACGACCGATGCTGTCGTCGGCATCCAGCGGATTGGCGTCCTGCGCGGTGTCATAGCCACCGGCGAAGATCAGCACCTTCTTGCTGCCGCTGCCGTATTTGACAGTGGTCAAGGTGGGCTTGGACCAGGTCTGCCCCAATTCTTCAAAACCGGGTGTGCCACCGGGGCCGCCGCGGATCACCCATTTCAGGGTGGGATTATCGCGGTCTGTGACGTCTAACGCATAGTAGTTGTTACCGCCGCGGCGCATGCCCACGTAAACATAGACGTGGTCGCCTTCGCTGGCTTCGATATCGCGATCCAGGTCACTACTTTCCTTGACCCACACCGAGATGTCGCCATCCAGGCCATAGGGGTGGTTACCCGTGGGGCTGGCCAGGGTGGGCAGATTGGGTAACAGTTCCTTGGGTATAAAAGCGAACTGTTCGACGCCGGAGGCGGCATTGAGGGCATGTAGGAAGCCGTTGTTGGTGGCCACGAACAGGGTCATGTCCGGGCTGGTTTCCGTGCCGCCATAGGTGACCAGGGTGGGCTGGGTATGCAACGGGGCGCCGATGGGGAAGCTGCGCACGGCATCGATGACGCTGGTGAACTGGGCGTCGACCACGGCGCTGTCTGTGCCGGTGATGCCGAGGTCTGCCGCCGTGAGATCGCTGCTGACGCTGTTGCGCAGGGCGTTGTTGTCGGCGCTGATGGCGGGGTCGGTGGGTGTGAGACCGTCGAGTTGGTAACCGCCGGTGTAGGTGTAGAGGTTGCGCGCTGCGGCGGCGGGCAGCTGGCCATTGGCACCGCCTTCGACAATGCTGGCGCCGTCGGCGCTGTTGGACCAGAGGCTGCGTGAGGTCTCCACAAACATGTTGCGGGCATCCACAGCAGGGTTGCCATCTGCATCCACTAACTGGAAATTGTCGTTCAGTGTGTAGGGTTTGACATTGCCATCCCACTTGGGTGCGGCCGCGGGTTCGAACAGGGCAAAGTAAAGTTTGTTGAAGTGGGAAACGCCGCTGAAATCATTCAGCGCCAGTGCGGGTGGGGAAAAGGTATCGTTGGTGTCAGTAATGGTGTCGAGGATGCTGGCAAAGGCGTTTGACAATTCGCTGGCATTGTTGGCGGTGATGTAGGTACCGCCACCTTTGGTGGCAGTGTCCTGAAGCAGGGTCTGATCCGTGGTGAAGCCAATGGTGTAGGTATCAACCATTTGGGTGCCGTTGATAGTGGTGTTTTGATCGGCGGTGTGCAGATACTCTGCCACTTCATCCAGACAGTTGTCGGTGCAGCCGTTGCCGGTCAAAGTGGCGATGCGGCTGTCGGCGTCGTTGTCCCCGTTGGGTTCACCATCGGTGAGCAGAATGGTGAAATTACGCTGGCATTGGGAGCTGATGGGGCTGATGTAGGTGCCGCCAGTGGCCACGCCGGTTACGTTTGTACGTGGGGTGCTGCTGTCGCCAAAGTCCACACTCAGGCCGCCCCAATAACGGGCGGCCTCGTAAAGCGTTTCGGACAGGGGTGTGTCGCCTTGGGCGGTGAAGGCGTCCGATGCGGCGATGATGCTGCTACGGGTGCTGCTATTGAGTTCCTGCATGGGGCTGACAAAATAGCCCCCCAGTCCATTTTGGCTGAAGCGCATCAAGGCCACATTGAAGCCGGAGTTGGTATTCATCAGGTCACGAAATACCGCCTGTACGATTTTCAGGCGGGAGCGTGGGTCGACGTTTGCGTCGTCGATGGTGCGCATACTGCCCGAGGTATCCATGATGAACAGCACATTGGGTTTGGCCCAGGCCTGGCCGCCGGGGCCGATGAGTACCTCGGTGTCGTCGGCCAGCAAGGGGTGGCCGGCGGACAAGACATACAGCAGGCCAATGAGAAATGCGTGAAGCTTGTGCGTTGTTTTTTTCATGTGCGTTCTCTCGATGTGCTTTGCAGTGCTTGCGATATGTTATGACGCCTTGCTCAGGAGCCGGCTGCCAGGGGGGATATGGTGTAGCCCTGTACGTTACGGTTGCGAATGGGCCCGATATTGGCGTCGCCGACAATCTCGATACCCTTTGATACAAATAATCCACTACTGCTGTTGTACAGGGGGGTTGTCCGTTCGATGGCCGGCATGCGCACCTGGCTGCTGCTGGTGATGCCCGCAGTGCTGCGGTTGCTGACGGTCGCCCCCTGGGCCTGTTCCACCATCAGGGCGGGGCTTTTCAGGGTACCTTCATAAAAGGCCTGGCTGATGGCGGATTCCGCTGCCTGGAAGGTGGCCGTGGCCGTCTGAGAGTTGGCGGCCATCTTTTCTTCCATGACCGAATTGTCCAGGCTGCTGACGCCGATGAGGGTGAGTACCAGCAGGATGAGCAGGCTCACTACCAGGACGGCGCCTCGTTGTTGAGTGTATGGTGTCGTGGAAGGTGTTCCGGAAGGTGTTGTGAAAATGGTGTCGACAAGGCGCATGATGGTATTCCTTGGTCTCTATTGCATGTTACGCAGGGCGAGGGTGGTGGCGATCTCGCGACGCAGGAGACGGTCGTTGGTGGCAGGGGTGAAGGGGGCTTCGTCCAGCAGCACGTATTGATGGGTGTCCGTGCTGGGGCGCACCGCCTCGCGGCTGATGAGGCGCAGGGCGATGCGCACACTCACCACGTTGTTCATGTTAGCCACCTGTTCGGCGCGCACATAGCGATTGGCGGAGCGTGGGTCGCCGTCGGTGTTCTCTCCATAGAGGATTTGCAGACTCTCCACGCCTTCAACCAGGGGCATGGCATTGCCGCGTGTGCCCTGGCACATGAGGCGTTGGTTCTGGATGAACCAGCGATTGATGGCAAAGTGATTGCTGGCTACGGCCGTGGGGTCGGTGTCGTCGTAAGTGAGCTGGCCCAGGCAATCACGGTCGGATTCGTAGTTGACGGTGATCATGTCTGAGCCGGTGGTGTTAGCCGCGTTACTGTCATCCAGGGTGGTGGCGGTGATAAAGCGGGGAATGGGGTCGGTGATGGGGTTGGCCGGGTCGTCGTTCTCGTAATAACCGGCGGCGTGGATATCCCTCGCCAGCAAGTCCATGGCGGTGCGGGTGTTTTCCTGCACGAAGCCAAGGTTACGTTGCAGGCGGTTGGATTCCTTGTTGGCCTGGCTGACTTGCAGAATACCCGCCATCATCACCAGGCCAATGGTGATGGCCACGAGAATTTCCACCAGGCTGAAGCCTTGTTGCCGAGTCCTGAATGCGCTCTTGTTTAACGTTTTGTTGTTCATCAGGGCACCACCGTCAGGGTCAGGGTTTGGGTTGTGCTCTCGCCGGCGGTGGTGCTGGCGCTGGCGTTGGGGCTGCGCTCATCCCAGGTGACGGTAATGGTGTGGGCGGAGCCGGCGCCACAGGGAGCGGCGCAGGTAATGCTGGCGGTGCCGTTGGTTAACTGATGGACGATGCCGCTGGCCTCCACGTCTGCCGCCACGGGCATGCCGCAGCCCCACACCCAGGCGTCCACCGCGGCCATTTCGGCGGCGTTGCAGGAATCCACCGGGCCACTGCCGCCGCTGGTGCTGCTGCAGAAGGGTGCGGGTGGGGCGCCGGCGCAATCCGCCTCGGTATAACTGACGCCGTCGTAGGCGCCGGCGGCCACCCCAAGGGGATTGGCGCGCATGCGCTCGATTATGTCATTGGCCAGCACGCTGGCCTTGCTGCGCGCCTCGGAACTGAGATTGGCGCGCAGGCCGTTGATCTGCAGACCGGCCAGGCCCAGCAGGCCGATGGAGACCACGACGATGGTCACGAGGATTTCGACGAGGGTGAAGCCTGCTCGGTATCGCTTGGCTTGGTGAGGATTGATCAGGGACATGAAACAGGGTCTCCGTTGCCGTTTTCGACGATGTTGTCGCCATCGCTGTCGGTGGCCTGACGCACCTGGCCACCGAGGGAGATTACCAGGGCCTTGGCATGCTCGGCGCCCCGGGAATCGCAAAGGTTGATGGTACCGCCGAAGCCGTTACTGATTCTGCCCTGGGGCGTGAAGGTGACTTGATTGACCACCGGGCCCGTGCCGATGAAGCTGGCTTCGCCCTGCAGGGGGCCATGGACACGCAGCAGGGTTTCGCCGGGATCCAGGGTGGTATCGTTGTTGGGATTGGTGAACAGTATCCAGCCCTGGGACCAGTCGCCGGAGCCTCCGCCCGTGCTGCAGGTGGGGGTGGCGGCAGCGGTATCCGCGCTCTTGCACAGGGTGACGGGCACCCGCTGGGTAATGGCATTGTTACGCGCCAGTTGCAGGGCGGTGACCAGCTCGTTGATGGCGATGGTCTGCCGGTTGTTCTGAATGTATGCCTGGAAACTGGGGATGCCGATAGAGAGCACGATGGCGGCGATGGCCAGGGTAACGATGAGTTCGATCAGCGAGAATCCATTCTGTTTGTTCATGGGCCGGAGTATACCGGCTAAACCCCTCGGGTCGAGGGGTTTGCTGACGAATGGCGCTTATGGGCCGACGAGCGGCCTGTTGAACGGTGGGAATTGGACGATGGGTTGGGGCGGATGATTTTCCGCTTAGCCGGAAACCCAGTCGTTCTCGGTGGCGCCGAAGGCACCGTCGTTGTCTTCATCCCAGCGGCGCACGCCGGTATTGGTGAGCTCCATAATACCGTCACCGACCTGGCCGCCGATGGGGGTGGCGCGCAGGGTAAAGGTGGTATTAGTAGCGGCCTGGATGGTGAGGTTGTAAAACTTGGTGCTGCCATCGATCGGTGTCTGGGTGGGGAAGATGTCCGGCGCCCCGGTGTCGGCGCCTCCCGCGGCGGCACCTCTGTAAGTGTTGTTGGTGGTGTAGTGGCGCTCCATGGCATTGGCAAAACTGGTGAGTGCTCCCTGGGCGTCGGAACGCCGGGATTTTCTCACCGAGTCCTGATAGGCCGGAACGGCAATGGCGGCGAGAATGCCAAGGATGGCGACGACGATGAGTATCTCGATGAGCGTAAAGCCTGCGGATTCCCCTTGCCTGATACACCGGGGATGTGGCTCGAGCAATGGCCTGTGGGTGGTGATTGTCATGCGACGGTTCTCCTGTACTCAACGTTGTCTGAGGGGTTATATCATGTTCTGTGGCGTAGGTGTTCAACTCGGCTCAATGCTACCGGGGGGCAATACCCAAATCTCGGTAATGGTGCGGGTGTTGTTTCCCCCCCGGTCATAAGAAAAGCCAATTTCCGTGCCGGGCCGCAGGTCCATTATGGATGCGTGGCGGGATGAGGGTGAATGCACCTGTACCTTGATAGACAAGGCATAACGTGAACCTTCGACGATGATCTCATGAGAAGAGCGAATGCCTCCCACAATTCCTCTTGCCTGAAAAGCACTGGGATATCCTGCCGGCAGATTGCGCTCAACGGGCGGTTCCTCTGCGTATGTCGGCGACAGTGAAAACAGGGCAAGCATCAAAAAAGCGAAAAGAGGTCGAATAGCTGTCTGCATGTTCATGGTTGTATCCTTTTTTCAGTTAACCTATTGGGTAATCTCGCGCCATGAAGTGCGGCCGGTGAGGGGCGAACCTCCGGTGTTGGTGTCGAAGCTGCGTACCTCGTCACCCACCTGGGTCATGCGGCGGCTGCCGATGAAGGCGGCGTCTGACGGTGTGCCGCCATCGAACTGGATGCCGGTGACGATATTGGCGGCGCCGGCATTGTCGCCCACGTTGTCTTCATCGCCGAAGCTACCGTCATTGTTGAGGTCAAAGATCACCTCTATGCCGGAGCCGCCGGTGACGGGATTGAAGGCCAGCTCGTAACCACCCACACCTACGCTGCAGGCGGAGGTGTCTTTGGGGATCACCGTGTTGACAAACAGAATGCCGCCGCGCAGTTGCAGGTTGCGCACGGCGCGCTCGCCTGGAAATTCCACGGTGGTACCGGTGGCGGCATCCAGTACGTCGAGGTCGATGTACCAGCCCTTCACCTTGCTACTGGGCGAGCCGGTGTTTTTCCACACAACATCGTTATTGGTGAGGGTGCGTACCGTGAATCCGTGTTCCGCATTCACGTGGTTGGTGAATACCTGTTCCACCAGTTGGTTGGTGGTGGAGCTCATGGTGACTTCCGGGTTGTTGGACATGTCATCCCACACACCGTAGATGGACTGGATGTCCGTGCTGGTGGCATCGTCCGTGGTCATCCAGCTGCCGGTAGTAAAGATCACAATGAATTCGCCGGCGGCATCGGGGTGGGCCACCACGATGGGGCTGGTGGTGATGGGTTGCACGATATCGCGCGCGAAATTATCGCCTGCCTTGTAGCGAGCTTTAAATATAATCTCCGGTGTGCTTACCCAGCTGCTCGGGGTGGTGCTGGTGAGGTCAAAGCGATACATGTTGCCTTGCAGGTCGCCGGCGTAGACATAATCCGTGGTGCCATCGCCATTGGCGTCGATGGCGCGTACTCCGCCGATACCGTTGGGGGTGGTGCCGTCGGCGCTCTCTGCCTTGCCGAACCCGGTGCTGATCTTGAAAAAGTCGGAACCCGAGGTCCACACGCCGTCCTGGCCGCCTTCGAGGAATAGCACGTACAGGGCGGAGTCACCATTGGTGCTGGTGCTATTGTAACCATTACCAAAGATGGCCACCCACTTTTTGTTACCACTGCCATCGTCGGCGTTGCTCATGGTGATCACCGGCTGGCTGAAGGTATAGCCAAGATCACTGTTACCCACGCCACCGTCATCGGCCTCGGTGAATTCCCACATCACATTGTTTTTGGCCTCGGTTTCCGTATCGAGGTCGGTGGGATCGGTGACGTTGAGGGCGTAATAGCCTTTACCGCCTGCGGCCAGGCCGCCGATCAACACCGTGTTCCAGCTCAGGCTGCCGCTGTTGGTGCCGCGGGCCGGAGTGATGTAGGCATCATTGATGGCGGGGGAGAGATCCACATAGTACCGGTGGGAGTAATCCGGGTCGGTAAGATCCGGCAGGTCCTTGACCAGCACATTGGGCACATAGGCAAACAGTTCCGAGCCATCGCTGGTGTCGATGGCGTGCAACATGCCGTCGTTGGCGCCCACATAGGTCACTTCGTTGCGATTGGCCTTGGCGGTGACAAAATCTGAATAGGGCGTCGCCCCTGCGGTTGAGTTGGGCCAGGCGCCACCACTGCGACCAATGAATTGTGGTTTGCCCACGAACACCGGGGTGGAGTGTACGATATCTCCCAGGCGGCCGTTCGTTTCGGCACGTTCACGGAACTCACCGTTATCGTAATTAGTGCCTTCGTATTGGCTCTGGCCACGCAGGTGTTCCAGGCGTTCGTCACCAAAGGTGTTGGTCGCCGCAGGAATATTGGCGGGTTGCGGAGTATCCAGCAGGGCCTGTTGCGCCGCATTCAGGCTGGTCCACTTGAAGGGTACGCCGGTGCTGGTGCTGTCGCCGTTGTCCTGATAGGTGATGATCACACGGCTATCGGAGGCGTTTGATATCTTGTTGTCCAGTTCTTCAGCCGCACTCCAGACGACGGTGGGGTCGATGCTGCCATCGGAATTGACGTTCTGCGCCACCAGGTCGCCTACGTTGGTCTTGGTGTTGAAGGAGGCGCGGAACACCAGGGTGCCGGATTCCACCTCCTGAGTATTGAAGGCCACGGCAGTGGCGGTGCCGGCGGAGGAGGCGATATCGGTAAAAATATCAGCCATTGCATTGGCAAGACTGAGTGGATCGTTGGCGCTTAGGTATTGGCCGCGTCCATTATAAGCAGCATGCTGGAGGTCATCGACCCGGTGCGCGTTGATGTTGGTACCGGTAGTGGTGTTGTCATTGAACGGATCTTCCCAGGCAAAGGGTACTGCAGGGTCAGCAGGGCCGGAGGTAAGTGTGCCCACAACACCGAAGCCAACGGTGTAGGTGGCCATGTGCTGATGCATGGTCTCAAAGGGGTCTGTGGTACCCAGGTAGCCGCTGATATCACGGGCGGTGGTGGGAACGTTATCGGCCTCGCTATGTAAATCGGTTTGATAATAGTGCATGGCAACATCTGCAAGGGTGTTGCTATAGGTATCACCGTAGGCACCTCCTGCGAAGTCGCCGCCATCATCATCGGTATTGCCTACACCGGGAGAGTTGCCATTCCAGAAACCGTCGGTCATGAGGATGGTGTAGTTCTGTTGGCATTGGCCTACGGGAGCCGCTTCTACCGGACAGTTGCTGTTGCCAGGTGAAGTGTTCGCTGTCGAACCAAAGATGTCAGCGCTGCGGCATTCATAATAGCGCCCGGTATTGCGCAGTGCTTCACGCAGTGGTGTGCCACCAGAGGGCTGGGTCTGGAACAGGTTGTCAAGCAGGGCCTTTTTATTGCCACTGGCGGGGGAGACGTTCATGGATGCCACGCGGATACGATTGCCTGCGTTGTTGCGGATGGTGGCAAAACCGATGCGTACATTATCTGCCGGTTTGATGGCCAGGCTGAAAGCAGCCTTGGCAGCGAAATCACGTCGGCGATAATAGGTGAACCAGTTGGCAAAATTTTGTTGGGTGGCCGCATCTTCGTCACGAATCTTGTGCTCGGTTTCTTCACCATTATCGAAAAGGCCATCACCATCAAGATCCTGCCAGGTGTAATAACGGAAGCCATCAGGCTGGCCGTCACCATCACGGTCACTTTCAAAACGTGTGGTGCCGCCACCCCAGTTGGAATTGTGACGGGTCAGGTCAATGAATTCCGTGGGGTTGTAAGGATTGTCAGGCGCATTGGTGATATCGGCATTGGTGTAGCTGTTGCCATTGATGTCCACGCCTTCCCAGGGAACGTAGGTTTTGTTTGGATCAAAGTACATGGGATTGAAGTCGCTGTTGCGGATACGCCAGGCTTCATCATCGGCGGTATTGCAGTCGTTTCCATTGTCACCATAGTTATTACTGCCAAACTCAACAATGTAAATGTAGCCGGTAAATGTACCGCTGCCGAATCCACAGTCGGCGACACCATCGTCATTACTGTCTCGGTGTTTGACGCTGCCTGCGCTGGCGGGGTTGGATCCATCGGGTTGGCTGCCGGTGAAACGCAGGCCGTTGCTGTAGTCGGTGGTCATTACATCCCAGTCCATGCTGCCGGAGTCGTCGGTGACAATCATAACGTTGGGTTCAACGGGAACCACCACTTCCAGGGCGTTGTTGGAGAGGTTCAGGCTGCCGGCGAGAACGGTTGCGCTGCATAGTCCCAGTGCGGCAGTAAGTCCCGTTACGGCTCGTGTGTATGCGTTGTGTTGCTGGATGTTATGTTTACTCATGATCCATCTCCGGTTACAGCATTGTTTTTCACTAAATAAGTTTCTCGTTACGGTCTTGCTTACAGGCGTTTGCCATAGGTGCTTTGCAGGTAGACAACGGCATTGTCGGAACCTCCGGTGCCTCGCGCAGTAATAGTGAATGCTTGCACTTCACCTGCTCCCGTACCCTGTCCATAGTTGCTCTGATTGAGCTTGGCGGATGCGCTGCCCACGGACGTGAGGTGCTGGATTACGTATCGCGGTGCGCTGGAGACATTCACCCCTGTCGTCGTGGTGCTGTCGAAGCCGGTGTATTCCAGGCTGTCGGCGTTGGTCCAGTTGATGTTTTCCCAAATGCGTTCGTCGCTGTTGTCGTACAGGCCGTCACTGCCGTCGTTATCGAAGGCCGTGGTGGAAATAATGTTGTCCTTGATGTGTTTTTCTGCAGCACGCAGCGCGGCCTCGGCAGCCTGAAAGGCCAGCTCGTTGTCGCGCATGTTGCCGGCCATCTTTTCTTCCATGACCGAGGTGCGCATGCTGCTGACGCCCAGCAGGGTCATCACCACGAGGATGATGAGGCTCACCAGCAGTGCGGCGCCGTGTTGATGTTTGTAGGTGCGTGTGTTCTTCATAGTCATGCCGGTTGTTCTCGCTCTTACGTTTTTACTTACATTCTCATGAGTGTTGACGGATTCCATCAGATGACCCGGTTACGCAGCGTCACGGTGGTGGTGAAAGTGCGGCGCAGGCGCTTGTCGTTGTAGGTGGCGTCGGTGACGGTGGCGATATTGTCTTCGATGGTGCGAATGGTCAGGGCGATGCGTACGCTGACCACCTGTCGCATGTCGGCCACCGCCGTGGCATCACGGTACACGTCGGCGGTGCGGTCGCCATCGGTGTCTTCGCCGTAGAGAATCTGCATGTCATCCACACCTTCGATGAGTTCCTGGGTGGTGAGTACACCGGCATTGCCCATTTCCATGCGGAAAAGCGAGGGTATGCCCTTGTCGTTGTTGCCCACAAAGTAGGCGGTGTTCTCCAGCTGCATCACCTCCGCGTCGGTGCCATAAGAGGTGGACAGAAAATTACCGATGTTGACGGCGTTGGAGTGGGCGATGGTGGTGGTGCCTGCGCCGTTGGAGACATTGTTGGCGGCGAAGATGTCGGAATTTTCGCAATTGGTCACCATCAGGATATCGTCGGTGGCAAACATGCCGTTGACTGTGGCGGTGAGTAACTGGATGTTGGCGTTCACCGTGGCCATGTTGCCGGTGAGGCGCACGCCGGTATCCGAGGCGCGCTTGATGCTGATGATGTCGGTGCCGGGTAGTGCCTGGCCCACGGCGGTACCTTCATTGAGGTTTTGGGTGTCACTCAGGGCCACTGGTAACTGCGAGGATTCCCAGCCTTGCAGGCCATCACCATCAAAGGCGGCCACGGTATCTGCCACACCGTCGCCATCCAGGTCGGCCATGTTGGTGGGTGGGTTGCTCATGCTATTGATGCTGGCGCAACCCATGAAGCCCGCCATACGCAGGTCTTTGGTGAGGAATCGCACCGCAAAACGTCCACTTTCCTGCAGGCGGGCCACGGCATCCTGCACACGATAGGTCTGCTTATTGCCGATAAATATTTGCAGCACGCCGGCCAGCAGGATGAGGCTGATGGTGATGGCGATCATGGTCTCGACAAGGGTCATGCCCCGTTGCCGGGAAGGATGGCTGGCAGCCCCGCGAGTCTGAAAGAAGGTGTTTTGGCTCATAGTCTTGTACTCATGACAAAGCAGGTGAGATCCACGGAGCTGTCTCCGCTGCAAGCGGTGCCGGTGGCGCCGGTACGCTCGTCGTCCCACATTACGGTGATGGTGAATACGGAATCCGCGCCATTGCCTGTGACTGTGCCGGTACCGGAAGGCAGGCGGTTGGCCAATTCGCCGGACCAGAGAAAGGCGTCGTACTGGGCAATCTGCTGTACCGTGCATCCAGTGCTGATACAGCCCGGGTCGGTGGGGGTGGTGCCCAGCAGGTCATCGTAGTAACCCGCTTCCAGACCGGCGCGGTTGGCGCGGATGCGGTCAATGATTTCGTTGGCCAGCAGGTTGGCCTGCGAGCGCTGGTAAGAGCTGTTGTTGTTTTTCAGACTGTTCACTTGCAGACCGGCCAGGCCCAGTAGGCCAATGGACAACACCACCATGGAGATGAGGACTTCCATCAGGGTGAAGCCGCGCTGGCGTCTTTGCCGGCGGGGTGGTGTGCGGGTGAATTGAAGGGCTGTCTTGTTCATCGTGTTTGCCAATCCTTAATTTTCTGATTTACACGGCGGCCGGTGCTGTGCAGCTGATGGCGGTGTCGCTGCCCTTGACCAGTTGTGGGCGACCCATGGCGTTGATCTGTACCAGTCGACCTGTGCCGGCGCCACGGTCATCACACACGGCAAATACGGCGGTGTTTCCTCCCTCGTTGGTGGTGCCGTCCGGGTTGTATTCCAGGTTGTTGTTGGAGACCGCATTGCTAATGATCGTGGTGGTGCCACTCACCGGCAGGCCCACGCGCACCAGGGTGTCGCCGGCACTGAAAGTGCCATCGGCGTCGGCGTCGGCAAAAATCAGCCAGCCGGTGGTCCAGGTGTTGGCGGTGCCACCGCAGGTGGGGGCGGCGGCGCTGGGATTGGCGCTGCGACACAGCACCACGCGGACACCGCGTTTCACCGCCTCGCTGCGCGCCAGGTTGATGTCCGTCACCAGGTCATTGGTGTAGCCGATCAGTCGGTTGTTTTTGATGGTGGCCACGAAACTGGGCACTCCCTGGGTGAGCAGAATTGCCCCAATTACCAGGGTGATCATCAATTCAATGAGGGTGAAGCCGGTTTGTCTTTGTCTGTGCATAGGACTGCTTCCAAAAAATCTTGCCTAAAGTCTAGGCCCGCTAAGGCCCGGTGGTACCCGTTCTATCGACCGCTGATCGGGAATATGTAGCCATCGGTCAAAATTTTGACGAAGTGGGGCCCTGGGGCGGGAGGATGAGGTGGGGGTATTTCTAACTAATTGATAATAATGATTTAAATTTGTAGTGTTCGAGTTTGGGGGAAGGGGAAAGAGGAGCAGGTTTGGGCAAAAACCGGCCCCGGGGGGATGGACGGTTTCAGCGGCCTGACGAGCGGTGGATTTTGCGGATTTTTTGTTTGGTGACGGGCGAGTGTCGGGGTATTCAGCCTGCGGCGTCGGGCTGGGCGGGAATGGCCACGGCCTGGGTCGCCCGCTGGGCCTGCCGTCTGTCGATGACGTTTTTCAAGGCGATCAGCAGCCCCAGCCCCAAAAAGGCGCCTGGGGGCAGGATGGCCAGCAGGAAGCCGCGGTAGTCGTCCAGCAGGGTGATGGTGAGCCACTGGGCGCCGTCGCCGAACATCAGCTCGGCCTGGGAGAACAGTGTGCCGTGGCCGAGGATTTCACGGATCGCCCCCAGCAGCAGCAACACGGCGGTGAAGCCCAGTCCCATGGCCAGGCCGTCCAGCAGGGAACGGCCCACGTTGTTCTTGGAGGCGAAGGACTCGGCGCGGGCGATGATCACGCAATTGGTGACAATGAGCGGGATAAAGATACCCAGCACCAGGTACAGATCATAGAGAAAGGCCTGCATGAGCAGTTCCACGGCGGTGACGAAGGAGGCGATCACCAGTACGAAGCTGGGGATGCGCAGTTCCGGGCGCACCAGGTTGCGGATTAGCGACACGGTGACATTGGAGCCGGCCATCACCAGGGTGGTGGCGATACCCAGGCCCAGGGCATTGACCACGGTGCCGGATACCGCCAGCAGCGGGCACAGGCCCAGCAACTGCACCAGAGCGGTGTTGTTGCGCCACAGGCCTTCCTTGAGGATGTCGGCGTTTTCCGGATTCATGGCGTCTCGTGGCTCATCAGGGGTTTCTCTGCTTTCAAGGTGGGCCGTTTGAACAGCCAATCCTTGTTTTTCTCGTAGAATACTAGCGCGTTGTGCACGGCCTTGACCACCGCCCGCGGGGTGATGGTGGCGCCGGTGAACTGGTCGAACTCGCCGCCGTCGCGGCGTACCGACCAGGCCTCGGCCTTGGGGTTGTTCAGCGAGCGTCCGTTGAAGCTGAGGATCCACGGGCTGCGCTTGACCTCGATGCTGTCACCCAGCCCCGGGGTTTCCCGGTGGCTGAGCACCCGCACACCGAGAATGCTGCCGTCCACATTGATGCCCACTAGTAATTTTATCGGCCCGACATAACCCTCCGGGGCAATGGGGGTGATGGCCAGGGCCACCGGCCGGCCGTTCCTGCGCGCGCGGAACACCGGTACGGGGTCGGGTGTGCCCAGCAGTTCCGGGTCGGTGACGGTGATCACATCGCTGAAGATGTCGTTGTCGTGCAGCGCCGGTTTGATCACCTCGTGCAGGCTGCGCAGCATGAAGGCGCGTTCCGCCTCGGCAATGGGTTGCTTGGTTTCGAGGTACACCAGGGCCACGATGCCGGTACCCACCAGGGCGAACAGGCCGAGGAGTATGGCGCTGCGGGTCATGTAACGGCTCAGCATCAGTGCTCGCCTCCATGCGGTTCGTCCTTGCTGTGGCCGTAGACCCGCGGCTGGGTGTAGTAGTCGATGGTGGGCGCGGCCATGTTCATCAACAGCACGGCGAAGGCCACGCCGTCCGGGTAGCTGCCCCAGGTGCGGATCACGTAGATCAATATACCGATGCCGGCGCCATACAAAATGCGTCCGAAGGGGGTGGTGCTGGCGCTCACCGGGTCGGTGGCGATGAAGAAAGCCGCCAGCAGCGTCGCTCCGCCGAACAGGTGGAACATGGGCGAGGGATAGGTGTCCGGGTCAAGCATGAAAAAGAAGAAGGCGATGGTGAACAGGCTGCCCATGAGCGCCAGCGGAATCTGCCAGCCGATGATGCGCTTGTAGATCAGCCACACGCCGCCCAGCAGGATCCAGTTGCCCACCCATTCCCATCCCACGCCGGCGAAGTCGCCGAAGATGGCGTTGCCCTGGACGATCTCGCTGACTGTGACATTGAGACCCAGCTCGGTCTTCACCGTGTCCAGGGGGGTAGCCATGCTCAGGGCGTCGATGCTCAGGGTGTAGGGGTACTCACCAAAGAAGATGATCTTCAGGGTGTCAATGAAACCGATCTGCAACTGGTTGACGATGTTGGGAGGCACCCATTGGGTCATCTCCAGGGGGAAGGAGATGAGCAGCATCACGTAGCCCACCATGGCGGGATTGAAGGGGTTGTAGCCCAGGCCGCCGTAGAGTTGCTTGGCGACGACAATGGCGAAGGCCGCCCCCATCACGGTGATCCACCAGGGGGAGAAGGGTGGCAGGCAAAAGGCCAGCAGCAGGCCGGTGACCACCGCGCTGCCATCGGAGAGAAAGGGCTTAAGCGGGCGCTGGCGGATACGCAGCATTAGTGCTTCGGCGGCCACAGCCGTGCTTACTGCAATGAAAATGTTGATGCATAGCCCCCAGCCGAAGAACCAGGTGTAGGCAATGATGGCAGGCACCAGGGCCAGGCATACGCGCAGCATCATGCCGGTGATGTTGGCACCGGAATGGATGAAGGGGGATGAGGAGGTGTCCAGCTTCATGGGGTGTTGTCCTGTTGCTCAGTCTTGCCCTGGGCGCGGCGTGCCTCGGCCTCACGAATCTTGGCCTGTTGTTCCGGTGTCAGGTTGTCGACGTTTTTGGGCTGGGCGGCCTCACGCTTGGCCTTGGCCCGCTCCATGGCGGCCTGGATGGCAGCCTTTTTGGCCTCGTCTGCCTTGTCTCCGGCGGGCTTCAGGGCAGCGCGTTTCTTTTTATGGCGTTCCTGTTTTTCGCGTTTTTCCCGTTCCAGGCGTTGCTCGCGGAACTGGTGGCGCTGACGGGCGATGTCGGCGTGGCGGCGTTCTTCCTGCAGGGCCCAGATTTCCGTCTTGGCATAGCGATAATAATGCACCAGTGGCAGGTGGCTGGGACAGACATAATCACAGCAACCGCATTCAATGCAGTCGAACAAATGAAAGTCCTGGATACGGTCGAAGTCCTTGGCGTGCGCATACCAATAAAGCTGCTGTGGCAACAGATCCACAGGGCAGGCTGCGGCACACAGGCCGCAGCGGATACAGGGCATGGCGGCCTTGCCCCGCGAGGCCAGGGGAACGTCGCCAATGGTGGAATTGACCAGTACGCAGTTGGTGGTCTTGGTCGCCGGGATGCGCACATCGTGCAGGGCGATACCCATCATGGGTCCGCCGAGGATCACCCGGCTGAGGGTGTTGGGGTTGCCACCGCACTCCTCGATGAGATCGATTACCGGCGTGCCGATGAGCACCTCCAGGTTGCGCGCGTGGGCCACGCTGCCGGCGATGGTGACATAACGGGAAATGAGTGGCTCGCCAAACTCGATGGCCCGGTATACCGCGTAGGCGGTGCCCACATTGTGACAGACTACGCCGATGTCCATGGGCAGGCCGCCGGCGGGCACTTCTTTGCCGGTGAGCACTTGGATGAGTTGTTTCTCGCCACCGGTGGGGTATACCGTGGGTACCGGCACCACCTCGATGAAATCCGCGCCGGTGTTGCGTACCTGTTCGTCCAGGGCGCGGATTGCCTTGGGCTTGTTGTTTTCCACGCCGATGATGCAACGTTTGGCCTGCAGGGCATAGCGCATGATGCGCAGACCGACGATCACCTCCAGGGCACGCTCGCGCAGCAGCATCTCGTCGCAGGTGATGTAGGGTTCGCACTCGGCGCCGTTGAGGATCAGGGTATCCACCACGTGGTCATCGGGGTTGAGTTTGATGTGTGAGGGAAAGCCGGCGCCGCCCATGCCCACGATGCCGGCATCGCGCACGTGCTGGCGGATTTCTTCCGGGGTCAGCTGGTGATAATTGGCCACCGCCGGTTTGTTCGTGATCCAGCGTTCCTCACCATCGGTATCAATGATGATGCAGGGTGCATTGAGATGCGAGGGGTGGGACACGGGATGGTCGGTGATGGCCGTCACCGTGCCGGAGCTGGAGGCATGCACCGGCGCGCTAACCGTATTGCCGGGGCGGGCAATGAGCTGGCCCTTGAGTACCTTGTCGCCGGGCTTGACGATGGGCTCGGCCGGCTCGCCGATGTGCTGTTGTAGAGGCAGCACCAGTTGTTTGGGCAGACGCGCGGGCTGCACCGGCTGGACAGTGGCATCCTTCTTGTGCTCCTTGAGGTGCACGCCACCATGGAATTGAAACAGCCGGCGCATCAGCTGGCCTCCTCTTCCAGGGTTTCCAGGGGATCGGGTGGTGGCGGCCATTTCCAGTGCTTGAGGTCGGGCTCCAGCGGCACGATGTTGATGCAGTCCACGGGACAAGGCGGGATGCACAGGTCGCAGCCGGTGCATTCGTCACGGATCACCGTGTGCATTTGTTTGGGTGCGCCTAGGATGGCGTCCACCGGGCAGGCCTGAATACACAGGGTACAACCGATGCACAGTTGTTCATCGATTTCCACCACGGTTTTTACGTCCTCTTCCACACCGTTTTCCGGGTTCAGTGGCTTGGGATCGCGGCCCAGCAAATCGGCCAGGGCGATAATGGTGGCCTCGCCGCCAGGCGGGCACTGGTTGATGTCGGCCTCGCCTCGGGCAATAGCCTCGGCATAGGGCCGGCAGCCGGGATAGGTGCATTGGCCGCACTGGGTCTGTGGCAGCAGGGCGTCGATCTTGTCCACCAGGGGATCACTATCCACTTTGAAGCGCACCGCTGCATAGCCCAGCAGCAGTCCGAACACGGCGGCCATGATACTCAAGGCAATGATGGCGGCTAACATGAAGTAGGACTCTTGATCAGCATCAGCCCTTGACCAGGCCGGAAAAGCCCATGAAGGCCATGGACATGAGTCCGGCGGTAATCAGCGCAATGGCCGCACCACGGAAGGCGTCGGGTACGTCCGCGGCGTTGATGCGTTCGCGCATTGCGGCAAACAGGATCAGCACCAGGGAAAAGCCTACCGAGGCGCCGAAGCCATAGACGAAGGACTGCAGGAAATTGTGTTGTTGCTGCACGTTGAGCAGGGCCACACCCAGTACCGCGCAGTTGGTGGTGATCAGCGGCAGGAAGATGCCTAACACCTGGTAGAGCAACGGGCTGGTCTTGTGCACCACCATCTCGGTGAACTGCACCACCACAGCGATCACCAGAATAAATGTAATGGTGCGCAGGTATTCCAGGCCTAGCGGCGCCAGCAGGTATTCGTTCACCAGATAACTGGCCACCGACGACAGGGTCAGCACGAAGGTGGTGGCCAGGGCCATGCCCGTGGCTGTCTCCAGCTTGCGCGATACGCCCATGAACGGGCACAGGCCAAGGAACTTCACCAACACGAAGTTGTTGACCAGCACGGTGCTGACGAGGATGAGGGCGTAGTCGGTCATGGGGTCAAGTATCTAGGGGCGAGGGGCGAGTGTCTAGGTTTTGGGGGCTTTCGAGTTTTCGGGGGGTGAGCAAATTTACACTAGCCTTCGCGCGGATAAAAAGATTGTTAGGTAATAATGATAGACAGGTGGAGTATATCGCTCATGAAGTTTCGGGTTTCTAGGGCGAGGGGCTAGGAAAACAAGATGTGTATTATTTCCGTCATTCCGGCGCACGACTCCATGGATGGAGGAGGTAGAGCGAAGCAGGATGCCAAAGCCGAGGCCGGAATCTAGGAGCCAACTAACTTCTCTGGATTCCGGCATTCGCCGGAATGACGGATACAAAGATAGGCCGTCTGCCTTTCCTAGCTCCTCGCCCCTAGAAACTCGTTACTTAACTTTCATTCCCGGCTGCGCCCCTTCATGCGGCTCGAGGATCCACAAATCCTTGCCCCCCGGCCCAGCAGCCAGCACCATGCCCTCCGAAACACCGAAGCGCATCTTGCGCGGCGCGAGGTTGGCCACCATTACGGTGAGTTTTCCTTCCAGGTCTTGCGGGGCGTAGGCGCTTTTGATGCCGGCGAAGACGTTGCGGGTCTCGCCGCCGAGGTCCAGGGTCAATTGCAGCAGTTTGTCCGCGCCTTCCACGTGTTCGGCCTTGGTGATGCGTGCAATGCGCAGGTCGATCTTGGCGAAGTCATCGTATTCAATCGTCTCGGCGATGGGGTCCATGGTTGAGCCTTCTTTTATCGTGGTCGTGGCCTTGCGGGTCTGTTTGCTGGTGGTGGTGCTGGCCGTAGTACTGGCCATAGTACTGGCTTGGCCCGGCTCTGCGGCCAGCGCCTTTTTCGCGTCGGCCAGCACGGCGTCGATCTTATCCTGTTCGACGCGGGTCATCAGGGGTTTGAATTTTTCGATGCGATGCCCAAGCAGGGGCTCGGCGCAGCTGTTCCATTCCAGCGCGTCGATGTTCAAAAAGGCTTCGGCCTTTTCCGCCATCACCGGCAGTACGGGTTTGAGATAGGTCATGAGCACGCGGAACAGGTTGACGCCTACGGAATACACGGCCTGGGCCTGGTTGGCGGTGGCCGCGTCCTTGGCCAGCACCCAGGGCTTTTGTTCGTCGATGTACTGGTTGGCGAGATCCGCTAACGCCATGATCTCGCGCATGGCGTGGCTGAATTCGCGTTTTTCATAGAGTTCGGCGATCTGTTCACCGGCGTCCACGAAGCGCTGGTAGAGTGCCAGCTCGCTGCATTGGGCCGACAACTGACCGTCGCATTTCTTGCTGATGAAACCGGCGCAGCGGCTGGCGATGTTGACCATTTTGCCGACGAGATCCGAGTTCACCCGCGCGATGAAGTCGTCGAAGCTGAGGTCGAGGTCATCGATGCGGCTGGTGAGCTTGGCGGCGAAGTAATAGCGCAGGTATTCCGGGTCCAGGTGATCCAGATAATTGCGCGCATTGATAAAGGTGCCGCGGGACTTGGACATCTTCTGCCCGTTGACGGTCAGAAAGCCATGGGCCCACACCGCGGTGGGGGTGCGCAGGTTGGCGCCCGATAACACCGCCGGCCAGAACAGGGCGTGGAAGCTGATGATGTCCTTGCCGATGAAATGGTACAGCTCGGTGTCCGTGTCGGGTTTCAGGTATTCGTCGAAGTCCAGATCGTCGCGGCGATCGCACAGGTTTTTGAAGCTGGCGAAATAACCCATGGGCGCGTCCA
>Ga0256832_1000383_pt1 | contig 27859 bp, 19 predicted proteins | sample 134614metaG_FD_190534 | JGI IMG/M metagenome (GOLD analysis project Ga0256832, IMG submission 190534) | Hydrothermal vent microbial communities from Lau Basin, Pacific Ocean - 134-614 | ecosystem: Environmental > Aquatic > Marine > Hydrothermal vents | place: Pacific Ocean: Lau Basin | collected...
GAGGATAGCCAAAAAGCCACAAAGGAGATTGCCGAGTGTTATGGAATTGGGTATGTTGCGCTTCATCCGATTGTTATTTGTTGTTCTTACGGTTAGCACCTGCCTTCGTCAGACAGGAAACATTTGAAGATGAAAACAAGTACACCCCCGCTATGTTGGGACAGCGAAAGCAGCACAAAAAACAATAGAGCCACCCAGGAGACTCGAACTCCCGACCCATGCATTACGAATGCATTGCTCTACCAACTGAGCTAGGGTGGCTTAAAATATGAGAAACGCGGGGTATCTCTTTTAAAAGCCGTAACAACCCGGGATGATATATGGGAACGTAAAGGTGCCACCTTGAGTTCCTAAAGTAATTGCCCGAATGGTTACAAAAGAGGGGCAAAAGTAAACAAAAACCCTTTTATACACAAACGATGAATGTTTTTGTACAGAAGTAGATGGGACCGTAAGGAAGAGAGGCAAAGAACAAAAACTTCATTTAGTTAATTAAGACAACATTTAAAGTGTGTTTCCCTGACTGGGATTAATACTTATTCCTTACTTTTGGCACGTCAAAGCGCGGTCTTTCATCCGGGGGACATGGATACGGGACCTAAATATCTCAAACACATGAATAAGACGATTATACCTGCAGAAATAGTAGATCAAATCCTAAGGGAGAGTCATCTCGAATTGAGCAATGCGACCATAAGAGAGACCAAAAAGCTGGTGGACTTGATAGAAGCGGCTTCCGGGGTGTCGTTTGTGCGCATGGAAATGGGAATTCCCGGACTTCCGGCCAATCAAATCGGAGTTGAGGCGGAGATAAAGGCATTGAAGAAAGGGGTAGCGTCCAAGTATCCAAACATCAATGGAATTGATGTATTGAAAGAGGAATCGGTAAAGTTTATTAAAAACTTTATGAATATCGATATATCTCCGGCGGGGTGTGTTCCCACGGTAGGGTCTATGCAAGCGAGTTTTACAGCGTTTATGACGGTCAATAAGCGCAAAGAAGGACAGGATGTCACCCTTCTGATAGACCCGGGATTTCCGGTGCACAAACAGCAATTGAATATACTCGGGTTAAAACATAAATCCTTTGATATTTACGATTTCAGAGGGGAAAAATTGGAGGAAAAACTGCGAAGTTATCTCGAGCAAGGGGATATATCCTGTATGTTGTACTCCAACCCCAACAACCCATCCTGGATCTGTTTTACAGAGGAGGAGTTGGGCATTATCGGACGGTTGGCTACGGAGTACGATGTAGTAGTTCTGGAAGATTTGGCGTATTTTGGTATGGATTTCAGACAAGATCTGAGCCGGCCGGGAGAGCCTCCGTTTCAGAGTACGGTAGCCCATTATACCGACAATTGGATTTTGCTGATATCGAGTTCTAAGGTATTTAGTTACGCGGGACAGCGGATGGGATTGCTCGCGATATCCGATGCGTTGTACCAGCAGCAAACCGATCATTTGGGGAAGTATTACTCTACCAAAGAATTTGGACATTCGCTGGTGTATGGTACGCTGTACGCTTTGAGCGCCGGGACATCCCACTCCGCACAGTATGCACTAGCAGCCATGTTTAAAGCCGCCAATGAAGGAAGGTACAACCTCGTAGAAGGCGTAAGAGCCTACGAAAAGAAAGCCAGGCGAATGAAGCAAATTTTCTTGAGCAATGGGTTTGATATTGTTTATGCACACGATGGAGACCGGCCCATAGCCGATGGATTTTACTTCACGGTTAGTTACCCCGGACTTTCGGGAGACAAGCTGTTGAAGTCCCTCCTTTACTTTGGGGTGAGTGCCATATCATTGAGGATTACGGGAAGTACGAGGGAGGAGGGCATACGAGCGTGTGTTTCTCTGATACAAGAAGCCCAATTCCCCGAGTTAGAACGACGGTTGGAGGCCTTTCACACCTATCACCAACAGCCGATAGGGATATAGGGCTCCTTTCCTCGGACACAGGTTGCAAAAGCATTCATTGTGCGTTGGAATCACTTAAGTCTGGTTGTTCTTTTTTCGCTTTTTAATCGGCCGTATCGTTTGAAAGAAGGGGGGCTTTCTGTTTTTTCCAAGTGAAAAATCCGTAGATGGCGAGGAGTAGGTAGATGAATGAAAGGAGTGCAAAATAATAAGCCTCTTGTCTGCCGTAGATAATGATATAGGCGCCGTCTATAGCTACCCAATAAAGCCAATTCGATCTGAGTTTGAGAACCATGAGGCCGGTGGCCAATACAGCAAATACGGAGGTCATGCTGTCTGCAAAGGGAAGTGCTGCAGGAGTACCCCGGAGGGTATATCCGAGCATTAGAGAAAGAATAATGCCCATAAGAATAAGAATGAAATGTTTTTTGAGCGACCATTCTTTCGGATAAAAGATGGTTTTATTCGAGGATCTAAGCCAATACCGGATACCTACAAAGCCCATTACGATATAAAAAAGCTGAAGCCCTGCATCCGCCCACAGAGAATACGAGAACAGGTCTTTCCACAGTATCAGAGCACAACTGACAATACCTAAAATCCACCCCCACCATTTGCCCCTTGCTATCAGTATTACATAGGCCAGCCCAAAGAGAAGGGCGGACCAATCCAGAGCATCTTGATGCAGAAATCCTTGCAGGATAGAATCGATCATGTCCAAGGCCGGGGTCGTTAATTTTTGGGGATTACTTCGGCATTAAAGGTAGCAGTCGTAACGAGGGGTTTGGTATTGGCGATGACATCGATATCGACACTTACGGTTCCGAGTTTTTTGTGGGTGCTATCGAAGACGATGTGAATGACACCTCGTTCTCCCGGCAAAATGGGTTGAGTCGGATAGTCGATCGTCGTACAGCTGCATCCGGTCGCGATCTCGATTAATAATGGCGCATCACCCGAATTGCGAAACGTAAAATCATGGGTTCTGCTCTCTCCTTTGACGACTTTGCCAAAATCAATCACCGGATTGTCAAAGGAAATTTCAGGCAATTTTTCTTTTATAACGGCTGTGGTTTTGGTGGTTTTTGCCGGTGTTTTGACTGATTTTTTGGCTGTAGAACAGCCGGAAAGGGTCAAGAGGGTAAGCATTAAGATGACAAGTAACCTCATGGTGGTTTGATTTATGTTTGACGAATATGAACGTTGTATTGTGTTAAGGTGACAGCACCTGATTAGTTCAAGTCATTTGATCAAAAAATTGTTCATTTTCCCGGCGAGGACAGAAAGCGTAAGAAAGCCCAAAATTTACGCTGTGAGAGGTAATCCGGATTGGATTCATGGGCATATGCTTCCCTTTCGAAGGAAATATTGACATATGCCTGGTGCCGGTTGCGATATTGGATGAGCCGGACGAGGTACTCTGTGAGATACCAAAGGTAGAATGGGAGCACGAGTAGTTCGACTTGTTGGCGGAGGTGGATCATTTCATGGCAGATCAGACGCTCGTCTGCCTTCAAATGACTATGTTTTACCAGGATAAATGGCCAAAAAGTGATCGCGGAGACAAAACGAAATGCCAGTCTTTTCAACCAACCCGGAAAAACAAGAACCCACTTCATCTGTCTGTTTTTTATTGTCTTTTAAAGGTCAGATGGAACCTTTGATGATTAAAACAATCATTGCCTCCTGTGTTTAATAATTGTTTTAATCATGTCGGTTTCATTTGTATTTCTATAGTTAATAATCAGTGGAAGGGCCGCCCCCAATCATTACTTTGATTTTGTCTTTTGCATCGGATTCGGCCGGGACTTCCGCTTCTTCTGAATGAACAGTTCGTACCGGTCTTTGAGGATTTTTCTCGGGAAGTAGTTGTTGGTCTTGTCCACATCTGCTGTCTCGAGAAATGGATCTAAGACCACTTGTTTGACGGTTTTTTTAGTGGGGAAGAGCCGGGTGACTTCGTCGTTGTGCATCTTCCAAATTTCGGCCGGGATGCGGATGACCTCTTTGGTACCGTCTTCGTAAATAAATTGGACGATCAATGGCATGACAAGACCTCCCTTGTTGACGAACTTTATCTCGTAAAACGTATAGGCTTGTTGGAGAAAATCCCGGTCGGCGTCTGACAGGCTCTGCACATACTTTTCATACTCCGTAACAGACATCACTTGATGGATTAAGGGGTCGTACCGGTAGTAGAAATCCTGCAGATGTGGATCGGATTCGACTTTTGTTTGTGGGAGCGCTTTGTCGTTGCGGATGTCGGCGATATACCGGGGTTTAGCCGCTTTTTCCGCTTTCAAAAGGGCCAGCTCTTGCTCCGGATTCTTATTGTTGAGCCGGTACTCTTTGACGTAATCAATCCCGATATCTACAAAGTCCGTCGTGTAAAACCATCCTCTCCAGAACCAATCCAAATCGACCCCTGAAGCATCTTCCATGGTGCGGAAAAAATCCGCCGGATAGGGGTGCTTGAATTTCCAGCGGTTGGCGTAGGTCTTAAAAGCAAAGTCAAAGAGCTCGCGGCCCAAGACCGTCTCCCGGAGGATCATCAAAGCGACGGTGGGTTTTGCATAGGCATTATAACCAAATTGGTATATGGCTTCGGAATTGGTCATAATCGGGCGTATATTCTTTTGATCTCCACCCATGTATTCGATCATGCTCTCCGGCGTGGCATACCAACCGTGAAATTTTCTATCCCACTGTTGGTGGGTGAGGTGCTGGACGAACGTGTTGAGTCCTTCGTCCATCCAGGTCCATTGGCGCTCATCCGAATTGACAATCATCGGGAAGAAGTTGTGTCCCACCTCATGGGTAATCACACCAATGAGTCCGTTGCGTTGTCCCTCCGAATACGTTCCGTCTTTCTCCGGGCGCCCACCATTAAAACAAATCATCGGATACTCCATCCCGATACTTTTGGTATGAATTGACCAGGCCACCGGATAAGGGTACGGAAAGGTATAGTGCGAGTACCAATAAAGAGTGTGGGCGACGACTTTGGTACTAAATTGTTCCCAGAGGGGATTGCCCTCCTTGGGGTACATCGACATAGCCATCGCCGTGGAGCCGTCTTCGAAGCGCACATTCATGGCATCCCAAATAAACTTTGCTGAAGAAGCAAACGCGACATCCCGTACATTGTTGGCATGAAATCGCCAGGTTTTGGTCCCCTGCGCCCGTTTTTTAGCCCGTTTTCCGGCTTCTTTCTGCGTAGCGATGAAGACCGGTTGGTCGAAGGATTTTTCGGCTTTATCTATTCGTTTGAGCATTTTTTTGGAAAGTATATCGTCGGCATTGGTGAGGACTCCAGTGGCAGCGACAAGGTGATTGTCCGGAACGGTGATTTCTAAGTCATAGTCCCCAAAAGTCAGCGTAAACTCACCGCGTCCCAAGAATTGCTTGTGTTGCCAGCCTTGGACGTCGTTGTATTGGCACATACGGGGATAAAACTGAGCGATGGTAAAGAGGTAGTTGTTTTCCTCTTCAAAGTACTCGTAACCGGAGCGGCCTCCGATTTTCTCCCTGTCGTTGATATTGTACCACCATTTTACGGAGAAAGACAGGTGCTCCCCGGGTTTTAACGGGGTTTTGAGGTCGATGCGCATCATGGTATGGACGATCGTATATGGCATTGGCGCGCCGTTTTTACCGGTGACAGACAGGATGTGGAAACCTCCGTCAAAATGTGGAAAATCGCGATAAAACCGGGAAGAAGATATCTTTTTTTTCTTTCCCATTTTTTGTTCTTTAACCAGGTAGGTCTGAGATTTTTTGGATCGCACATTTTGGTCGAGTTGTAACCATAGATACTCCAAAGGGTCGGGAGAATTGTTGTAATAGGTGATGGTTTCGGAGCCCTCTATCTTCGGCTGGTCTCCTTCGGACAGTTGGACTTTTATCTTGTAATCTGCTTTTTGCTGCCAATACTCCGGTCCGGCTGCCCCGTTGGCACTCCGATACTGATTGGGTGTCGGAAGCAGGTCATACATCTGTTTAAACTTATCCGTGGGACGGGTTTGGGCAGGTATGAAATGGTGGACTATAGTGAGTAGAAAGAGAGACAGGGTTATATTGGAAAGCTTCATGTTTATGATTTTATATAAAAAGCGCTGCAATTTATCAATTTTTCAGGGAGGTGAAAGTATGAAAGAGCAAAAAAGCCTCATTTGGTAGTGCATGTACCCAAATGAGGCTTGTGTAGTGTATGCAAGAAAACGCTTCAAAAATAGAAATGTATCTTTTGGTGATCACTTTATTCTTTCTCAACGCACTAATATCACTTCGTCACAAAAAATGAAAAAGATCATCCAATATCTTTTATTTCATAAAAATTGATAGTTTTCTGGCAAGCACTATGTAACATGTTATAATGCTAATTCATATGGGGTGTATTACAAACTGCATGTTGTACAATACCCACCATCACCTTAAGCCTATATTACTTTCCCAATAACTTTTTAATTTTATCGGTGTGTTGTTTGTTGATCTCCGCGTCTTTTCCGAGGAACTGAAGCAATCGATCTGCATCTCGAAGAGCGGATTGCGCCATTTGTTTGTCCTGTTGGAAAGAGGGAAGTTCATCCGGCCCCAGCGAATTGTAGAACGTGAGGTCTTCTTCCAGATTGCGAAGTAGGATATCCAAATGCTTTTGCAGCGCTTCGGTATCACCCGTTTGAGCGAGTATATTGAGGAAGGGCACGACTTGTGCACCGTACCTAAAGTTCATATCGGGAAAAGCTTCAAAGTACTTTTTGACGATATCTGCAGCTTTTTTCTTCTGTCCTTTGTTGACGAGCTCCATAGCCAGCCGAAGCATAACAAAGCGGTTGGCTTGGACCCCGGCACCATAGCTATGATCAACGAAGGTCTTCATCTTATCGAAGTTGCCCCATCTGAATTTATGCATAATCCGGTCATAAGCCAGGTCGGTATCCATTCCTCCTGTTCCAAAGATGCCCATACCCCGTTGGCTGGGGGTGCGTTTGGGGACGATGCGGAGGGCGAGCCCTTCGAGTTGCATATAATCTTTGTTGACTAAAAACTGCGAAGGTCGTGTAGTGACGGAGAAATAAATGGGACGATCCCAGATATTGGATCCGATGATATCCATCACAGCCAATTCATCCTTGCGCAAGTATCGCTTTTTAGTGATATTGAGCGGGATTCTATCTACGATATTCGAGTCATTGGGTGAGACGATACCCATTTGTATGGCCTTGCGTTTATCGACCGGAATGTAGATTTTTCGCGTTGGAAGATAAGATTCGTACTGGTCCCCTCCGCCTGCAGAAATGGGGTGTTTTTCGCCGATGAATTTCAACACCCTTTTAATGGGCCATTCATTCTCTTTGCCCACGAGGTTCTCCGGAAAGAGCACGACATTGCGCTTGTTGCCGCGATAAGCCGCCTTGGGGATAGTAAACTTAATGGGTGGTGAGTCATTGACTTTCCTTCGCATGGCGTCTATGTACCAATCTACAGCGATGAGGCTGAGGTTGATAACGCGGACGTCCCTGCGAATCCCTTCGACTTCTTGCGCATACCAAAGCGGGTAAGTATCATTGTCGCCATAGGTAAATATTACAGCATCGGGCGACACCGACTCGAGGAAGTTGATGGCGTAATCTCTCGCGGCATAATGGCCGCGTCTGCTGTGGTCATCAAAGTTCTGAGTCACTAATATAACCGGTGCGAGAAGGGCCAGTCCTACGCTTAGAGCGACGGTGCCGGTATTGGCTTTATTCAACTTGTCTTTTAGTAGGCTGTAGATGGCCGCGGCCCCCATACCGACCCAAATAGCGAAGGTAAAGAAGGAGGCAGCCAAGGCGTAATCCCTTTCGCGGGGCTCTTGGGGAGGCTCATTGGTATAGATAATAATCCCTATCCCTGTCACAATAAACAAAGCCATCAAAGCCGCAAATTCTTTGGGCTTGCGTTTGAAATGGAACCACATCCCCAGCAATCCGAGGATAAGCGGTATGAAATAGTACCTATTGCGGGAGGGGTTTTCCCGCATGTATTTAGGCATATGTGATTCGTTATAGAGACGCATTTCATCGATCGGTGTGATACCGGAGTACCAATTTCCGCTTTTAAGATTCCAAGGGGCAAATCCCTGTTCTCCGTTTTCTCTTCCTACAAAATTCCACATAAAATACCTCCAGTACATCCATCCCAATTGGTATCGCAGGAAGAAGCTAATATTGAAAGCCATCGTGGGCTTTTTATTCCTGCTCGTATTCCATTGCCGGTAAATGTCGGGTCTTCCCTGGTCGGTATGGCTGATTCGGGGGAAGAGCATTTTATCAGATGACTTGTATTTATACGTCAGCTTATTGTCAACGATTTCATACCTGTCCCCTACCTTGCCATATTTCGGGGTAGACTCCGTACCGATGGGTTGGGCTTCGTAATGAGGTCCGTACAAGAGTGGCCGCTCGCCGTATTGCTCCCGGTTGAGGTAGGGGAGTAACCGGACGGCATCGATGGGGGCGCTCATATTGATGGGTGGGCCGGCGTTGGCACGAATAATCACCATCCCATATACGGAGTATGAAAGTATCATCAAAGTTACAGAGACCATAATGAGTTGGATAATCTCACTTTGTTTTTTGTGGGCATATTTGAATCCCATGTAAATCAGTCCTCCGAGCAAAAGTACTACAAAGAGGAGGCCAGAGTTGAAGGGCATCCCCAGGGTATTAACAGCAAAGAAATCGAATTTGGCCCAAAGCCAGGGAAGCCCGGATATGAGTAGTTTTTGCAGAATACCAATGATGATTCCCCCCCCGAAAAAGGCGATGGCCATCCCTTTAATGGATGGTTTGTCGTATTTCTTAAGATAGTACAATATACCGATGGCCGGCAAGGTCAACAAACTGAGCAGGTGTACACCTATAGAGAGACCGATTAAATAGATCGATAAGATGAGATAACGGTCGTGTTTGATATCTTTCGGGAGGTTGTACCATTTGACCACTGCCCAAAACGCAGCTGCAGTGAAAAACGAAGACATGGCATATACTTCACCTTCGACAGCAGAAAACCATACTGATGACACAAAAGCAGAAGTCAATCCGGCGACCAAACCACTCCCCGCAGCAATGAGTCCCTCTGTCTTCGAGGGTTCTTTTTCTCTTCCCACCAAAGCCATTTTTGTAAATATACCGGCACTCCAGGCGATAAATCCCGCCATGAATGCCGTCAAGAGAGCCGACATGAAGTTGACTGCCCGCGCAATATTAGATGGGTCATCTGAGAGTATATCACCTACCCAGGCAAACAACCGGGCCACCAATAGAAAGAGAGGCGCTCCGGGCGGGTGGACCACTTGTAGTTTGTACGAGGCAGACACAAACTCGCCACAGTCCCAAAGACTCACGCTGCTTTCGATGGAGAAATAATACACCACGGTGACGATGGCAAAGGCTATCCATCCTGCGATGTTATTCATCTTGTTAAAACTCATGTTAGCTGTTTTTCAAAGTTGGTTTGGTTAATAAAGAATAAAAATGCGTATTCGGCAAAAAGAATATAGAGTAAACGCAGTCTATGCATATAAATTATATATTCTGATTCTTTCAAATAACAAATAGGGGGAACGAGGTTTGTGAGAGATTCAAAGAAGGTTCGTTCCAAAAAGCAAAAGTAATACATTTCGAAGGGCAAAAGGCATTTGTGGCTTAAAATTGTATAAAATACATATTAGACACTTAGCACACATTTGAAATTTACTAAAGAAACAAAAACCGGGGAAAGAAAAAAGCGCTCCTAAGAATAGGAGCGCTTTGAATTACAATGTTTAGTTCTGTTAATTCTTACAGATAAGATTTTTATTCTGTAGCAAGGGTATAAGTCAATCTAGCGAAGACAAATCTACCATTGATAGAGAATTGAGGAGACCTTCTACTGTACAAGAATCGTCCGCTGGACTGGAAGATATCAGAAGCATACTGTGGATAGACGTCCAACAAGTTGTTTGCCCCGACAGTCACAGCAAAGTTTTTGCTGAAATCATAACCTACACTCAAGTCTGTTACCACTCTTGGATCATAAACAGGATCCACTCCTTTGTATTTAGGATCGAGCTTGTCTTCGGGAAGCGGTTTGAGATTTTCGTCATAAATAGGCTCATTGGTCGCTTCCAATGTGCTACCGAAATAAGTATTGCGAAGATATATACTCCAGTTGTTATAACGGAATTCGTTGCCCAAGGTGATTTTGGTGGTAGGTACTGCTGCTTCGAGATAAACCCGCGATTGTTGGTCGAAATATTTACCCACCAAACCTGCTTTTTCGAGGATATCAGAAGCATGTACATCTCCTACTTTGCGGGTTTTGGAGAAGGTACCGGCGAGGTCCGTAGAGAGAGACATTCCTTCGGAAAAATGGAGTTTGTGGGAAAGGACAATGTCCAATCCTGTACTACGCGTGTCAATTGCATTGGCAAAGAAAGCTGCCGAACCTGCTTGCGCCTGGTCAAAGATCTCTTGCAACTCGGCTTTTGCTTCAGGAGTAGAAGCGTCACCGGGTTTGAAACCTCCAGTCAGGATGACCCGGTTTTTGATATTGACCAAGTATCCATCAACGGTAAGTGTGAGTCCCAAGTCTTTCAACGTCATGGCAAATCCACCACTTACGTTGTTGGAAGTCTCTTCTTTGAGTTGAGGAATACCGAGCAATTTAGCTGCTCGGGAAGTATTAGCAAAGGTACCGCGCTCTGTGGCGACGGTTTGTCCATTGATGGTTTCGAAAATAGTCGAAGTACGACTAAAGTGAATCTGATGCAAAGACGGGGCTCTAAATCCGGTAGAGTAAGCACCCCTCAAGTTGAGGAAATCACCTATTTTATAACGGCCGGCCAGTTTGTAGTTAAACGTACCGCCAAAGTCGGAATAATTTTCATACCGGATGGCCGACTCAAGCAGCAAGGCATCTGTTACGTCAAATTCCAAATCTCCATATCCGGCAATACTGGACCGGAAAGCGTTGACTTCATTGTTGGGTAAGAATCCGGAGAAGCACTGGCATCCGGCGGGACGCGTACGACCCAAGAAATCTCTGGTAAGATTCTCTGAGGGAGTAGTCGGAGTGACGAGTTCACCATGAATGTCGTAATTGCCATAAGATAGTTCGGAGCCTTTAAAGATGTTGAAGTTTTCTAAGCGGTATTCACCACCGAAAGCCACATTGACTCCTTTTATGCCCATCCACCCGTCAAAATACCGATTGATATCAAAGTTGGACGTATTCTGGGCAAACCCATGCCCTCCATTATTAAAGGAAGTGGGAGAGCTACTTTCCAAGGTAGCATTCATAGAGTTGGTCAACTGAAACTCGAATACATTAGATCCATAAGAGTTACTGAAGTCGATGTTCCAATCACCGATATTACCCCGGATTCCGAGGGCGAGGGATTTGTCCAGGATATTAGAGTTGATAATGGGTACTACTCCGTTGGGGTAAATAGAGGTGACCGTACGGCTTTGGGAAGGAAGGCGGTAAAAACAACCTGAATTACCTCTTCTGTAGCCCGCTCCACCAAACGAATAAAACTCAAGGTTTTCACCAAGTGGAATACCCATATTCATGAAAAATTGTCCTTGTCTGAGTCCGGATTGTCCTACGCGCATATTAAAATCCGACCGCTGGAGTCCTCTTGCAGCCAGTTCATCTTCTGTCGCATCGGCGGACAACAAACCCTGTAAGGCAGCCAAGTCAGCAGCACCGGCTATTTGACTTTTGAGATCACCGGAGAAATAAGATACATCTTGAGCATATTTTTGGACATCACTCATGGAGAGATTATCCAGATTGCTCACTCCATTGGCTCGTGCAATGCGCTCTACGGCATTAAATCTATTGAAGATACCTCCGCGGAATTCTGTCATTCTATTGGTGTAGCCTCTCAATACGAAGTCCCCGGTCATGTTGATAAAGCCTCCTTTATCACCGATGGGGAGACCATAGTTTAATCCCAACTTTACGGATTCACCATCGTATTTTTTCTTTTCTCCACCAAATGCACCGATTCTGTCCGAAGCCGTAAAGTGGGCACCGGTAGAGTAATTGACGAGCAATTTGTTGACATCCTTGCGAAGCTGCATGTTGATGACGCCCGCGATAGCGTCCGAGCCGTATTGTGCGGAGGCCCCATCTCTCAACACCTGTACATCGCTAATGGCAGAAGAGGGGATGGCATTGAGGTCTGTTCCTACATTACCACGTCCGAAGGTTCCGTTGATATTGACAAGTGAGGTCGTATGTCTTCTCTTTCCGTTGATTAGTACGAGCACCTGATCCGGCCCCAATCCGCGAAGCGATGCGGGATCGATATGGTCTGTTCCATCAGAGATGGTCTGGGTATTTGCGTTGAAGGAGGGAGTAGTATAAGTCAAAAGCTGATTTAATTCGGTTTGGGGGGCCGCTTGACTTAGGTCCTTAATACTAATCACGTCTACAGGCACAGCGGATTCTGCACTGGTACGAGAAGGATTACGGGAACCGAGAATGAGCACTTCCGAAAGGTTTAATCCGTTTTCAAGGTCAAAGTTGAGTGTAGTCGTTTCCGAAGGTTTGACCACAGCAATTTGCTCTTGAGCGATAAAACCGATATAGCTTGCCCGAAGTACGTGCTCTCCGGCATCAAGATTTAGGGTGTAATTGCCATCATAGTCTGTTACTGTGCCGATATCCGTGCCTTTAACGGTTATAGAGGCCCCGATAAGTGGCTCTCCGTCGTCCGTTATTTTGCCGGTAACAGTTCCGGTTTGAGCTTGAGCAGAAGAGATGCCCAAAAAACCCAAAAGCACAAAAAGCAAAAAGGTTAAGTTAGTTTTCATATGCTTATGATTTTAATGAATAAATAATTTGAGCGCCCAAGATAGGACATTAACCGGAAAATTTGCAATATTTGAAGATAATTTCAAGTATTGTGAAGGTAATTTTGGAAAATAATTTGGAGAAAAGGCGATTATTTAGAAGCAAGTAAGGCGAGATGTCATCGCCGAATAAATGCAGTAACGCTTTTAACATATCGGCCAAAACCCATTTTCATCGGTACATCATCATGGGTACCATTGGGGACGAGGATAGATGCTTTATAAGGGAGGTCCGGATGGTTATCATAGATGGGACGCCCGTGGGTTTGCATGGCAAGAAAGGCGTCTTGTACCCCATGAATCCAGAGGAAAGGCTTATGGTGCTCTTTTATTGCAGTTATGTTGTCGGTTTTGAGGTCGGTATAAAATCGTGGATCCATCGTGAGGATTGCTCCATCTTCAGCCATGACCCGGATACTGCCGATGGGAGATTCCAGGATGAGTTTGGATGCTGTTATGTTTTGGGAATGAATGGACAGGGCAGTGGCCGGGATAGAGCCCAGACTGAAACCGTAGATTATAAGCCGGTCACCGGTCAATCCCCGGGATTTCAACCATTTCAAGCCGGCTTCTACATCGGCGATAAGTCCGGATTCGGAGGGGGTACCTTCAGAGAGACCATATCCGCGGTAATCCAAATTGAGCACCCCAAATGTACCTCTGTTATAAAGTAGTTTTTGGCGCGGCCAGTAGTAATCCATATGATCTGCATTGCCGTGGCAATACATTATCACGGTATCTCTGTCGATTTGATTGGTGTCTCCGGTGTAAATGGCCTTTATTTTGGCGATGTCTCCTTGATTAGAAGAGGTCAAAGTAAGCAAATTGATTTTATCCGAAGGAACATTCCAGTGACCGGGAACCTCAAAAGTTCTGAATCCGGTATAGTTATCCAGTTCATATTGGGCTATGGTATTGTCCGGCTCGAAGAGATTGCTGTCCAGTCGTTGGCAGCTCAAGAGCAGAAAGGAGCAGGAGAATACGCAGGAAATGTAAAAGAATATAGATGCAGAAGAGAATTTCATTTTTACCATTTGTATATCACATTAAAGTAAAGTCCTTGAGCGCCTTTATCCGACCAATGGACGTAATGGACGACCGTCCGGTCGTTTCTATCCCAAGGGTCTAACCATTTGTATTCCAGGTTGAGTTCCCACTGTTTGGACAGTTTGAAGGTTTGGCCCATGTAGAAATTGAATACCGAAAGACGGTAAGTATCTTTTGATTGGCGTTGGCGCGAATAAAAATCCAACCAGGAGGAGGCCCCGAGATACGTCCGCCATTTTGCAGCATAATCCCAATGCATATGGAGGTCTATCTGTGGAAAGAAACGGGAAACACCCGAGGGAAGGGCAGTAATGCTATTGATAGCTGCCCCCATTCCGACGGAGGGGCGATAACGATATTGAGGTAATAACCTGTACGTGGCACCGAGGTCCAACTGTAGGGTTTTATACGCTGCAGCGGTCAGGTGAAGACCAGTATAGAGGGTAAGGTCCCTCGTCAGGCCATACCCGCCATAAACAGAGGTAAAAGGGATGGGGATTGTCGCTCCGGCGAAGTCGATAACCGGTCCACCAAAATTTAACCCCACCGCTTTTTGTCCTTTGTGTAATGGCTCTACAAAGCGGGTCGGTGCACAATCGAAGAGTATAAGTGACAGAAAAGTGATGAAAAGCAGGCGAATCATTCGTCTCATTGTTAGACCTTTTTTGGTGGGTCCATGACCTTACCGCAATTTGAGCAGGTACGCAAGGATTTATCACTGTAGAATCGCTCAAAAACGACGGGTAAATCTTTGACGATATCCTTTAGAGGGAGTGTTTCGTCGTACAACTTGTGACCACAAGATTCACAATACCACTGAAACCCATCCAACACTCCTTCCGGTCGTTGGATTTCAATGACCAAACCGATCGAATGAGCGCTTCTTTGAGGAGAGTGGGGAACACAAGGTGGGAGATGAAAAATCTCTCCTTCCCGGATGGGGATATCGCGGGGACCTTGCTCCGGGTCAATAATCTTAAGGACCATGTTTCCCTCTATTTGATAGAAGAATTCGGGCGTTTCGTTGTAGTGGTAATCCTTTCGTGCATTGGGTCCCCCTACGACCATAACAATATAGTCCGTGTCTTCCCAAACCACTTGGTTGCCCACGGGAGGCTTTAATAAATGACGATGTTCGTCGATCCACTTTTTGAAATTAATCGGAGGATGTATAGTAGCCATGAGGTCATTTTTGTGGTGAAGGTATGAAAAAATCTCGCTTTTATGTTATGAAATCGTCGGATTTGTGACACTAAATGCTATAAATGGCAACTTTGGAGACCAAAAAGAGCAGATGACTTGTTTGGGTGGTGTTCTTGTTTTTACTAATTTCAAAACCTTTTATTGTATAACCCACCAAAAGAAAGTATTATGTTTAAGTCAAAGTACTCTTGTTTTGTAGAGAAGGTTTCTAATCTCCGTTCGATACCGTTATTACTCATGCGATGGATACTCGCCTATGGATTTTATAGTCCTGCCATGATGAAATGGAAGGATATCAATAGCATTGGCGAATGGTTTGGCAGTATGGGGATTCCCGCTCCGCTTTTAAATGCTTATTTGGCGGCTACTACAGAGATCGTAGGAGTCGTTTTGCTAGCGTTGGGATTGTTCACCCGAATTATTTCTATACCTCTTATGGTAACCATGGTAGTCGCCATCGTGACCGTTCATCTGAGCAACGGATTTGAGGCGGGAAACAATGGATACGAAATACCCCTATATTATTTGATTATGTTGTTGACCTTAGTGATTTATGGAGGAGGAAAATTCAGTTTGGATTATTTACTCTTCGGGGACCAAGGGGACCGCTGCGAGAAGTAGGATAAGTTCTTCCCCAAGAGAATATTATCGAATACTTCTCTTTCTAAATGCAAAACCGGCCGGATGATTATTTATTTTGTAGTACAGAAGGCGCTGTCGGACCGGGTCCGGGAGCCTCTTCTTCTATGAGGGTCATAACATCCTCCGGATTGCCGATTTGACTTTCCGGAAGTACAAAATCTTTATGTTGCGGAAGCTCTGTCAGGTCATTTAATCCAAAATAATCCAGGAACCGATCGCTGGTGGAATACAGCAATGGCCGTCCGGGACTTTCGCTTCTTCCGGAGATAATTATCAGATCCTTTTCGAGCAATTTTTGGACGACATAATCACAGTTGACCCCGCGGATGCTCTCTACTTCGGGTTTTGTAGTGGGTTGTTTGTAGGCGATGATGGCCAGCGTCTCAAGAGCGGCTCGAGAGAGTTTTTTCTTGTTGAGATTTTTGAGGTGTGCGGTAATCGTAGGATGAAAGGCTCCCTTGGTAAGGAAGCGATATCCATCCATCATCTTTACTATCTGTATACCGAAGTCCTCTTGATTGTATTTGAGGATGAGATAATCGAGGTATTCGAGCATGGCCGCTTCATCCAAAGCGATTCCGGGTACCTTTTCCAAAGCCTCCATCAACTCGCCAACCGTAATGGGATGGTCTGATGCAAAGATCAAGCTTTCTATGTGTGGGATTAATTGTAGTTCCAATGGTTATTGTGTTTTTCGAGGGGCTAAAATACGGCAATTCGAAATATATTAAAGAGTATTTTAATGGATGATTTTGTAGAAAAAAGTATATTTGAAGTGTAATTCTCCTAACGAATTGAAACTGCACATATGACAGATAAGGAAAAAACATTATTTGAAGAGCGCATAAAAGAGCTCATCCTAAAGCATGAAACAGAAATGAAAGAGCTCCAAGCGGTCCATAAGCCAATTGGACCGGAAAATGCCATTGGTCGAATTAGCAGAATGGATGCCATTCACAATAAAAGTATAGCTGAAGCGGCCATTCGCACAAAAAAAGAGAAGATATCCAACCTCAAGCACGCTCTTTCTAAGCTCCACACGCCCAACTTTGGTCAGTGCAGCAGATGTGGACAAGACATCAAAATGGCGAGAATAATATACATGCCCGAGAGCAATCTGTGTATGCGTTGTGCACGGTAGAGCACTAGTGCTCCAGGAACGAAAGTCAGGCATGCTTGACTTTTCGCACCTTATCTTTTTTGTATGAAATGGTCAAAAAACAGAAAAAAATCACTTTTTCATATCCCTCAACCAACAAGTTGAATCCTTTGATTATCACATATATACAATTAATATATGTGTAAATATGTATTTTAACCGGAGTTAGTCAACAAAAAAAATCGCATATAATTTTTTTATATATGTAATATTGTTATACCTTTGCGTTGTGAAAGTGGTGTAAACCCTTTTTCAAGCGGGAAATGCAAACCTACCTTTTCCTGTAAGATTCAACCTAGAGATATTTTGATAATAGATCCGTTCTGTCGAATAAGCGTCAACTGATTACTACGCTTCATTCTACAGTTCTCAATTAATCATTTGGAGTCAATTCCACGTACTGGTGTAACGTACACGGGTGCGGTGGGTATGTATTCATAATTATTTAACTCATCAAAACGGATCTTATGATGAAAACGAATTTTACAAATCGGTGGTGTTGCAAGCCCGGGTTACTCAAAACACTAATGATAGTGGCCCTGCTGTACATCGTTCCCAAAACCCAAAACCGATTAGTAGCACAATGTTCGCTGGATTGTACTTCTTATATGCAATTTTCATTGGATGAAGATTGCTATTCGGAAGTGACACCGGACATGCTACTCAATGCCGACAAAACCTCCTGCCCAACAGGAGAATTTGAAGTCATTCTCAAGTACAACGACAAGGTAATTCCTACCAGTCCATTTGTTGATGCAACATGGATTAACAAGGACTTGTCAGTAACCGTACGAGACACTCTCTCCGGCAATAGTTGCTGGGGGACAATTCACGTAGAGGACAAGCTACCTCCAATTATCGAGTGCAAGTCAGACACATTTTACTGTTATGACTTATACACGTGGACCGGTCCAAAGGTGACAGAGGCCTGTGGAAATCCTGTAGATGTAAAAGTGGTAGATGAAAGAATCATTCCACTTACGTGCGACACCCAATTTGTTAAGCGGATTGAGAGAGATTACACCGCTACAGATAAGTGGGGAAATACCTCCAAAATTTGTACCGATACGATTTTCTTGAAGCGTATCCCTCTGGACTCTATTATTCCTCCAAAAAACTGGGTAAAAGGAGCGATTATTCACCCCAAACCCATTCCTCCAATCGTAGGAGATACGCCGGCCATTTCATGCGTGGACGTAATGGCCGGAAGAGTGCCTCTTTTGGATAATGGTGCGCCGAGTTGGAAGTACACTGGAGTACCAACAGTAGGTGGATTTAAGTTATTTCCAAATGCGGATGTATACTGTAACACGACCACCTTTTTCCATGATGTGTATTATGGAAAAGTAGGATGTGTGGAGAAATGGATTCGGGTTTGGACCATTCAAGAATGGTGGTGTAATGGTGATTCGATCAGAATAATTCCTCAGGGAATAGAGGTAATAGATACCGTGCCACCGGTTATCCAATGTCCGGACAATATCACCATGACTACAACAGGTGGGTACAAGTGTCAAGGGGTAGTTTGGTTGCCTGTACCGGAAGCGTATGATAGCTGTCAAGGAGACAACATAACAATTGACGTAACGTGGCCCGGGGGATTCAAACACGATCTTAAAACACCATTGCGAGCAGTGTTACCTGCTGGACATAATAAGGTAACGTATCGTGTTTATGATGCCAGAGATACAAAGGGCTGCTATAATATGGATTCATGCTCTATTGATGTATGGGTCAGGGACCAAACAGCTCCGGTTGTAATCTGCAAAAAACACACAACGGTTTCATTGACCTATGATAGTACCGTTCATGTATATGCTGATGTATTTGACAATGGCAGCTATGATGACTGCTGTATCGATAGCATGGTGGTACGCAGAATGGATGAAGGGGGAGATTGCGGATATCATCCATACTTTAGAAAGTATGTTGAGTTCTGCTGTGCAGACGTAGGAAAAACAGTGATGGTCATCTTAAGAGTATATGATTGTCATGGCAACTTCAATGACTGTATGGTGGAGGTAGAGGTTCAAGATAAAATGCCACCGAAGATCTTCTGTCCTACGCAATTTGTACTAGTACCTTGCGAGTATAAGTTTGAAATCGACAAACTCGGAGATTACTTTGGTAAGTTAGTCGATGACAAATACAAGAGAGAGACCCACACATTATATGGGGATTATGTGTACTCTGTCGGAGTATTCCAGGGAGAGTTGCCGTTCTGTAGATTGCCAAGACCTAGTCCTTCCATCGTAAGGCTCAACATCATCAAACCGAATGGCACATTGGATCACTCCACTGTTTTGCCCATCGTAAAAGGTCCGAGAAAACAAACGGTGCACTTAACGGCAAACCTAAGACCGCAGCTTCAGGGAATGCTTTATGTCCCCGGACAAGGAGATATCGTCCTTTCCAATAAAGTGATGGATGGATATGCACACGATAACTGTAAAGTTAAAATAACAGAGAAGTACGAGGACTTTAGAGACCAATGCGGCATAGGGTTTATCAGAAGAACCTTTTATGCCACAGATGCCAACGGCACAGATTCTTGTTGTCAATACATCGGATTTTATCCTTTGACTCCATTTACAGAACAGGATATCGTATGGCCTCCGGACACTGCAGTATTCGGTTGTCACAATCCAAAGGACTTCGGTATTGATGTAACGGGAAAACCCAAATTCAATAACGAAGATGAATGTAGCTTGGTGGGTTATGACTATGAAGATCAAGAATTCAAGTTCTTCAAAGGAACGAATCTCTGCTTTAAAACGGTGAGAAAATGGAGAGTACTGGATTGGTGCTACAAAGCCAAAACGTTTGATGAGTATTGGTCTAATGATTACCACCTCAAAGTGTGGACGCATACCCAATACATCAAAGCGCTGAATAACGTTGATCCGACCTTTACCACATTGCCGGATGAAGACAAGGAGTTTTGTTCTTATGACTTGAAATGTAAAAAAGGACCGGTCGACCTTCTGGCAACGGCAAGTGATGACTGTACACCGGGTTCTGAATTGAGATGGGAAATGCACTTGGATTTGGATTGTGATGGTCATTATGACCGAGTCGAAACCGGGCTTGGGGATACCATTCGTTTGAAGGATTCTATCGCATTGGGATGGCACTGTGTGAAGTTTATCTTCGAGGACAGATGTGGCAATCAAGTGGTCAAATCACGTAACTTCCACGTCATTAGTTGTAAGGCACCCACGCCCTATTGCAATGACGGAATTGTCATCGAACTCATGCCGGTAGATTTGGATGGAGATAACAAGCCGGATTGGGCAATGATAGAGACTTGGGCTACAGATTTTGATTTGGGAAGTTATGGTGCTTGTGGTCATAAGGTAAAGCTCTCTTTCTCCAAAGATACTACGGACAAGTCCAGAATGTATGACTGTGATAGCCTGGGTCGACGAGAAGTAAAAATCTGGGTGACAGACTTAGAAAATGGCAAGCAAGCATTCTGTGTTACACACGTAGAAATACAGGATAACAATAAGGTGTGCCCAACAACATCAAATCTCAAAGGAGAAATAGCGGGTAACATCAGCAATATGGCAGGTGCGCCATTAAACGGTATCCCGGTACAGATGACGGGAAGTGCCAACATGGAGATAACTACATCTGGAAACGGACATTTTCAATTCCCAAAAATGCCGTTTGGCGGATCATATGAGGTCATCCCAAATAAGAAAACCGATTATCTGTATAAAGTGAATACACGAGATTTATTGGCCATTCAATTCCATCTTTTGGATAAGAAAGCCTTTGATCAGACGTATAAGTATATTGCTGCTGACGTGAATATGGACAAGAAGATTTCTACAGCAGATATTCTCCTGCTCAGAAAGCTCATTCTTGGTAAAGTATCAACACTACCAAAAGCACCGTCATGGAGATTTTTACCTAAGGATTATCAGTTTACAGATCCAAATCAACCGTTTGATTTCCCAACAAGCTACCACTTAGATCCGTTTAGCGAAAGCCATACCGATATGGATTTTAATGGTGTGAAAATGGGTGATGTAAATGGAGATGACGGAGCAAACGGACTGCGTTCAGGCTCTTCGACTAGAAGTAAAACTACACTGGAATTAGTTGTAAATGATATGGAAGCAGACCAATCCGGTGAAGAGCTTGTGATCCCGGTCAAAGCATCCAATGTTAATGAATTGGCAGGACTACAACTCACTTTCAACTTTGATCCAACATTGCTTACTATCACGGATGTCACTCCCGGTGTACTTTCTATTACAGAAGGTAACCTCGGAATGAACAGAATGTCAAGCGGAATAATGACAATGAGTTGGAATACACTCGATGGTCATGCGATTGATATTTCCGGAGAAAAAGTACTCTTTACCCTCACCTTTAAGACAAAAGCACATGTGAAGATATCGGATGCCGTTACAATCAGTTCTGATATCACTCCTGCTTTAGCATTTGGGGAGGATACCGATATGAATCTACGATTGAGATATCAGTCATCGGAAAAAGAAGGTGCGCGTTTTGTTCTCTTCCAGAATATTCCGAATCCATTCGAGCACAGTACACGAATCGGGTTTGATTTGCCGGAAGCGACAAACGCTGTTTTGACTATCTTTGATATGACAGGTAAGGCCATCTATACAAAGGCTGTCTACGGCAACAAAGGATACAATGAGGTAATTGTCAAGGGTTCTGACCTCAACACACAAGGTGTGTTGTATTATCAGTTGGGAACCAAGACACATACCGCAACTAAGAAAATGGTGGTTTTGGGCCATTAGATCCGTCATTCTAACAGTGTAAACTGAAGAATTTCAAAGGGGTTCCTTTCCGTATCCGGGAAAGGGACCCTTTTTATTGTATCTTACTACCTTTGTGCCATGAAAATAGCTCTTGCACAACTCAATTTTATCTTAGGAGACTTCGAGGGAAATTATGGAAAGATTTCTACATCGATAACTCAAGCGATAAAAGACGGGGTGGATTTGATTTGTTTTTCCGAATTAGCGGTCTGTGGATATCCGCCGAGGGATTTCCTGGAATTTGATGATTTTATTGCTCGATCCAACGGGATTATTGAGAGAATCCGCAAGCAAACGCAACAAATAGCTGTTATCGTCGGTGCACCGGCCATTAATCCTGTTCCGGAAGGCAAGGACCTGTATAATGCCCTCTATTTTATACACGAAGGGGAGATAAAGTTTATCCAGTACAAAACACTACTTCCCACCTACGATATTTTTGATGACTATCGATATTTTGAACCCAATAGGATATTTGATATTGTCCGGTTTAAAGGCAAGAAAATAGCCTTGACGATTTGCGAAGATATTTGGAACATCGATAATGATAATCCTCTATATACCATCAATCCGGTGGAGGAGCTCCGGACTCATAAGCCGGATTTTTTGATCAATGCCTCCGGATCACCGTTTGATTACCAACACATGGAAGAGCGATTGGAGGTGATAAAAGGCAATATCAGGAATTATCCGGTGCCGGTATTCTACGTCAACCAAGTGGGTGCACATACGGATTTGATCTTCGATGGGGGGAGCTTGGTCGTATCACCCAACACAGAGGTTTACGATCAATTTCCCTTATTTAAGGAAGCCTACCGGGCGTATGATTTAGATGAAGTAATACTGGGAAGAGTGCGCTCGTGTCCTGTTTATGATACTATTGAGGTGATTCATGATGCCTTGGTATTGGGGATCAAGGATTATTTCGAAAAGCTGGGTTTTAAACGGGCGATTCTGGGCTTATCGGGGGGAATTGACTCGGCTTTGACCGCGGTTCTCGCTGCCAGAGCGCTTGGTCCTGACAATGTGATGGGCGTCCTTATGCCGTCCGGGTTTTCTACTTCTCACTCGATAACGGATGCAATGGATTTGATCAGCAATTTGGGTATCAGACACCATACCATACCGATAGGCAAGCGATTCGACGATTTCATACAAGACCTGTCGCCCCTATTTCAAGGTCGCAAACAGGATGTTACGGAAGAGAATATTCAGCCGAGAATACGGATGATTTATCTAATGGCCATCTCCAATAAGCTGGGCTACATATTGCTCAACACGACGAATAAAAGTGAAATGGCGGTGGGATACGGTACATTATATGGAGATTTGGCGGGTGGATTATCCGTCTTAGGGGACGTGTATAAGACACAGGTCTTCGAGCTTAGTAAGTACATCAATCGCAAGGAGAAAATCATCCCGGAACACATTATCACCAAACCTCCTTCAGCAGAACTTCGCCCGGACCAAAAAGATTCCGATAGCTTACCTCCCTATGATGTCCTGGATCCGATTCTCTTTCAATATATCGAGTTACAAAAAGGACCGGAAGAAATTATGGCCTCCGGTGCAGACCCGTCCACGGTCCGAAGAGCCCTCCGTCTGGTCAACATGAACGAGTTCAAACGCTATCAGACAGCCCCGGTCCTGAGAGTGTCTCCAAAGGCATTTGGCATCGGAAGAAGACTGCCAATCGTAGGGAAATATCTGTTATGAGATGCTCCCCTTTCCTTGCACAACTTCCCTAATAGACGTACTTTTGCTGTATGAATATGCAAGATAGTCACAGGCACAAAGGGATGCGCAAACGATTGGTGGAGGAAGTTCGGCGTAAAGGGATAAAAGACGAAGCGATTCTGGCCGCTATAGGAAAAATTCCCCGTCATCTGTTTTTGGACAATGCCTTCGCCGAATGGGCCTATAAGGATATCGCCTTCTCTATCGATGCAGACCAGACCATTTCCCAACCTTATACCGTTGCCTTTCAGACCAGCCTCCTCGACCTCAAAAAAGGAGATAAAGTGCTGGAAATAGGTACGGGATCCGGCTATCAAGCCTCTGTACTGGCTGAGCTCGGTATGAAGGTATACAGTATCGAGCGCCACGAAATCCTTTACAAGAAAAGCACCTTACTCCTTAAAAAGCTCGGGTATTACAACGTTCTTACATTTCACGGAGACGGATATAAAGGTCTACCCCGGTATGCCCCTTTTGATAAGATTCTTATCACGGCAGCGGCTCCGGAAATTCCCCAGGCACTTATCGATCAGCTCCGTCCCGGAGGGCACCTTGTTGTCCCGTTTGGCGCCGGACCATCTCAAAAGATGCTGAGAGTAACAAAGGGAGAGGACGGCCGATTGACCGAGGAGAGCTTTGGTGATTTCCGTTTTGTCCCGTTGGTCAAAGGGCTGGGATAAGGGAGCGATATGTTGAATAATAGAAAACGCCCCAACAATAAAGTTCCATCTTGTTGATGACCTTTTGCCCGTAGAAGAGATTAATGTAGTAAGGCAAACCTCTGTTTTATACGCACAATACTCTTTTGCTATGAAAAAGTTACTATTCTTTATTTTATTAGTAGCAACCAACTTGCTTTATGGGCAGGTAGAGGAAGATACCAAACCCGGAGTTGCTAATAGCAAGTATTTGACAAATGTCCACCCGGGAGAAATATCCCGTAAGATGCCTATCACCTTTGTCGCAGAACCCGAGCAGGCAGATATGACATTTACCCCTAATTTTACCCCGGCTTCGTCTGAAAACCCCGGGGAAGAAGACGGGGATGTGATTTGGGAGAAAATGCAAAAAGCCGGTGAACAAAAGCAAAAGGGGGTGTATCCAAGTACAGGGGAAGGGGTTGAACTGCGGCGTGTCCGATTTGAAGTAACCGAAGGTTTTTTCTCCCGGCTAAACGGAGGTTGTCCCAACGACAATACCATTGCCATTTCCAATTCGAATAGAATTATGAGCATGATGAATGGTCATGTGGGCATTTATACTGCCGACGGGCGCAGACTAAATTTGTATTCCCTAGAGCGTTTTTTTAAAAATCACGTGAATGACCCATGTGATCCGAAGGTCATTTACGATCCGGGGGTCGATCGTTTTTTTATGTTTGCCCAACCTTGTGGAAAAGTTCGTAAAAACATTGCCTTCGGTTTTTCTGTCTCCAATAATCCCAACGGAAAATGGTATATTTATCTGTTTCCCTCTGATTATGACGGAACCGGTACGTGGTCGGACTACCCTAAAATAGGTTATACAAAGAAAGAAATGTTTGTCAGCCTGAGAATCTTCGATTCGAATCGCAAATACAAACATACGGTCGTTTATCAAATGGACAAAAAAGAGGGATATGCCGGACAAACCATGACGTACAAAACATGGCCGAATCTTCCGTTTTCCACTACAATAGTACGGTCAGGAACGGGAATATACGGTCCGGGAGCCTATTTGGTTAGTACGAGCAGCCATGAAGGATCGGAGATTGTTTTGATGGATATCACAGATAATTTGGACAACAATCCGGTGATGAAAACATACCATATTCCCACAGATAGCTATGATGTCCCGGGAGCATGTAGTCAGTTGGGAAGTACCAATAAACTCGATCCTGGTGATTGCAGAGTTCAGGATGCGTATTATCAGAATGGGATAATACATTTTGTTTTCATGGATAATAAGTCTGATTGGGCATCGGTAAGATATCATCGGCTAAATGTGGAAACTAAGAATGGCTATAATTATAAGGTTATTCACTATGCCGGAACGAAAGATTATACCTACCCGAGTATTTCTCCATTTACAAATGATATCGAAAATCAAACCTCCATCGTGCATTTTCAGGCGACGGGCCCCAATTCCTATCCTGAAATGAGAGCAAAGGTCTTCGATAGTGATTTTGAATTTCAAAGCTCTCAGTTAATACAAATCGGAACAGCACCTATGAATGATTGTTATTCAGCGAAACGCGAAACTGCAAGATGGGGAGACTACACAGGAATAGCCCTCCAATACAATGCAAAGACCCCCACTGTCTGGGTGGCAGGGTCGGTAGCAAACAGCAATAATATGGATTGGAACACATACATAGCAGAACTAACCGCAACTGGTTTTCCCATTGGTACAAAGGAGGTTCTTACCCATCATTGGGACATTTATCCCAATCCTTCCACAGAGCGTATTCATATCTCTTTCGAATCGGAAACCAAGCAGGGAGCCCGGTTTTACCTGATTAATCGAGAAGGGGTGGTCATCAGCCATCTGATGTCCAATGTATTGCATCCGGGGACAAATCAGTTTTCATTTGATGTACACACCTTGCCTTCCGGCATCTATTATCTCACCATTATCAATGATACCAATAAAATCATCACAAATGAAAAAATTGTCGTTACTCATTAGGTTCCTTGCAATCGTACTTGCAATACTTACCTTATCCCAATGCACCCATCAAAAGAAAGCCGGCCAATCCGCGGGAGGCAACAACACCGGCAAGCAGGGAAAGGCACATACCGCAACCTCACCAAACGACGGAGAGGATCAGGCCCGGATTGATTCGATTATGCGCAGCAAGACACAGCGAAAGAGAGAATTTCCGGGAAGCGAAAAGGCGGAAAAACACTAACGGATGATTTGGCGATAGTGTGTTTTGGTCACTCCCGAAGGTCATTGAGTGACCAGTCGTATTTGAGATAGCCGATGTGTTGACCCGGCCGGATTTTGGTACGGCTGTATTGGTTGAGGAAATCGTGCAAAGAACCGTCTTTGGTGAAGTCTCCACGAAACCACAGGAAAATACTTGACACTTTGACCTTATCCGTTGTGATGCGGTTTCTCAAGGGGTCGTTGACAAATCGGGTAGCCGCCTGTTGGAGTTGGTCGTCTATGCTGTCAGCGGTATATGCGTGATTGGACAGCGGAGGACAGGAGTAAGAGGCACAATTAATCGCAAAATGGATCCTCGGCTCTGCAAATTTTTTGCGCAAAATGTCATGTTCTATATTGCCGAGGTTGTAAGTCACTCCTTGGATGGAGATAAAGTTGATTTTCCAGGGAGAATTGAGCAACGGGACGGTCCAGGTGACTTTTTTGATACTTTCGACGGGATAATGCCGGATGATGAGCCGCACGGTAAAGGCATTGTAAGCATTGATCCAATATGCCAACTGCTCGTGTTTTGACCAGTGTTTGTCATTGGGGTGAGCGGAAGATAGCAGATCCAAGTATTGATTAAGCAAGGCAGAATCTTCTATGAATCCCTTGTAATCTACCCAGCCTTCCGGTTTCACATGGGACTGTAGCAGCCTTTCCCATTGATCGTGTTTTACCGGAAAAGAAGATTGAGGTGCTTTTGTACGGGCCGCGCATCCCAACAGGCTGAGAAAGAGTGAAGCGAAGAATACTTTTGTTAATATTTTCATGTGATATTGATTTTACCGGTGTATTATTTTGGTATGAAATGGTACCATTTCATGCCAAAATAATACGAATGCTACGCACAGTACACCGTACTCTTTTCGGAATTTAGCAAAGAGGTATCTGTGTGTTATTATTTATTAAACAATCTCCCCTCCACAACTCGAGCCTGCTCCGGCAGTACAACCATAACACGCCTGATGTACCATGATATCTGTTCCTTCCAGGGTCTCCGGATCGAGGTCAAAGATGGTAGGACTTTTGAGTTTCGACTTTAGATTGAGCATTTGGTTAAAATCACAATCGTAGAGCGTCCCATCCCATCCCACAGAAATGGTATCCAGGCACATCACCCCCTCCAAGGTGGCCGGATTGAAGGCATCCAGCAACGTATGCATATAGTTTTCGTAATTATCAGTCTCCAGTAAGTACTCCAAAAACCGGCTGATCGGCATGTTGGTGATGGCAATGAGGTTATTGAAGTCGATATTGTATTTTTGTTTCAACTTGCGTTTGAACTGCGGCATCAAGACAGATTGGCTCGCCGGGAGGAAAGTCCCGGTAGGGTTGTATACCAAATCGAGCTTCAGATCACTGTCCGGCTGTCCATAACCCAACCGGTTGAGTTTTTGTAGTCCCAGGATAGAAGATTCAAATACTCCTTCGCCGCGCTGAGCATCCGTCCGTGATTTATTGTAATGAGGCAATGAAGAAACCACATGCACTTGGTGGTCGGCCAAAAACCGGGGGAGGTCCGAATAATTCTTTCCGGCATTGAGTAT
>Ga0256832_1000384_pt1 | contig 27840 bp, 28 predicted proteins | sample 134614metaG_FD_190534 | JGI IMG/M metagenome (GOLD analysis project Ga0256832, IMG submission 190534) | Hydrothermal vent microbial communities from Lau Basin, Pacific Ocean - 134-614 | ecosystem: Environmental > Aquatic > Marine > Hydrothermal vents | place: Pacific Ocean: Lau Basin | collected...
ACGCTCGGCATCCACTTCCAGTTCCGGGTTGTAGAGCGGCTGATCGGCGGCATCGTGCCGTGCCAGCGCCGCCTCCACGCGCGCCCGGGCCGCCTGCACGGAGGGATTGGCCTCCAGGGCCTGCTGTAACAGCCGGCCCAACACCCGGACATGCCCCGCCTCCGTAGACCCGGCAGTCGCGGCCTGCATGGGCCACAGCGCGAGCGCGAGCACGAGCAGAGCCAGTCCTGCCGCCATCCGGACATGGTGGGGGGCGGCGCGCCCAGGGACGCATCCGCCCACAAAGGCACGGTGAAGTGTTGCAGTTTCCATGGTTCGAACCCGTTGGTGAGACACAGAGATGCCATGGTGCCGCGGGCACCATGGCATTTCCAAGAAGACGGGCTCAGCCCCGAGGCGGGCGGATGGGGGGAATGCTGGCGCGAGAAACGAAATGCGAGACGATGCCGCCACCGGCCGTGGACGATGCCCCATCGGTCATCGGCACGTCGGCTGCCGGTAACGCCAGCACATGGGACGCGCCACAGGAACAGTAGTGGCAGGCGTCGCCCCCGGCATCGAGATCCGGCAATGCGGCGGCTACGAGAACGGGATCGTCACCGGACGGTGCCACCGCCTGGTGCCCGTCCCAAGCCCATGCGAGGCTCGCGTTGAGCACGCAGACGAAAAGAATGCATGTGAGTAGACGACGCATCGCGAGAAACGGTATACGCCCGTCCGCGGACCTGTCAACCACGAAGCGCGGCGGTTGTCGTCCCCCATCGTGCCTCATCGGCGCCACGAGTCGCTCAGTCTGTGGTCTCGCCGAAGTCCACCGACACCCGGTCCGGCGCAACGGGCCGGAAACGACCGTCGGCGAATGCGACATGGGCGGGGTGCTCGCGATAGCTGTCCACCACCGCAGGGTGAGCAAAGCCGATCAGCCAGGCATAGCGGTAGCGGGCACCCTCGCGCAGGGCGCGGCCGGTTCTCACGTGCCGCACACCCGGGATTGCGCCCAACACACGGCGTCCCTCGGCGAAGAGGGCCTCCACGCCGGCCTCGTCCAGACCCTCGGCGTTGAACAGGATCACATGGTGGACGGGCCGCCACGGACGGGCACGGGCCAGCAGCTCGTCAGCGCGATCGGCCGAGCCCCACAAGCGGATGCAGCGCTCCACCTCGGCGGCGATGGCCTCTCGCACGCCATCGACCAGCGCCGTGTATCCCCGCCGGCCCTGATCGGCGGCATTGTCGCGTATGCGGGCCCCGGCTGCATCGGCCAGGGCGGTGTAGTAGTTGATCTTGGTGACCCCGCGGGCGATGAGCGCCCGGAATTGTTCGTCGGACAGCCCCGTACCACCGTGGATGACCAGAGGCAGGTGAAGGGCTTCATCGATCTCGGCGAGCCGGTCCAGGTCCAGGCGTGGTACGCCCTTCATGCGCCCGTGCACCGTGCCGACGGACACGGCGAGAAAGTCCACCCCCGTCTCTTGCACGTACCTGCGGGCCTCCTCCACCGTGGTATAGGCGATCTGTCCCGGATGACGCTCCGCGTCCTCCCCTTCCACCCCCGGCACGTAACCCAGCTCGCCCTCGACAGCCACCCCGCAGGCATGGGCCATCTCCACTACGGCGCGGGTACGCGCGATGTTCTCCTCCAGGGGCTCATGGGAGGCATCCACCATCACACCATTGCAACCCATGCGGATGCCATGGACCGCCGAGTCCAGACTGCCTCCGTGGTCCAGGTGGATCGCCACGGGGACCGTGGCGCGCCGTGCCGCCGCTTCCACGGCCGGCATCAGCAGGTCGAAGTCGAAGTACTCGAAGTGAGATTCGGCGAGGCTCAGGATGACCGGCGCCCTACATCGTTCGGCCGCATCCAGAATGGCCTGCAGGAAATCCACGCTCACTAGATCGAAGGCGCCCACTGCATACCCCTCTTCGTATGCGTGGCGCAGCATGTCGTTCATGTCCACCAGTGGCATGTCGGCTCCCCCTCTCGGTTCACGGGTTCTGTTCTACAGCGTGGCCGCGGGCTCCACCGCGATCTCAAAACGCTGCCTGCTGTTCCGACTGCGCTGCGCGCCTCATGTTCCCGATCAGGGGCCCCTGGTCCACCGGGAACAAGACCAGGTGCTCGGCCTCCAGCCGCAGACCCACCCGCGAACCCACGGAAAACTCGTGCCGACTGGGCATGAGCGACTGGACCTCTACGCCGCCGTCCAGCTCCAGCCGATAGAGCGTGTCCGCGCCGCGGAAGGCCAGGTCCACGATCCGCCCTTGCACCGGCGCAGTCGAATCGAGCAACACATCGTCCGGGCGCAGGAGCATGTCCACCTCCGTGCCGGGCGGCCAGGGATAGGCCCGGTTGCCGGTGACCCGCCCCAAGGGCGTGTCCACGGTCTGGGCATCGAGCATGCGCGCGCGGATGAAGCAGCCCTCGCCCACGAACTCGGCCACGAACCGATCCACCGGCTCGTGGTAGAGATTGAACGGTGTGTCCCACTGCAGCAGCCGCCCGTGGCGCATCACCCCCACGTGTGTGCCCATGAGGAAGGCCTCCTCCTGATCGTGCGTCACGAACAGCGCGGTGGTGCCCTGCTCGCGCAGCAGGGCACGAACCTCGGTGGCCAGGCGGCGCCGCAGGTCGACATCCAGATTGGAGAAAGGCTCGTCGAGCAGAAGCAGGCGCGGCCGTGGCGCCAGCGCCCGTGCCACGGCCACCCGTTGCTGCTGCCCGCCCGAGAGCTCGTGAGGATAACGCTGGGCCTCGGCCTCAAGCCCTACCAACTCAAGCAGCCGGTCGGCCTCTGCTCGGCGGCGTCGGGTCGGGCCCCTGAGGCCGAAGGCCACGTTCTCCCAGACCCGCAGGTGGGGGAACAGCGCGTAGTCCTGGAACACCATGCCCACGTGGCGCTGCTCCGGCGGCAGCGTCCAGCCCGGCGCGGAGATCAGCCGCCCATCGATGCGGATTTCGCCGCCTTCCACCGGTTGGAAACCGGCGATGGCCCGCAGCACCGTCGTCTTGCCGCAGCCGCTCGGCCCCAGCAAGGCGGCCAGCGCACCGGTCTCCAAATGCAGGTTCAGACCGTCCACCACCACCTGCGCCCCATGGCGGCAGCGTACCGCATCGAGCTCCAGCAGCCATCGATGCCCGCTCACGGCGCCCGTTCCCTTGCGGCCGAGCGGCGCACCAGCAGGACCACGGGGATCAGGCCTACCAGCACCAGCGTCACCGAAGGCAGCGCCGCCCGCTGCCACTCGCCCTCGGACGTGAGCTCGTAGATGCGCACCGCCAGGGTGTCCCAACCGAAGGGGCGCAACAGCAGCGTGGCCGGCATCTCCTTCATCACCTCCACCAGGACCAACAGCAGGGCGCTGAACAACGCCGGCTGCAACAGCGGCAGGTGCACGCGGCGCAGCACCTCCAGGCGGCGCGCACCCAGGCTGCGGGCCGCCTCGGCCAAGTTCGGCCGGATGCGGGCGAGCCCGCTGTCCAGCGCCCCATGGGCCACCGCCATGAAGCGGATCAGATAGGCCACCACCAGCGCCCCCAGCGACCCGGCCAGCAGAGGAGCCGGATCCACCGCCGCCCAGCGCCACAGGGGTTCCACCCAGGCATCCAGCCTCGTGAATGCGAGCATGACCCCCACCGCGAGCACCGAGCCGGGCAAGGCATAGCCCAGCGTCGCCACGCGCACCAGCACCCGGCCCCAGAAACCCGCGCCGCGCTGCAGATACGCGAGCCCCAGGGCGACCGCCGCCGTGCACAGCGCCGCCATCGCACCCAGCGCCAGCGTGTGGCCCACCAGCGCCGGGTAGCGGGCGTCCATGCCTTCGGCCCAGGCGGCCCAGGCCCAGACCAGCAGCTGCACCAGTGGCGCCCCGAAAGCGGCCAGGAACACCAGCGCGGCCGCGCTCGCTGCCAGCCAACGGTGCGCACCCGAAAGACGGTGGCGATGCAGGCGGCGGCTGCGTCCAGCCTCGGCATAGCGCGCCCGCCCCCGCGTCCAGCGCTCCAGGGCCAGCACCACCGCCACGAACACCAGCAGCAGCGAGGCCAGCTGAGAGGCGGCGTGCAGATTGAACAGGCCGAACCAGGCCTTGTAGATGGCGGTGGTGAAGGTGTCGTAGTTGAACACCGCCACCGCGCCGAAGTCCGCCAGCGCCTCCATCAGGGCCAGCGAGGTGCCCGCCACGATGGCCGGCCGGGCCATGGGCAGCGCCACGCGGAAGAAGGTGCCCCATGGCCCCAGACCCAGTAGCCGCGCCGCCTCCAGTGAGCCCGCCCCCTGGGTGATGAAGGCCGAACGCGCCAGCAGATACACGTAAGGATAGAGCACCAGCACCATCACCCCGATGACCCCGGCCGGCGTGCGGATCTCGAACAGCTGCGGCGCATCGCTGCCCACCAGCCGGCGCAGCCACGCCTGCACCGGACCGTCGAAGTCCAGCAACCCGAGGGCCACGAAGGCCAACACGTAAGTGGGCACGGCCAGTGGAAGCATCAGCGCCCAATCGAAGAACCGCCTCCCAGGGAACTCGCACACCGCAGTGAGCCAGGCCAGGCCCACGCCCAGTACCACCACCCCTACCCCCACCCCAGCCACGAGCACCAGGGTATTGACGATCAGGTCGTCCAGGACCGTCTCGGCCAGATGGCGCCAGACCTCGGTCTCGGGCTGCAGCCACGCGCCCAGGATCAGGGCCAACGGCAGGCCCACCACCAGCGCGGCCACGCCCCCCAACCAATACAGGGGGCGCGGCCCGGACACACGATGGCCGCGGCCGCGCCGCAACGGCGGATTGCGTACGGGAACGGTGCCTTCAGCGCCCATCGGCACGCGCCGATCCTCTACCGTCACAGACGATCGCACAGGCCGCGCATGACTGCCTCGCAGGCGGGTGCACTGCGCTCAGCGCCAACCGGCCCGGTCCATGAGCATCACGGCCCTGGCCTGGAACTCACCCGCCTTGGCGAGATTCGTCGGGTCCGCCCGGAAGTCACCCCAGGCGGCCACCTCGGCCGTAGGTGCCACGGCGGGATTGACCGGATACTCCATATTCAGTCCCGCGAACATCCGCTGCGCCTGCGGTCCGGAAAGCCATTCCAACAGGGCCACCGCTTCCTCGCGATGCGGGGCATGGGCTGTCAACCCGCCGCCCGACACGTTCACGTGGACCCCGCCCTGGCCCTCGCCCTGATTGGGCCAGAAGATCGCCAGGGGCAGGTCGGGCTTCGCCTTCATGAGGCGGCCGAAATAGTAGGTGTTGACGATGGTGACGTCGCAACGCCCGGCCGCCACCGCCTCCAGCGCCTTGGTGTCATTGGAGAACGGCGGGGCGGCCAGATTGGCCACCCACCCGCGCACGACCTCTTCCGTGCGCTTCTCGCCGAGACGGGCGATCATCATGGCCACCAGCGACTGGTTGTATACCTTCTTGGAGGTGCGCAGGCACAGGCGCCCCTTCCACCGCGGATCGGCAAGCGCCTCGTACGTGGACAGCTCCTCTGGCTGCACGCGGCGCGTGTCGTATACGATGGTGCGGGCGCGCACCGAGAGCCCGAACCAGCGGTCCTCCGGGTCGCGTAGGTGAGTGGGCACGTTCCCCTTCAGCACATCCGAGTGCACCGGCTGCAGCACCCCGGCTTGGGCCGCGTGCCAGAGGTTGCCGGCATCCACCGTCAGCAGCAGATCGGCGGGCGAGCGAGGCCCCTCGGCCTTGAGCCTGGCCAACAGCGGCCCGGCCTTGTCGGTGATGTACCGAATCCGCACCCCCGTCTTCTCCGTATAGGCATCGAACAGGGGCTTGATCAGATGCTCTTTGCGGGCGGAGTAAACCACCACCTCCGGCTCGGCGGCTGCAACGGGCCCGGCCAGCACCGCTGCCAGCCACGCGATCGCGGCGAACTTCAATGTCATGATGGATACCTCTCCAGTGTTGCTGATACAAACGAACGCCGTCGGAGCACGGCACGTCGAAGATATTCGGATATGAAAATGCGTTTATTTCTCATTATCGTATCGATTCTTGCATGTCAATGCACCACCCAGCGCGCGTAGGGAAGTCGGTTATGGCGCAAGGATCTGAGCGGTGGGCGCTGCACCAAGCGAACCCGTGACGATCTGGCAAGCCGTCATCCCAGCGGCGCTCGCGCTTGCGGCACTGGGCATCGGTGCACTGCACTGGGGTTTGCGCGCCCCCCGCCTTCGCCCCGCCCTGAGTCCTGCGGACGTGGACCTGCCCTTCGAAACCCTGCACATCCCCACGGCCCGGAACCGGCAGCTCGCCGCCTGGTGGGTCCCGGCGCGGGGGCGGGCGCGTTACGCCGCCGTCGTGATCCACGGCTGGGGTGGTAATCGAGGCCATATGCTGCCGGTGGCCGCCCTCCTGCACCGGCAAGGGGTACACGTGCTGCTGATCGACGCGCGCGGGCACGGCGAAAGCGACGCGGACACCTACTCTGCCCTGCCCCGCTTCGCCGAGGACCTGGAAGCGGCACTGGACTGGGTGCGGCGCCGGCCCGAAGCGGAGTCCCTGTCCGTGCTCCTGGTGGGCCACTCCGTAGGTGCGGCCGCCGCGTTGTTGGCGGGGTCGCGCCGGCCGGAGGTGCGCGGCGTCATCGCCCTCTCCACCTTTGCGCATCCCGCGCGGCTCATGAGCCGGTTCTTCCGCGAGCACCGCGTGCCGGCACCCTTGATCCCGCTGGCCCTGCGCTACATCGAGTGGGTCATCGGTCATCGCTTCGAGGACATCGCCCCCGTACACACGGTGCACCGGATCCAGGCACCTGTACTGCTCATCCATGGGACCAAGGACTGCGTGGTTCCCGTGGAGGATGCCCGAACCGTGGCCGACGCCCTGCCCCACGTCCACCTCGCAGAGATCCCCGGCGCCGGACATGCGCTGCGCCTGGACGCCGACCAGGGCGAGCGGTTGATCCGCACATTCCTGGCCCGGGTGGAGGTGGCGGCGTCCGCGGACACTTGACCTGGACCCGACTCCAGCCGTTAGCGTCTGGTTATGGCATTCGCACCGGCTGCCTCAGCCGGATGAGAGGCAGGAAGATGACGATCTCGCTGCGCCCCCGGACTGCAGTGGGCCTGCTAGGGCTGATCGCAAGTGGCCTCACCTGGGCCCACGACCCCATCTTCGGACTCGGACCGCATGTGGTCTATCAGGGCGGTGTGGAGATCGCGCCCGAGTTCGAGTGGAAGCAAAGGGGCGACGAACGCGAGGGCGAACTCGCGCTGGAGCTCACCTACGGCATCACGGGCGACTGGGCCGCCGGCATCCACATCCCTTACACGTGGAAAGACGATGGCGATACACAATCCAATGGGATCGGCGACGTCGCCCTGTTCACCAAGTACCGATTCTGGCGACACGACACCCTGGGTGTGCAGCAGAGCGCGGCGCTGGCCCTGAAGCTCCACACCAGCACCGGCGATTCGCGCAGCGACCCGCCCACAGGCAGCGGCAGCACCGACCTGACCGCCGGCCTGGCCTACGGCTACGAGAGCCGGCGCTGGTATCGCTGGGCGAGCTTCCGCTACCGCTTCAACGGCGAGAACAGCATGGGGTTCCGGCGCGGCGACAAGATCAAGTTGGACCTGGTGGGCGGCGTGCGGCCCTGGCTGACCGGCTATCGGGAGCCGGACACGGTGTTGCTCCTGGAACTCAACCTGGAACACGGGTTCGCCCACCGTGCTCACGGGCGCGAACTCGCCGACACCGGCGGCACGGAGGTGTTCGTGTCCCCCGGCATCTTCTGGACCCTGCGCAACTTCGCGGTCAAGGCGGGCGTGCAGATCCCCGTGGTCAACGGCCTCGACGGCGCCCAGCCCCCGAGCGACTATCGCGCCAAGCTGGTACTCGAGTGGCATCTGTAGCCGCCGGGGCCGTCCAATGATTCAGAACAGCCACCGATGAGGTCGAAGAGTGATGAAGACGATCAAGACCCTGGCAGCCCTGCTGATCCTTGCCTGGAGCCTAGGCGCCCTGGCCGCCGGCACACGCTACCTCATGCGCGTGGACGGCCTGGCCTGCCCCTACTGCGCCTACGGCGTCGAGAAGAAGCTCAAGAAGATCGAAGGCGTGGAAGCCATCGACGTGGACCTGGACCACGGCCTGGTCACTGTGGACGTGCGCGAGGGCGTGCAGCTCACCGAACCCCAAATGACCGAGCTCTTCAAGCAGGCGGGTTTTACCTTCCGAAGCATGAAGGCCGAGCCACGCTGAGCCTGGAGTGGCGCCACACGCCGGCGCGGGCGGCGACACGATGGCGTCGAGCTCCCACGTCGGGACCTCGGTCCGGGAATGCGGCATACTGCGCGGGTCGAGTCACCACCGAACCGGCAGGAGGACCCATGGCGCACGAAGGTTATCACGAGCCCGTCGAGGAACTGACCGACGAGACCCGGGACATGCACCGGGCCATCGCCTCGCTCATGGAGGAGTTGGAGGCGGTGGACTGGTACCAGCAGCGCGTGGATGCCACGCGCGATCCGGAGCTCAAACGGATCCTGGCGCACAACCGCGACGAAGAGAAGGAGCATGCGGCCATGGTCTTGGAATGGCTGAGACGCCGCGACCCCATCCTCGATCGGGAACTGCGCACCTACCTCTTCAGCCAAGGGGAGATCACCACCCTGGAAGCCGAAGCAATGGAACGCACCGGTGCCGATACGCCCACCGGCGCCCCCGGGGACGGCTCCCTGGGTATCGGCTCGCTCAAAAACGGCAACGCCTAGGGAGGCGACGCGATGGATCACCTCAGGAGAGAACTGGCACCCGTCTCACAGACGGCATGGGCTGCCATCGAGCAGGAGGCCACCAACACCCTCAAGGAGATGCTGGCCGCGCGCAAGCTGGTGGACTTCGAGGGCCCGCTGGGCTGGGAGGCCTCCTCGGTGGACCTGGGCCGAGTGCGGCGCCTGGACGTCGCGTTACAAGAAGGTGTCGAGACGCGCCTGCGCCTGGTGCTCCCCATGGTGGAGCTGCGCGCCCCGTTCGTCCTGTCCCGCGAGGAGCTGGAGGCCCTGGACCGTGGTGCGCCCAACGTGGATCTGCAGCCGGTGCTCGATGCGGCCCGCAACGCCGCCATGGCCGAGGACAAGGCCGTGTTCTACGGCCTGCCGCAAGCAGACATCACCGGGATCGCCGGAGCAGCCCCTACCACCCTGTCCCTCTCCGACGACTACCTGCGTTATCCGGACGTGGTCGCCCAGGCCCTGGAGCAGATGCGTTCTGCAGGCGTCGCTGGACCCTACGGGATCGCACTCGGCCCACGTTGCTACACCGGTCTCACCCAGACCCGTGACGCCGGCTATCCGATCATCGAGCACGTGCGCCGGCTACTGGACGGCCCCATCGTCTGGGCCCCGGCGGCCGACGGGGCCATCGTGCTCAGCCTGCGGGGCGGGGACTTCGAGCTCACCGTGGGGCAGGACTTCTCCATCGGCTACGTGGACCACGACGAGCAGAACGTCCGGCTCTACATCGAGGAGACCTGTACCTTCCGGGTCAACACACCCGAGGCAGCCGTGCCACTGCGCTACGCGGCCTGAGTCCAGGTGGCGGGGAGGGGGGAACGGCCGGGGCGAGCGTCTTTTGCGCGAGATCAACCCCGGGCGTCTTTCAGAGCCTACCGTAGGGGATCCACTCAGGCTGTCGAGAGGAGGATCCTAGCCATGGCCGATATCGAGGCGCTGCTCGGTGGCGAGGCCGAGTCGCTGTTGACCCACGTCTGCGAGACCATCCCGAAGGAACGTCTCCATCTCCCGGGACCTGACTTCGTGGATCGGGTCGTCGCACCCAAGGACCGCAACCCGCGGGTGCTGCGCAACCTGCAGGCCCTGTTCGACCACGGCCGGCTGGGCGGCACGGGGTATCTCTCCATCCTGCCCGTGGACCAGGGTGTGGAGCATTCGGCCGGGGCCTCATTCGCCCCCAACCCCGACTACTTCGACCCGGAGAACATCGTGCGCCTGGCCATCGAGGGCGGCTGTAACGCAGTGGCCTCGACCCTCGGTGTGCTGGGCTCCGTGGCGCGCAAGTATGCGCACAAGATCCCCTTCATCCTCAAGATCAACCACAACGAGCTCCTTACCTACCCCAATCATTACGACCAGACCCTGTTCGCCAGTGTGGAGCAGGCCTTCGACATGGGGGCCGTGGCGGTGGGAGCCACCGTGTACTACGGCTCGCCGGAGTGCCGCCGGCAGATCCAGGAGGTGAGCGAGGCCTTCCAGCACGCCCATGAGCTGGGCATGGCCACGGTCCTGTGGGCGTACCTGCGCAACAGCGCCTTCAAGAAGGACGGGGTGGACTATCACACCGCCGCCGACCTCACCGGCCAGGCCAACCACCTGGCCGCCACCATCGACGCCGACATCGTGAAGCAGAAGCAAGCCCAGACCAACGGCGGGTACACGGCCATCGGCTTCGGGCGCACCCATCCCTGGGTGTACGAGCGTTTGACCTCGGATCACCCCATCGACCTGGTCCGCTACCAAGTGGCCAACTGCTACATGGGCCGCGTGGGCATGATCAACTCCGGAGGTGCCTCGGGGCAGAACGACCTGGCCCAAGCGGTGCGCACGGCGGTGATCAACAAGCGCGCCGGCGGCATGGGGCTGATCTCGGGGCGCAAGGCCTTCCAGAAACCCATGGCCGACGGCGTGGAGCTCCTGAATCACATCCAGGACGTGTATCTGTCCCCCGAGGTGACCATCGCCTGAGTTCGGACTCAGATACAGCGTGGTCGGCAGGGATGCTCAATGCACTGGAAGTCATGGGCATCGCCATCGTGGCGGGCCTGGCCGCGGGCAAGGCGGCCGAGCGCCTTGCCGTGCCCTCGGTGGCCGGCTACGTGGTGGTCGGCGTGCTCCTGGGAGGCTCCGTCCTCGGGGTATTCGGAGCGCCGGTGCTCGCACGCATGGGCATCGTGGGCGACCTGGCCCTGGGGGTGATCGCCTTCTCCATCGGCGGCGAGCTCGAGTGGCGGGTGGTCCGTCAGTTGGCCCAGTCGCTGTTTCCCATCGTGCTGCTCGAGGCCTCCGGTGCCATGGTGGCGGTGACGGCGAGCGTATGGTGGCTCACGGGGAATCCGCCGCTTGCGCTGGTCCTGGGGGCGATCTCGGCGGCGACGGCGCCAGCGGCCACCGTCATGGTGATCCGGGAGCTGCGCGCCGCGGGGGTGCTCACCCGCACGCTCATGGCAGTGGTGGGCATCGACGATGCCATCGCGCTGGTGCTCTACGCCTTCGGTGCTGCAGTGGCCAAGGCCATGCTCACCGGCGGGGCGAGCGTCTCTTGGGCGGGAGTCGCGGCGACCGCCGGCTGGGAGATCGGCGGGGCACTGGCCCTAGGCGCCGCCGCAGGCCTGCTGGTCGGCCCGCTGCTCTCCCGGCTGGGCTCGCGTGAACAGGTGCTCGCCCTGGCCATCGGTGCACTGGTGGGCATCGCCGGCCTCGCCGCGCGCCTGGACTTTTCGCCTTTGCTGGCCAATATGACCTTCGGCGTGCTGCTCATCAACATCGCGCCCATGTCTACCCGCGCGCTCGTAGAAGACGTCGCCCTCCTCGGGGCGCCCATCCTCATCGGCTTCTTCGTGCTGGCGGGCGCGCACCTGCGGCTGGACCTGCTCCCCGCGCTGGGCCTGCTGGGCGTGGTCTACCTGGTCGCCCGCATGGCCGGCAAGGTGTCCGGTGCCTGGCTGGGTGCGGTGCTGTCCAAGGCGGCACCGGAGGTGCGGCACAATATCGGACTGGGCCTGCTCTCGCAGGTGGGCATCGCCATCGGGCTGTCCCTGGTGGTGGCCAACGAGTTCTCCGCCTACGGGGAGGCCGGGAAACGGCTGGCGGTCACGGTCATCAACGTGCTCCTCGCCACCACAGTGGTCACCGAGCTGCTGGGGCCGTGGCTCACCAAGCATGCCCTGATTCGCGCCGGCGAGGCCGGCCGTGCGGACACAGAACGGGGGGAGACGGTCCGATGAAACGCATGCTCATGGTCAACCTGCACGAGGTGGAGTTCCTGGAGGAGACACTCAAGATCCTGGCGCAAGCGAAGGTGACCGATTGCGTGGTCCAGGAGGCGGAGTCGGTCGTGAGCCACCATACGGGAGACACCCTGGAGCCCAGCGTCTTGGCCTCCATCGCTGGCCTGTTCAAGCAGGAACGCAACATCAACTACCTGATCCACGCCATCATCGACACCGAACGCTGCAACTGGGTCGCAGACCGGCTGCGCACCCTGTACAAGGAAGACCGCTACGCCTGCTCGTTCTGGTTCGTACCCGCGGAACAATACTGGTACCACAAGGCCAATCCATGAGCGGGCGGGACCCGCCGAAGCCGGCCGAGCCATATGCACGTGGCACACGGATCCCGCAGCCGCCTCCGGCGCCTTCCTGCCCGGTTCAGGAGCACGCTCGCGGGGGAATCCTCGGTGCCGGGTTTCGTACCTTCGCCATCGGCGTGGTGGCTGGCATCGGGGGCGGCCTGGCCAGCCTGGGCGGCGGGACCCTGGTCATTCCCCTGCTCATGGAGTGGGTGCGGCTGACACCATTGCAGGCACGGGGCACGGCCATCGCCACTGCCCTGTTCTCCGCAGGCATGGGTGCCACCACCTATGCCCTGCACGACCAGGTGCAGTGGACGGTGGTCCTGTGGGTGGCCCTGCCCTCCATGATCGTGACGCCCCTGGCCGCTGCCTGGTCGGAACGCTTCTGCGGTGAGCGCCTGGAGGCGGCGTTCGGCGTGGTGGTCATGGTCGGCGCCTTGCTGCTCATCTTCAAGGACTTCCTCCCGTCGGCACCCACCGTGCCCGACCCCTTGCGTACCGCCTACCTGATGGCCGTGGGCGTCGTGGAAGGGCTGGTGGCCGGTGTCGTGGGGATCAGCGGCGGCCCCGTGCTCGCGCCGTTGTTCGTGCTCGGGCTGGGGATGCCGCAGCAACTCGCTCAGGGCTGTTCGCTGGCGGCCCGGTTGCCCGCCGTGATCACGGGCACGTGGGAGAACGCGCGCCTGGGCAATGTGTGCTGGCGCGCGGTGCCTGGCCTGGCGCTGGGGGCCCTGGTCGGCGCCTGGGCGGGAAGCCACGCCGCGCTGTGGCTCCCGGAACACGCCCTGCGCACCCTGTTCGGGGTCCTGCTACTGGGGCTGGGCCTGTACTACGTGCGCGGGGGACATGCAGACCCTGAACGGCGCGACGACGTGGGCGGCTGAGAAGCCGCCGATGGATCACCTCCAGCTTCGTGATCCGCCACGGAAGGGCAGTTGCTTCTTAGCCACCCTTCATGGGGCTTCCCCTTGAATTCCGGGGCACGGACCGCCAGCTTCCGTAGACCGGCCCCGCCCACGACCGAAGGCAGTGCGCCGCTCCGCCCCGCGAATTTGCCTCGGCGCAAACCACCAAAGGAGACCTATGATGACCGCCGACCCGCTGTCCGCCGCCAAGCTCGACCTCAAGCAGGTGATCGCCATGGGCGTGGGGGCCATGATCGGCGGCGGTATCTTCGCCGTGTTGGGGCTGGCCATGGAGCAGGCCGGGCATGCAGCGCCCGTGGCCTTCGCCCTGGGCGGGATCATCGCCTGGCTCACAGGCCTGTCCTATGCGGCCCTGGGATTGCGGTTCCGCTCCGACGGCGGCAGCTTCACCTACCTGGAGCATGCCTTCCGCCATCCGAACATCGCAGGCCTGGGCGGCTGGCTGCTGCTGGTGGGTTATGTCGGGACCCTGGGGCTGTACAGCTACACCTTCGGCGCCTACGGATCGGCCCTGCTGGGTGGACAGCACATGCAGTCCATGCACCATCTGCTCGAGTCGTTCGTGCTGCTGCTCTTCCTGGGCATCAATCTGGCCGGGGTTCGCGAGACCGGAACCGCGGAGCTGCTCATCGTCATTGCCAAGGTGTCGATCCTGGCCCTGTTCGCCGCCATCGGCTTCACCGCCCTCCAGCGGGATCACCTGGTCCCCTTCTTCGACCAGGGGCTCACCGGGGTGGTCATGGGCGCGGCGCTGATCTTCGTGGCCTATGAAGGTTTCGAGCTGATCCCCAACGCAGTCAACGAGATGGAGGACCCGGAGCACAACCTGCGCCGCGGCATCCTCATCTCGATCGCCATCACCGCCTTGATCTACATGCTGGTTTCCCTGGTGGCGGTCGGCAATCTCACACCCGAGGAGGTCCGCCGCTACGGCGAATACGCGCTGGCCGAGGCCGCCCGGCCGTTCCTGGGCCAGGCGGGCTTCGTCCTCATCGGAATCGCAGCCCTGTTCTCCACCTCTTCGGCCATCAATGCCACCTTGTTCGGCACCGCCCGGCTGGCCACCGAGATGGCGCGCGAGAAAGAGCTGCCGCACGTGTTCAGCCTGCGCCGCCGAACGGACAACATCCCATGGGCGAGCCTGCTCATCATCACCGCGGTGACGCTGTTCTTCGTCAATGTGGCGGATTTGACGGTCATCTCCTCATTCGCCAGCTCCACCTTCCTACTCATCTTCTTCGCCATCAACCTCTCGGCCTGGCGGCTGCGCGACCGTCTCGCGCTGCGGCCACTCTGGCCCGTACTGGCCATGCTCTTCTCGGCCGCCTCCTGGCTCGCCCTGATGGTATGGCTGTGGCGCAAGGATCCCGAGAGCCTGGTCTGGCTCGGGGCGTTCTACGCGGCGGTGTTCGTCGCCGAGCTGGCGTTCAGTCAGCGCCGGCTCATCTTCCGGCCGCGTCGCTGAGCCCTGCAGCTCACGGAGCCGGTGCCGGGGACGGATGCAACCACAGCAGCACGCGGACGGCAACGCCGAAGGCGCCCCGCGATCCGCTGCGGAGGCGCTGGAAATCGGGCGGTGACAAGCTCGTTTTTCGGCAGCCGAGTAGCCGTCACCTGGAAACCGGAAAATGCCTCAATCCCAAAGACGGACTGCCCGAGCCCTTTTGGACACGCTGATTTACTGGCTGCGGCGGCGCATCGCCCCGTTGCGCGGTGCTCGGATACTCGCCTATCTACTTGACATGTACTCCGGGCATCCTGCCCTCCGCCCTTCGGGCCGGCCTGACGGCCGTTCCAATCCGCTCCCGGCGGATTGGTCTCGTATCCTGCGCGCCGTGCGCCTTGCGCTGCATCCACCTCGCGCATTGAATCAGCATCTCCTTTTCGGCTACCTCAACAGGATAAACTCGTTCGGAATGAAACTTCGTCGTACGAATTAAATACGTGTGTTCCTAACGCTTCGCGAATGCGAGAAATTCCTGCTGCTGTGCATTCACCTCACTCATTACTTTGGCAACATTGCTGCTGAACATGCTGCCCATGAGGCCAGCGTTCATATGGCCGATATAGGTCTTGCCGTCACTTTTCTGATATACGGAGACCGTGCAGGGCATCATCACCGAGATGATCCGGTCTTGGTCATGGCTCAGTATGTCACCGGCATGATGGGGTTCGCACAGCTCCACCAGCATCACCGGCAACAGGTCTGGACCTCCGTGTTTCTTGATCGACTTGTGCAATGGTTTGACGCTCGGGCTGACCCATCGGGTGCCTCGTTCCCGGTTGACTTTCTCCGCGCCCTCTTTGATCTTGGCCACCGTTTCTTCTACGCCATAGGGACTCTCGACCTCAGTGAGCATCAAGGACGGCGCCATGCTCCAGGCCGTAACACCCACAAACCCTGCACCCGCGATAATGCCAATGACAAAAGCCAATACAGTCTTCATTACCATCCTCCATGTCGCCCGGGGTAAGTATTCATACGAACAAGAAAATCGATCCTTTTATCCGGACTTGGATCGAGTATTGAAGGCTCATCAGGGCGTGTCAAGATCGCGTCTTGATCTAAACACGACCGGATTTCACATCTGTGCGTGGTCGCGGGAGGATGCTGCAAGCCTGGCTCGGCTCGATGTGGTCTACGGGGCCGAGTTCGTCGATGAGCGGGCTTTCAGTCGGCACCGGCTCAGCCCCCGACCGGTATCCGCCTGTTCGCCTACACGCGAGGTCACCCGGCGCAACAGGACAGCTGCTCCACGTCCTTGAGGAAGGTCTGGGCGCAGAGCTTGAGCCCCTCCACCACGGTGAGGTAGGGAAAGAGCTGGGCGGCCAGGTCGTCCACGGTCATGCGATTGTGGATCGCCAGGGCCGCGGCCTGGATGACCTCTCCGGCCTCGGCGGCCAGCACCTGCACGCCGAGCAGGCGGCCGCTGTCGGCCTCGGCCACCAGCTTGATGAAGCCGCGGGTGTCGAAGTTGGCCAGCGCGCGCGGGACGTTGCCCAGATCCAGGGTGCGCGTTGCAGTGCGGATACCGCGCCGGGCGGCCTGGTCCTCCGTGAGCCCCACGGTGGCGGCCGCCGGGTCGGTGAAGACCACCGCCGGCATGGCACTCAGATCCAGCGCCGCATCGCCCCCGGTCATGTTGATGGCAGCCCGCGTCCCGGCCGCCGCCGCCACGTAGACGTACTGCGGTTGGTCGGTGCAGTCGCCCGCCGCATAGATGTGCGCGGCCGAGGTGCGCATGTGGTCGTCGATGAGGATGGCGCCATTGGGACGCGTCTCGACGCCAGCGCGCTCGAGTCCCAGGCCCTCGGTGTTGGGGGTGCGGCCCAGGGCCACCAGCAGGCGGTCACAGCGCAGCGCCTCCCCGCCCACCGAGACGATGAACGCTTCCCCGTCGTGGCGTACGGCATCGGGGACCGTGTGCAGCCGCACCTCGGCCCCCTCCTGCTCGAAGACGGCCACCAGCCCTTCGCCCAGCGCCGGCTCCTCCCGCGACAGAAACCGGCTGCGCGCGAGGATCGTGACCCGGGCGCCGAGGCGCAGGAAGGCCTGCCCCAGCTCCAGCGCCACCGCCGAGCCGCCCAGTACCACCAGGTGCTGCGGGATCGCCTCGGCCACCAGGGCCTCGGTGGAGGTCCAGTACGGGGTCCCCGCCAGGCCGGGGATGGGCGGGATCGCCGGGTGTGCGCCCGTGGCGATGAGGATACGATCGGCCGTGACGCGGGTCTCCGAGCCGTCGGCGCGCCGCACCACCAGCGTGTGCGGATCGGCGAAGCGGGCCCAGCCGCGCAGCAACCGGATGTCCGGGTACGTCTCCAGGATATGCTCGTATTTCTCGTGGCGCAGCGCCTCGACCCGTGCCTGTTGCTGGCGTACCAGCGCCGAACGATCGATGCGCGGGGTGCAATGGGAGATCCCCTGAAAGGGATGATGGGCCTGCAGATGGGCGATGCCGGCGGCGCGGATCATGATCTTGGAGGGCACGCAGCCCACGTTGACGCAGGTCCCGCCGATGACCTCCGCGCCCTCGATCAGGGTGACCCGGGCGCCGCGTCCGACCGCCTCGATGGCCGCGGCGAAGGCGGCCGAGCCCGCGCCCACGATGGCCACGGACAAGCGGCCGTCTCCTTGGGTCAGGGCATTGTCTTCCAGAGACGTAGTCTGTGGGTGGACCTGCCGGGAACGGTCGGCGGCAGGGATGCCTCCGTCCGAGCCTACAGGGATGTATTGACGGCGCTTCCCGGCGGGCCCACCCGCAGGGCGCTGCTCTCCTTGCGACCTTGGGGTGGTCTCGACCTCGCCCAGCAGCTCGGCCCCGTAGCCGCGGGAGGCCACGGCATCCAGCAGCCGCTGCGTGTCCACGTCGCCCTGCGTCTCGACCTGGGCGAGGCCCTCCTCGTAGCTCACGGCGGCCCGCACGCCGGGCAGGGCGTTGAGCGCGGCCTCGGCGCTGCGCGCGCAGTGCGCGCAGGTCATGCCGGTGATGCGCAGTTGCAGTCGGTTCATGCCGGCCCTGTGATCCCGGGGTCTGCTGGAGCCTGGTCAACGGTGCGATGCCTGCAGTCTAGGCTCCGTACCTTGGTACGGAGTCAAGCGCGCCGTCACGGAAGCCGGCCTCGCGCAGGGCCTGGCCCAGCACTCCGGGGTCGCCCAGGCTGAAGGGGCTGGGCTGACCGGGCAGTGGCAAAGCGGCCCCCTGCGGGTCACCGCTTTGGACAACATGGCGACCACGGTGCTGATGCCCATGTTCGCGGGCTTCTGCCGTGAGTACCCGCAGGTCACGCTGCAGCTCATGGTCTCGAACAGTGACGCGAGCCCGGCGCGCCGGGAGGCCGACGTGGCCATCCGCCTGACCAATACCCCCCCGGACACCCTCATCGGCAAGCGGGTGGCCACCGTGGCCTCCGCCGCCTATGCAAGCCCCGCCTATCTCGAGCGGGTGCGGGCCGAAGGGGGGAGCCCGAATGGCTGGGCCTCTTCGTGCCTGGTATCGTGCTCGCAACCACGGTGGGCGCCCTGGTGGCCAAGGGGTACCTCGCTTTCGGCCCGGCATGGCTGTGCATGGCCCTCGGGGCGCTTGCGGGCGACAGTATCGGCTACCTGCTCGGCCGGCTGGGCCACGACGAATGGATCCGTGGCCCGGCAGGGTCGCGCCGACGCCGCGGTCACGAACGCGCGCTCCGCCTGCAGGCCCGTTTCGGGAGCAGGCTGGTGTTCATCGGCCGTTTTTTCTGGCTGATCCATCCGGCCGTGCCACTGGTCAGCGGCATCGCCGGGGTCCCGGCCTCGCGCTTCTACCTGCTGGACGTACCCGCCGTCGCGCTCTGGTCGCTGCTCTATCTCGGCATCGGTGATCTGGGCATGGGAATGTGGCTCGACCGCGAGCTGCGTATCCTGGAGACGCTGGGGATCGCGATCGTGATCGCCGGCCTGCTGCTGATCTCCTTTCGTATCGAGCGAGACCGCCATGGCTCAGATCAAGCATAGCCAAGCCCGCCCGGGACTGCGCCAGCTTATGCGTGCCTCGGCGCTGCGCACCGGGCGCGCCCTGTGGCAGATCACGCCCGTGCTGCTCGGCGTGCTGCTCCTTGCCGGTCTGGTGGTCCAGCTCGTGCCGCGGCTGCTGCACTCGGGCCTGTTCGGCCGCTCGGCGTGCGGCAACGCGCTTTCTTCTTGCTGAGTGAGGAGGCGTCGAGCGCGTTAGAATGGATGGGCTCGCTCGGCGTGAAGGCCGGCTCCTGCGCAATGGACGCCACCGGAACGCCTTGCATCCCTGAAGTCGGGCCGCGGGAACGGGTCCCGGTGGAAAACCGATGACGTTGTCCAAGCGCATCGTCCAGCTCTGCTACGCCCTGGAGGACTCACCGCGCTACCACAGGGTGAAGCGTTTCTTCTGGGATCTCCTGGAAAACCCGGAGAGCCGGCGCCGCCGCGTATTCGATCTGTTCATGATCGCCGTGGTGCTGGCGAGCATCTTCCTGCTCCTCTACACCGTGGAGCACCCGCATTTCGCCATCGCATATCGATTCGAGAAGATCGCGGTGACGATCTTCGTTGTGGAGTACCTGCTACGTTTCTGGGTGCACAGCGACGCCCATCGCATCGTCATCGACGCCTACGAACAGGCCGAATTCCTGAACCTGCCGTTCTCTTTGCGCCGCGCCTTGGCCGCAGTGGCACGGAAGAAATGGGAGTACGTGCGCTCGCCCATGGCGATCATCGATCTGTTGGCGATCATGCCCACCTATCGACCGGTGCGCTTGGTTCGCATCTTCCTCCTGTTCCGCCTCTTCAAGCTCTTCCGTTACACGCGGAGCATCAACCAGCTCACGGGGATCCTGCGCGAGAAGCGTTTCGAGCTCACCACACTGGCCATCTTCGCCGGCTTCGTGATCTTCGCCGCGAGCACGGCGATCTACATGTTCGAGAGCGACCTGCCCGGCGCCGACATCGATACCTTCTTCGACGCCCTGTACTGGTCGCTGGTGACCATCTCCACGGTCGGCTACGGCGACATCACGCCCCACACGCAAGAGGGTCGCGTCATCGCCCTGGTGCTGATCGTCAGCGGCCTGGGGGTGGCAGCCTTCGCCACCTCGATTCTGGTTTCGGCATTCAGCGAGCGCTTCCGCGAGATGCGCCAACAGCACACGCTGTTCGCCGTGGAGAAGATGCGCCACGCCATCGTCGTCTGCGGCTATGGCCGGGTGAGCGAGTCGGTGCTGCAGAAGATGCCGGACGAGCGGGCCCGCTTCATCGTCATCGACTCGGACGAGCAGCGCGTGGCCCTGGCCAAGACCCAGGGATTCCTGGCGCTGGAGGGTGACGCGCGCGAAAACGACCTGCTGGAGCGGGTCGGCATCCGCCAGCGCGTGGACACGGTGCTGTGCCTGACCAACGACGACGTCACCAACGTGTTCGTGACGCTGACCGCCCGTGCCCTCAATCCTCAGGTGCGGATCATCACGCGGGCCAACAACAAAGAGAGTGTGCGCAAGCTGCGGCTGGCCGGTGCCGATCACGTGCTGTCCATCTACGAGATCGTGGGCCTCATGGCCGCCAACTACGTGGGTCAGCCGGTGGCCTTCGATGCATTGCATGGGTTTCTGAGCGGCGAGAAGGGGGTGGAGATCGAGGCGGTGGTGATTCCCGAAGGCTCGTTCCTCGACGGCGTGCGCCTGGGCGACGTGGACTTTTTGCGCTACCGCCTGATCCTGTTCGGGATCATCGTGGGCAGTACGGACGGTACCATGGCCGCCGAGCGCCATCCGCTGCGCGCCGGACGGCACTTCCAGTTCAACCCGCCGCCCGGAACGGTCCTACAGCGAGACCAGATTCTGATCCTGCTGGGACACCGCCTGAGCATCCTCCATCTCAAGGAGCTGCTCGAGCAGAGCGCACTCAAGGCCGCCTGAGATCTCATGGAGCGTAGGAAAGTCGCCATCTTCGGGGCCTCCGAGCTCGGTATCGAGGTGGCGCGCAATCTCGACCCGCGGCAACACCCTTTCGTCCTGGCCGACCCCGATCCCGACAAGCTCGCCTGGGCCCGGGACCGCGGGGTGGAGGGCATGCTGGTGGATCACACGGACGACGCCGCACTCCAGGAGCTCGGAATCGGCAGGGATGTGGGCCTGCTCTTCTGCCTGTTTCAGGAAGACGCGGACAACGTCTTCCTGACCATCTCGGCGCGGGCCATCGATCCCGAACTACGCATCGTCTCGGTGGTGGATTCGCGCGACTCCATCCCGAAGCTGCTGGCCGCCGGAGCCAACAAGCTCATCGACCCCTACGAGATCGGGGGCAACCGCATCTCGCGCATCATGCGCAGCCCGGCACTGGTGGACGTGCTGGACCAATATGTCTACAGCAACCGCCGGCTCCAGTTGGCCGAGATCCCTGTTCCCGAGGGTTCGAAGTACCTGGGCCTGAACTATTGCCAGTTGCGCCTGAACGAACGCTTTGGACTCATCGTGATCGGGATCCTCGATCCGGAGAGCGGGAAGGAGTTGCTCTTCAGTCGTGGGGGCTTCACCCATCGACTGCGCGCGGGGGACGCCCTGGTGGTGATCGGCCCGGCGCCTGCGATCGCCGCGTTTCGCGAGTCGCTGGGAGGACGGCCGGAAGCAGACGCCAGGCCGGACCCGCCCCCCACCACCGCGGACCCGGATGCCTCGCCGCCTGTCCCCGACAACCGAATCGGCGTGTCCCGCCGCCCACCGCGTACCTGAAAAGGGGACGACCGCCGCCGGAGCCGCCCCTCGATGCGCCAGGTCAAGAGCTGCAGTTGTCCTCGCACGGCGGGTGGAAGAAGATCGCAGCCCCGGTCCCCACAGTCCCAGCCTCGAAGGAGTATCCACCATGCGTATCGCACCGCCGTTCTCCCCGCTGCGCACCGCCTGGCGGGCTGCGCTGTTTTTCGTCGGCATCGGCGTCGGCGCCTCGCACGCCGCCGGTATGCGAACCTGGACCTTCGACGACGTACCCGTGGGCAAGGTCCCGCCCGGATGGCGGGTGGGTGCCACGAATCCCCAAGGCCCCCTACCCACCTGGGCGGTCGTCGAAGACCCTGGGGCACCCTCCGATGGTCATGCCCTGGCGATGCTGCGCCCCAACCATCGCTCGGCCGGCACGTTCAACCTGTGTTGGACCGATGTGGTCTCGTTTCAGGACGGGACCGTCGAGGTGAAGCTCAAGGCCCTGCGCGGGCACGAGGACCAGGGCGGCGGGGTCGTCTGGCGCTTCCGCGACCCGGACAACTACTACGTCGCCCGTTTCAATCCGCTGGAGGACAACTTCCGGCTCTATGTCGTCCGCAACGGGCGCCGCCACCAGCTCGCGAGCGCCCGGGTCCACCTCCCCGCCGGGCGCTGGCACACGCTCAAGATCGTCCAGCACGGCACCCGGTTCGAGGGTGATCTGGACGGCCGCAAGCTCCTCGAAGGGGAGGACGACACATTCGAGGGCCCTGGCGCGGTCGGACTCTGGACCAAGGCCGATGCGGTCACGGCCTTCGACAACTTCACCGTGCATCCCGACAACCCGCGTTAGCCGACGGTGGGAAGACGTCCACCCGAATGCCGCCGCCGGCGTTCGTTTGCATGGCCGTATGTCGCGCTGTTCTGCGCGGCCCTGACCCCGGAGCCCGCCCCGGCTCAGGGCGGTCCGCCGCTGCTCACCGACGACCCCTTCACGCCGGGCCCGGGCCGCTGGGAGATCAACGTGGCCCTCACCGCCGAACTGCGCCCCGCCGAGCGCGGCTACGAGAGCCCGCTCCTGGATCTGAACTATGGCCTGGGCGAGCGCATCCAGCTCAAGTACGAGCTGCCCTGGGTGGTGCTCGACGAGCACGGCGACACCCGCAGCGGTTTGGGCAATTCGAACGTCGGCGTCAAGTGGCGGTTCTACGAAGACGCCCCCCGGGGGCTGGCCGTCTCGGTGTATCCGCAGCTGGAGTTCAACAATCCCACCGACTCGGCCGACCGCGGGTTGGTGGACCGGGGCACGGCCCTGCTGCTGCCCGTGGAGCTCTCCCTGCGGCTGGGCCCGGTGGACATCAATCCGGAGCTCGGATACGCGATCCGCGAGAAGGATGCCGACGAGCTGGTCTACGGCCTGGCGCTGTCGTACGCCCCGGGCGAGGCGCTGGAGTGGCTCGGCGAGCTCCACGGCACCACGGCGCTCGGCCCGGACGAGACCGACCTGGTGGCCGACGTCGGCCTGCGCTGGGCCTTCGGCAGCCGCTTCAGTCTGCTGGCCGCGGCCGGCACCGGCCTGATCGGTCCGGGCGAAGGTCCCATCGACTTCCTGGGCTATCTGGGCCTTCAGCTTCGACTGTAGATTCGACTGTAGAAGGGAGTGCAGGACCATGAAACCATGGCTCTCCATCCTCGCGCTCGCGATCGCCCTGGTTGCGAGCGTGTTCCTCTGGCAAAAGGCGCACCAGCCTGCGGGACAAACCGTGGTGGTCTACGTCTCGGAGGATCAGGTGTTCTCCGAGCCCATTCTCGAGGACTTCGAGCGCGAGACCGGCATCCGCGTCCAGGCGGTCTACGACACCGAGGAGGCCAAGAGCACCGGGGCCATGAACCGCCTGATCGCAGAGAAGGACAATCCCCAGGCCGACGTGTACTGGGCCAACGAGCCCATCCGCGCCGAGGTGCTGAAGCAGAAAGGCATCTCGGCCGCCTACGTCTCCCCCAACGCCGCCGACATCCCACCCATCTTCCGGGATCCGGAGGGCTACTGGACCGGGTTCTCGGCCCGGGCCCGGGTGTTCATCGTCCACGACTCGGTGAAGTCGCCGCCGCAGGGCGTGCGCGACTATACGGACCCGCGCTGGAAGGGCCGGGCGGTCATCGCCAACCCCCTGTTCGGGACCACCACCTCCGAGATCGCGGCGCTGTTCACCGTCTGGGGTGACGACCAAGGGCGCGCCTTCCTGGAGGGGCTCCGGCGCAACGAGGTCGCCATCTCCAGCAGCAACGGGGAGAGTGCCGATTTCGTGGCCGCCGGGCGCTACGCCTTCAGCCTGGTGGACAGCGACGACGCGGTCAATCGTATGCGCCAGGGCAAGCCGGTCTCCATGGTCTATCCGGACCAAGCGCCCGGCGGGCTCGGCACCTTCATCGTGCCCAACGCGGCCGTGCTCATCCGCGGCGCGCCCCACCCCGATGCCGCCCGCAAGCTCATGGACTACCTGCTCTCGCCTGAGACCGAGCGCAAGCTGGCCCGGGCCGACTGTGCGCAGATCCCGCTCCATCCAGGCGTGGCGGGGCCGCCCGAGCTCAAACCCATGGATCAGATCCGCGTGATGCAGGTGCGCTATGCCGACGTGGCACAGAAGCTCGTCGAGATCCAGCCGCTGCTGCGGCGCTGGCTGGGGCTGTGACGCGGCGCGCGGTGCTGACGCTCACCGGGCTGCTGATCTTCGTGATCGGCCTGCTGCCGGTGCTGTCCATGCTGGTGCAGAGCCTGCACAGCGACGGGCACTGGAGCCTGGGCGCCTACCGCGGGCTGCTCGCCTCGGCCCGGCAATGGACCCTCATGGAGCACAGCCTCGTGCTCGCAGCCTTGGTGACGGCGCTCACCCTGCTCCTCGGCGTGCCGCTGGGCCTGCTGCTCGGTAAGACGGACCTGCCGGGCCGAAGGCTGCTGACGGGATTGTTCGTCGTGCCCCTGCTCCTGCCGCCCTATGTGCTGGCCGTCTCCTGGGCCGACCTCCTGGGCCCGGAGGGGCTGCTGGCCCGGATCGCCGGGCCGGACGCCGTGCAGGCCCCCACGCACTGGCTGTTCGGGCTGCCGGGCTGCGTGCTGGTCCTGGGCTCGGTGTTCCTGCCCATTCCCATGCTGTTGACCATGGTCTTTCTGCGCACCGTGGACCCGCGGCTCGAGGAGGCGGCCCGGCTGATGGCCCCGTGGCCGCAGGTCCTTAGAGGCATCACCCTGCCTCTGATCCTCCCGGGGATCGCCCTGGCGGCCGTGCTCGTGTTCCTGCTGAGTCTCGGCGAGTTCAGCGTGCCCACCTTCCTGCGCTACGACGTGTTTCCCGTGGAGAGCTTCGTGCAGTTCTCCGCCTTCTACGACTTCCAGGCCGCCACCGCGGCCGCCGTGCCGCTGGCGGGCATCACCCTGATCCTCCTGCTCCTGGAAGGCGCCTTCCTGCGCGAGCGCACCGGTCAGCTGCGCCTGACCGGCCCCGGGCGCGGCTGGCCACGCATCGCGCTCGGTGCGCGTCGCACGGGCTGGGTCGCCGTCGCCGGGTTCCTGGCGTCCGTGCTGGTGCTCGTGCCCATGGGCGCGCTGGCGGTGCAATCGGCCGACGCGGGCGCCTATGAGGAGGCCCTGCACCGCGCCGGTGACAGCCTGGTGCGGAGCCTGGTCTATGCCAGCATCGGCGCCACTACCCTCACCGTACTGGGCTTCTTGGCCGGCTACCTGGTCCACACCCGGGCGCTGCCCTTCTGGCGTTCGGTGGACTCCGTGACCCTGTTCCTGTTCGCCCTGCCCAGCACGGTCATCGGCATCGGCCTGATCAGCCTGTGGAACACCCCGTGGACCAACCTCGTCTATGCGACCCCGGCCATCATCGTCCTGGGCTATCTGGCCAAGTACACGGTCCTCACCAGCCGCATCTCGGCCACCCAGCTCGGCCTCATCCCGCCCTCCATGGAGGAGGCCGCCCAGGTGGCCGGTGCCGGCTGGACGAGGCGCATGGCGTGGATCGTCGCCCCCCTCGCCGGCCGCGGCTTGGCCGCCGCATGGCTGGTGGGCTATCTCTTCTCCCTGCGCGACACGGGGATCACCATGCTGGTCTATCCGCCGGGCCACGAGACCCTTCCGGTGCGCATCTTCACCCTCATGGCCAACGGGTCGCCGCAGCTCATCGCCGCGCTGTGCCTCATCATGGTGGCTGCCAGCGTGGTCCCCCTGGGCCTGCTCGCGCTGGTGCCGCGGCTCGGCCGGAGGCTGCAACGGATATGAAGCTCGTCGCACTCCAGTCGGTCTCCAAGCACTACGGGCCCCAGCCGGTGCTGCAACAGGTCTCGTTCGCCATCGAGCCGGGCGAACGGGTGGTAGTCCTCGGGCCCTCGGGCTGCGGCAAGACCACGGTGCTGCGGCTCATCGCCGGCTTCGAGGCGCCCGACGCGGGCCAGCTCCTGCTGGCCGGCCGCACGGTCTCCGGGCCGGGGCGGATCCTCGTGCCCCCCGAGGCGCGCAACGTGGGCATGGTCTTCCAGGACCTGGCCCTGTGGCCACATCTCACCGTGCACGGCAATCTGGAATTCGGCCTCAAGGCCCGGCACGTGCCGCGGGCGGAACGTGAACGGCGCATCCACGAGATGCTCGAGCGGGTGGGTCTGAGTGGGCTCGAGGCACGCCGGCCCGCCGAGCTCTCCGGCGGACAGCAGCAGCGCGTGGCCCTGGCCCGCGCCCTGGTCCTCGCGCCCCGGGTGTTGCTCATGGACGAGCCCCTGTCCAGCCTCGACCTGGACCTCAACCTGCGCCTGCGCCAGGAGATCCTCGCCCTGCACGAGGCCCTCGGCTTCACCCTCCTCTACGTGACCCATGACCGCGACGAGGCCTTCGATATCGCCTCGCGGGTGATCCTCATGCGCCGGGGCCGGGTGATGCTGGACGGGACCGTCGCCGAGGCGCAGCAGGCCTTGGCCCGCTGAGAAGCGGCCGAGTTGCGTGGAATGGGCGGGCCTGAATGCTAGCCCGAGCGACGCAGGGTCATTCCACGGGATCCCGTTCGCAGCGAAGCTTCACCCATGGGATCCTTCCCCCTGCGACCGCGTGGCCCGCCAGCGGCGAAAGGCGTCGAGCAGCGCCAGGCGCTCGGGATCCGCGAGGCAGTAATACACATAGGGCCCCCTTCGTTCCGGACGTACGAGGCCCGCCTCCCGCAGGGCCCGTAGATGAAAGGACACGTTGGTCTGGCTCAGCCCCGTCGCCTCGACCACGTCCGACACCGGTCGGCATTCCAGGCCCAGACTATAGAGGATGCGCAAGCGATTGGGCTCGGCCAGCAGCTTGAAGATCTCACTCAGGGCCTTGGCCGATGCGCATGTACTTGCGTCTTCGCTCATATGCGCAGACACTCATATGCATCTCGGATCCGCTCATGGGATGGTCGGTAATCCGGAGCGGGCTGTCAAAAGACTTCGGGATCACGCGGTGCCCCGCGGAGCGTGCGGGCGAGCTACAGGAGCAGCACGATGAACGACGGTGTCCTTCCCCCAGCGACGCTCATGCCCGACAAGGATTGGTGGGAGGTGCTGTGGCCCGACCCGGCGCGGGTGCTGCGGGGGTAGGAATCAGGCCCGGAATGGAGGCGGTGGACCTGTGCTGCAGCGACGGCCATTTCACACGGCCCATCTGTGAGCGGGTACGCCCCGGCCGCGCCTGGGCAGTAGACCTCGATGCCGATCTGCTCCGGCAGACCGAAGAGGCCTGTCGGGGCCACGCAAACCTTCGGCCGGTGCTTGGGGACGCACGCGCCCTGCCTGCGCAAATCGGCGCACCGGCCGACTTTGTTTCATGGCCAACACCTTCCACGGTGTACCGGACAAGACCGGGCTGGCCAGGGCGGTGCACACGGCACTCAAGCCCCTGGGCCGATTCGCCATCGTCAACTGGTATCGCCGCCCGCGCGAAAATACCACTACGCCGCAGTATTCCAGAAGGCATGAGCACCACTCCATCGCAAATGAGCACCACGAACCGCGCTGACCGTTAGGCAATGCCATGCTCGCAGTGCGGCATCAGTATCGGCCAAGCGATCCCGGCCGATACGCTCCCCGGCCTGTCGGCTGAAAAGCATGCACCGCCTCGATCCACAGTGGGTCGAACTGAAAACTCAATGCAAAGAATGCAAGGCGGTCGAGCGTGATCGGCCGGCACAGAAATGCAGCTCCAGCAAGGGACAGGCGAGTACATGGGTCATGATCCGTCGAAGCGGTGATCATCTTCAGCGCAATGCGCGTTGATAGACCAGTTCGTCGGTATTGTGGGTGAGAAGGGCCCGCCAGCTTGCACCGAGGAAACGTCTGGCCCCAGCGAACGAGAAGATGA
>Ga0256832_1000385_pt1 | contig 27730 bp, 19 predicted proteins | sample 134614metaG_FD_190534 | JGI IMG/M metagenome (GOLD analysis project Ga0256832, IMG submission 190534) | Hydrothermal vent microbial communities from Lau Basin, Pacific Ocean - 134-614 | ecosystem: Environmental > Aquatic > Marine > Hydrothermal vents | place: Pacific Ocean: Lau Basin | collected...
GTCTCTTTCACCGCTTCCTTGCTCATCGACAGGCGTTCGGCGATCTCGCTTTCGGTCATGCCTTCCAGCGTGTAGAGGTCAAACACTTCCCGCTGCCGCTCGGCCAGCCGGGCCAGCTTGTTGGCCACCCAGATGTGCAGCTTATGCGGGTCGATCGCTTCCGGACGTTCTTCATCCATCGGCCAGAAGTCCTCGTAGCTGTAAAGTGGGTAGTAGGGATTTTCCACCACCTCGTAAAAGTCGTTCAGGTCGTAGATTTCGCCTTCGGCATCCACCACGAAGTGCGACTCGTCGAGGTCTTCTAACTCCGCCATGGCGAGGTCTTCGAGGGTGACGTGAACGGTGCGTTCTTCGTTGGCTTCTTCCACGTGGCGCTCGATCACGCGGTCGATGGTTTCGTAAATCCAGTGGAGCAGCTTTTTGTCGGCGGGGCGGTGTTTGAAGTTTTTGTAAAGCGTTTCGGTGATTTCATCCATCACCGCTTCGACGTCCACGGCGTCGGGTGCCACCAGCCGCCCCCGGTTGTAGGCGTCGTGAATTTTCCGCACCACGTAACCCCGCAGCCGGTCGATCAGGCCGCTCATCAGCAGCATAAAGTCGGACGATCGCCCTTCGTCGGCATATTCTTCCAGCAGCGCACAATAGGCTTCTAATTCTTCATCGAGTTTACGATGTTGCTCGCGTCGGTGGGCCTGCTTTTCTTCGGCCACGAGCCGTCCCGTTTCCCGGGCCAGCGCCGCTTCCAGCGCCTCGGCCAGCGCATCGAGGTCTTCACCACCCACCGTGAAAAAGAGCGCCTTCCGTCCGATGCGCATCCACACCGCCGCCCGATATTGCCCTTCCGTCGGCTGCGAAAGCCCGATTTTCAGATAGACCGGAAACCGGTAATCGGCCAGCTGTTGCGCCGCCTTGTCCAGCGAAAGCCGCTCGGCCAGCGCATCATAAACTTCTTCGGGCACGCCGGCGTCGTGCATCAGAAATTCAATGTAGATGGGAGATTCCAGTTCTGTCATCGTCCTTGATTTGGTGCAAAGGTATTGCCTTCAAAAGCCCTTTCATAACGCCGTACCCTTCTTGATGGTGCGCAAAAGAGCGGGAACGTGATGATGCTTGGGGCGTGTCCCTTCGGCGCCCCGGTCGCCCGCGTGCCTTCGGCTTCGCTCCGGCAGCGGGCGCGGTGGGGCGCCTTCGGGTCGGGCCCCTGCGGGCTCGGCGGTTCCTGAGCTTGTCGAAGGGCTGTTCGCTCGGCCCGCCGCCTTCATGGGCGCAGACACCGCTGCGCCCCTACACAATCCATCCCGCAGGCGTTCCCGGAGGTGATGCATGCATCACCTCTCCACGTCATATCCCACGGACGCCCGCAGGGCGACGCACGCGTCGCCCCTGCAAATCCCACCCCGCAGACGGCGGCGGTCCGCCTCGCCTTGCGGCTCGGCGCCCTCCGGGCCCCTCACGCGAGCCTTCTATGAATTGCAGAACACCGATTGAAGAATAAAAAGGATATATTACAATAAATTCTTAAACATTAAATCGGTGTTCGGCGTTCGATGTTCCCCCGTGTTCGGTGTTCGATATTCCCCCGCCCTCCGGGCCCCCTCACCCGATTTAGGGCGCGGCACTGCTGCTGCGGCAAGTGACGCGCCATAAAACCAGTAGGGGCGGATTCTGAATCCGCCCCTACAAAGTGGTTTCGTGCCGTCTCAGGCCCCATTGGATGGAACGGGGCCGGTGGGATTATATGGTCAAAGCGACGTGACCGTTCCCAGCCCGGATTTGTGAATATCTACATGGGCCGGCCGACCTTTGTAACGCAGTTTTCCCATTCCCTGCACGCGGGCTTTCAGGCTGTCTCGGGCCCAGACCTGCGCTTTGCCGGCGCCCGTCATTGCGGCCTCCACAGAGCGGGCTTCCATGGCCAGGCCGTTGAAACGTCCCAATCCCATGTGCTGGATGGTCAGGCGGTCGGTCTTGCCCGTGAGCGTGATATCGGCGGCGCCTTGCAAGCGAACCTTCACCTGCGGGGCCTCCACGTGCAGGCGGGCCCGCCCCATCCCCAGCATGGCCAGCCGGAAGGAACCGTCCGACCGAATCACGGCGTCATCAGCTGTTTCGATGTGGGTGATGCCTTTGCCGGAAACGCTCGAAAGACGTTCATACGGCACGACCACCGTAATGCCCAGGTCGCTCTCGTAGTTGATATGGTCCCGTATCCCGATGGATAGAACGCCCTCATGAAGCGCTACCTTCACGTAGGGCTGGAGGTTTTGGTCCGTGATGACGCGGATTTCCCCTTCCCGTCCCGGCACCAGGCGGACCGTAAGGATGCCCTTTGCTTCGATGCCGTCGTAGTCTCCGACGGTCACCTTGCGGACGCTTTTTTCCCCGTTACCGACCACTTTCCGATTCACCGGATGAAAATTGCAAAATACCAGCATCGTCATCAGGGGGATGATGCCTAACAGCTTGACAGAACCCGACAGCGACCGGTGCCCCGTTCGCATGCCCTTCCCAAGAAAAGAGATGAATGATGATTGCATGACGTTTGTCTTTTCAGTAAAAGGGAAAAGCGGGGGGAATTGTTACAGGATGGAAGAAAAAAAGAACCGGAGGGGCGGCCGATGTGGTTGTTCCTTAATTAACGCATGGCCGGGTGCCCCTGATGGATGGCAAATGCAACAGAACATGAATATAGGGGCCCGGCATGCCGGGCCCCTACGATGGTGTAGGTTATACGTTGGTTCTTCCCTCAGTGTGGCTTACCAGCGCAGTCCGGCGGTGAGGCTGAATCCCTGGGTGGTGCGGCTTCCTTCGATGGCGGAGAACAGCGTGCCGTCGTTCCACCCTTCAAAGGGCGTGAAGCGGTTTTGCGGCTGCCATGTGAGGTAGGCGGCGGCGTCGGCATACCAGCGAGGTGTGTGAAAGCCGATGCCGATGCCGGCTTGCGTCCAGTGTTGCCACTGGGCGTCCCAGCGGGTGCCGCCCCGCAAGCGCCAGGGGCCTTGTTTCAGCTCGCCGCTGAGGCTGAATTGATAATGTCGTTGGGCCATGGCGGCGGCTTGCTGGTTGAGCGTGTCGAAAATCGGGTCGGGATAGTCGCCCGCTTTGAAATAAACGCCGCCGTAACGGGTGGTCATCAATCCGGCCGTCACCGCACCCCAACCGCCGTCGATCAGCCCCACGCTGAGACGGAACTCCGACGGGAGGAAGACGTGATAATCCCATAGGGCGGCGGCGTGGTTGACGGGGGTGTCCACCAAAAAGTCGCCGGTCGGCGGCTGCGTGCCTGTCCGCAACACCGCAGAGATGGAGTCTTTGACGTGCAGCCATGCGGGCGAATAGTAGCTCACGCCGATGCGCAGGAAACAGGTGGGCCGCACGATGAGGCCTGCGCCCATGCGCAGGCCCGACCCCTTCGATTCGGTGTATTCTTCATATTCGATCGCCTTCGGAGACATGCCGCCGTTGCGGAATGTCTCCCGGCTTGTTTCCTGATTGCGGGCGATGTCGAAGGGTATTTGAAGGGTGGCGCCTGCAAACAGCCACGGGGCGAACTGGCGCCCGAAGGCAAAGTCGAGCACCGAACGGCTCTGGTTGCCCCGGAAGCGGTAGGTGCTTCCCTGCGAGCTGTCCGGCGAAAGCACGGGGTTGTATTTCCACAGCGTGGAGTCGCTGATGGTCCAGAGGCCTTCTTCGAGCGACAGCGCAAACGGTGAGCTGCGATAAAATGCCGACGGCGCATACCCGTCCATGATCTCCTTCCATCGGGCGATCATGCTTCCGTTGGTTGGGATTTCGGCGCCGGTGAGGTGATGCACGCTTTTGTGCCAGGTGACGGCGACAATCCATGGGCCTCGGCGGGCATCCGGGCCGATGGGCGCGCCCAGTGGGATCACCAGTCCGACGTCGGAAAATTCGGGGCGGGGGCCGCGGGCGCTGTCGTGGATGGCGGGGCTGTTGAGCGTGGTGCCGTAGAGGCCGAAGGTGCCGGCCAGCACGGTCCGGTTATACAGGCCCAGGCCGGCGGGATTGACTTTGGCCGCCTGCAGGTCGCCGCCCATCACCACGATGGCGCCGGGCATGGCCGCGCCGCGGGCCGAACCCAATCCTTCGGGAAGACGCAGGTGACGGGAAAAATCATATTCCGTTTGTCCGAATGCAAAGACAGATACGAGCCAGGAACACCATAAAATGTATCGCATGGTTGTGTGTTTTTAATTTTAGTATGGGGTCGGCGTTTTCTTTTCTTCGCCGGGCTTGATGTGGCGTCCTCCCGGACGGACGTCCGGTTCTTTGTCTTTGGAGGCGTCCTTTTTATTCCCTTTAGGGAGTTTTTTGGGTTTGCCGGGCATGGGTTCGTCCGACTTTTTCGTGTCGGGTTTGGTGGGAGGCTTGGGCTTTTGGGGTTTGACCGGCGGGGTGGGGCTGGGTTTGCGCGTCGAAGGGGTGGAACGGTCTTTTTTGTCGGTCTCATGGACGGGATTGTTGGGGGAAGGTTCGTCTTCGCATCGGCAACAGGTGAGCCGGTAGGCGTCGTCGCCCGTGGGGCCGTTCCACGTCATACAACTGCTCAGGAAGAGTGCGAACATTCCAATAAGGATTTTTGTTCTTATCGTGCCTTGCATGGGATGGATGATTTTTGTGTGATGGTAAGACAAAAGGTGTGCCAAAGGTATGAAGATGGGGCAGGGAAAGGTGGATAGCTGCATTGCGTGAGGGGCCCGGCGGGCGCCGAGCCGCTAAGCGCGAGGTGGCCCGCCCTTCGACAAGCTCAGGAACCGACGCCCGTGGGAAACACCCGCTGGCTGAGCGTAGTCGAAGCCACGCGGGTGGCGTAGGGTGTGAGGTGAGATGGCGGGCGGGCCGAGGCGAACAGCCCTTCGACAAGCTCAGGAACCGCCGAGCCCAGAGGGGCCCGACCCCGAGCCGAAGGCGAGGGGGCACGCCCAAAAATCCATCGTTTTTCATCTTCGGGAACGGCTTCAGGGAAGGCCCTTTTTCGTGGTAACTTTGCGGGCCAATTTTTTCATCAGCTATGGCATCGGTCATTACGCCTCGGGACAAGGATTTTTCGCAATGGTATGTGGATGTGGTCAAGCACGGCGGATTGGCGGAGCATTCCGCCGTGAAGGGCTGCATGGTCATCAAGCCGCATGGTTACGCCATCTGGGAAGCCATTCGGGACTATCTGGACCGCCGCTTCAAAGAGACGGGACATGTGAACGCCTATTTTCCGCTGTTCATCCCGCAGTCGTTTCTGGCGAAGGAAGCCGAGCACGTGGAAGGGTTCGCCAAAGAGTGTGCGGTGGTGACGCACTATCGGCTGAAGCTGGATGCGGACGGGCAGCTGGTGGTCGATCCGGCTGCGAAGCTGGAAGAGCCGCTGATTGTGCGGCCCACCTCCGAGACCATCATCTGGAACACCTATCGGAACTGGATTCACTCCTATCGGGACCTGCCGCTGCTGATCAATCAGTGGGCGAACGTGGTGCGGTGGGAGATGCGGACGCGGCTGTTTTTGCGGACGGCTGAGTTCCTGTGGCAGGAGGGGCACACGGCGCATGCGTCGGAAGCGGAAGCACGGGAAGAGGCCTTGCGGATGCTGGACATTTACCGCGAGCTGGCGCGGGAGGTGCTGGCCGTGCCGGTGCTCAGCGGGCGAAAGTCCGATCAGGAAAAATTCGCCGGGGCGGTGGATACCTACACCATCGAAGGGCTGATGCAGGACGGGAAGGCGCTGCAGATGGGCACGAGCCATTTTCTGGGGCAAAACTTCGCCCGGGCGTTCGATGTGAAGTTTCTCAATGCCGAGGGGCGGCAGGAATATGTGTGGGCTACGTCGTGGGGGGTCTCGACACGGCTGGTTGGGGCGTTGATTATGACGCACGGCGACGATCGGGGGCTGGTGTTGCCGCCGCGGATTGCGCCGTTGCAGGTGGTGGTGGTGCCCATCTATCGCAAGGATGCACAATTGCAGCAGGTGCGGGAAGCGATGGCGCCCTTTATGGAAGCGTGGCGGGCGCGGGGCGTCTCGGTGCGGTTTGACGACGACGATAACCATTCGCCCGGGTGGAAGTTTCACGAATATGAGTTGAAGGGCGTGCCTGTGCGGGTGGTGGTGGGCCCGCGGGACCTGGCCAACCGCACCGCCGAAGTGGCCCGTCGCGACACCGGCGAGAAAGAACTCGTCTCATGGGATGCCCTCGGTGATCGGGTGCCGGCGTTGCTCGACGACATTCAGCAGAGCTTACTCCGACGGGCCGAGGCCGAGCGTGACCGCCGCACCTATGAAGTGGACACGTGGAACGAATTTGTGCGCCGCATCGAAGACGGCGGCTTCGTGATAGCGCCGTGGGACGGCACCGCCGAGACCGAGCTGGCCATCAAAGAGAAAACCAAAGCCACCATTCGGCTGATCCCCGACGAGCAGCCCGATGACCCGGGGCGCTGTATTCTCACCGGGCAGCCGGCCCGCTATCGGGTGGTCTTCGCTCGAGCCTATTGAGATCAAAGCTCTGCATATGTTTCTGGACTGGTCATGGATAACCCAGCCTGAGGGGTGGGCGGTGTTGGTGTTGTTGGTGTTCTTGGAAATCGTGTTGGGCATCGACAATATCATCTTTATCAGCATCATCACGCGGGGGCTGCCGCCCCCCCAAGAGCGCCGCCTCCGAAACATCGGCCTGGGGCTGGCCGGCCTGATCCGGCTGGGCATGCTGGCGGGCGTGGCCTCCCTGGTGCATTTGCAAACGCCGCTATTTTCTTTTCACGGCATTGAAGTCAGCTGGAAAGACGCCATTCTGATTGCCGGCGGGCTGTTTCTGCTGGCCAAAAGCACCCATGAAATTCATAAAAGGGTCGAAGGCGAGGAAGCAAATGTGACCACGCCTGCGCAGGCCGCTGCATGGCAGATCGTGTTGCAAATCCTGCTGGTGGATACCATCTTTTCCATTGACAGCATCCTCACGGCTGTGGGCTTGACCACGTACTTTACCATCATCGCCATCGCCATCGCAGCGGCCGTGGCGGTGATGATGCTGTTTGCCGAGGTGGTCTCCCGCTTTCTGCGGAAATATCCCACCTTTCAGATGCTGGCGCTGGCTTTCCTGATCCTCATCGGCGTGTTGCTCATCGTGGAAGGATTTCATTATCACGTTCCCCGCGGGTATGTGTATTTTGCATTGCTGTTTTCGCTTTTTGTGGAAGCCCTTAACATTCGGGTGCGGAAGCACCGCCGTCAAAAAAATTGTCCATGACACTGGGATTGGCCCGAAAATACCGTCCCCGCCGGTTTGCCGAGGTGGTGGGGCAGCAGCATATCACGGATGCGTTGCGGACCGGCATTCAGAAGGGGCGCATCGGGCAGGCCTATCTTTTTCACGGGCCGCGGGGCACGGGCAAGACCACCTGCGCCCGTATCATGGCGCGGGTGCTGAATTGCGAACAGCCTCAAAACGGCGAGCCATGCCTGAGCTGCGCTTCCTGTCGGGCTTTCGAAGAGGGCCGCTCGGTCAATATCTACGAGCTCGACGCCGCCTCCAACTCTTCCGTCGAAGACATCCGCACCCTCATCGATCAGGTGCAATATCCGCCTTCGTCGGGAAAATACAAGGTCTATATCATCGACGAGGTGCACATGCTCTCTCAGAGCGCCTTTAACGCCTTCCTGAAAACCCTCGAAGAGCCGCCTTCCCATGCGGTCTTTATCCTGGCCACCACCGAAAAGCACCGCATTCTGCCCACCATCCTTTCCCGTTGTCAGGTCTTTGATTTCCGGCGCCTGCCGCTGGAACGCATCGTGGCCCGCCTGCGGGAAATCCTCGACAAGGAGGGCGTGGATGCCACCGATGAAGCGCTCTACGCCATTGCCGGACAGGCCGACGGCATCATGCGGGATGCGCTCACCATCACCGACCGCATCATCGGCGGCATCGAAGACGCCCTGACCGAAGAGAAGGTCTATCACCTTCTTGGTATTCCACCGGTGCAGCGCTTTTTTGAGCTGTGGAAGCATATCATGGCGCAGGACGTTGCCGGGGCGCTGGCCCAGGTGGCGGCCTTGCTGCACGATGGTTACGACGAGGCTATGCTCTTTCAGGGGCTGCGGTGGCACATTCGCAACCTGCTGCTGGCCGCCCGAGCCGACACTCGGCCGCTGATTCAGCAAGCCCCCGCCGTTGTCACGGCCTACCAACAGCAGGCCGACGGCCTCGACCCGCTCTATCTGACGAACGCCCTCCACATCACCGCCGAGATGGAAGGCCGCCTCGGCCGTTCCGCCGTCCCCCGCCTCCACCTCGAAACGGCCATCCTCAAATTGATTTACCTGCAAGAAATCGTTCAGCCCGTCCCCACGGCGGAACCCCACCCGAAGAAGGAGCCGAAGCACACAGCCGTCTCCGTTCCGCCGAAACGCCCCGCACCACCGCCGGCCGAGACACGCCCCGCCCCCCCATCAGAAACGCCGCCAAAGATCGAAGCCCCCGAAAAAACACCTGCCGAAGCAAAAACAACCTCCAAACCGTCCGCCCCCGATACAGAACAGCCTTACTGGAAACAACTGTGGGAAGGATTCGTGGGCGAGGCGTCGCCCTCATTGAAAAAGATCTTGTCGAAAGTGGAACCCCACTTTCAGGAACCCGATACCGTCGTCATTCAGGTGCCGCCCGGTTACAAATCCGTCGTCGAGAAAGCCCGCCAACAATATATGCTCCGCCATGCCCGCCGGAAATATCAATGGAATGTGGAGGAAGAGGCCCGCCTCTCGCCCGAGCAGCAGTTAGAAGCCCTTAAAAGTAAAAACCCGGCATTCGGACGACTCGCCGAAGGATTGGGCCTTTTTCCTGCGGATTGATATAGGGTTGTGTTGGGCGCGTCTTCCCCCTTCCCGTGAATGCAGGATGACGATTGAAGCATGCCGGCTTTGGAAGTAGATGTTGGCATAAAATAGATTCGCAGGAATGTTCCTGTGATTACAATCTATTGACTTTATCGTGTTTTAAAATAATTTCGATCTTCGCTTTTTGTGCCGTCACTATTTTAAGGTAATAAACTCCCTCTTTTAGTTCGGAAAGATCGATTTTATTGGATAGTGCGTGTAACGAAAACGTTTTGATGAGCTGCCCTGATGAATTGTAAATAAACACGCGCAGCGTATTCTTTTTTCGTTGATCAATATTGATATAGTCAAACGCGGGATTGGGATAAATATGGAAAGTCGGATTTTCTGAGGGGCGCGTGTCAACCCCCGTGGGAATGGTATGTAAAACCCTGGGGATCGTGACTATCTGTGGATGCAGGGTATATCGATTCGTCGTGAAAGTCAGATCATGATAATTGAGCGTGGGATCGGTGGTATAGATCGTGTCTGTGCTGTCTTGCATCTGCCCGGGGCTGCTGTTGAAATAGCCGTTATGTAAGGGCATAAGGGTGGAAGCACTGTTTCGGACACCCAACTTGTCATAGGTGTTGACGCTCAGGTTGTTTTCCACCTTGATGTTATGACTGTTGTGGAAGACCCACCAATAACTGAAAGTTACGCCGGCCAGATCCGTTCCGGTCTCTTTATTGAGGTTGTTTTTGAATGTGAGGCTGTCGGCATCATAGATGACAAAGCTGTAACCTTTAATGTCGTAAATGATATTGTCCGAAATTTCGGAGTTTCTCATTGCCGCACCATTCACCGGATTCCCAACAGCAATCCCTCGAGTGGCGTTATACAGTAAATTGTCTTTTATCAGAACGTTATTTACGTTAAAATGGGCTACAATGACCGCCCCGGGGTCATTTAGCGTGCTGCTGGTCGTATCCGCTTTGCGATAGCCCCACATCATGTTGTTGGTGATGACAAACGGGTTATTGGGGTTCTCCGAGCCGGACTTTAAGTCTATGGCGTTTTCCGCATAGGCGCAATCGCCGTGATTGCTCTGGTTTCCGTTACAATCCGTATAAACCAGGCTGTCAATATAAAAGTGATTGTAATCGATGATTGTCCCCTCATAGTTAATATAGTTCTGGTTGGCGTTCCCTGTTTTTACAGCCTGAAATGCATCCACAAAATTGTAAACCTCATTGTTCAGAATCTTGGTGTTTTTGATGCTGATGCTGTCCAGGCCGTGATTGGATAAGGCAATGGCGGCCCTATCTAAATGTATTGAGATATTATCTCTCTGGATTCTGCAATTCTGGATGGTATTGCTATCGGAATAAGGATAAATATATACCATGCCGCCCGCAGTGTTGCTTGCAAAATATCTGTTAATGATATTGTGGCTTGAGTTTTCGAGGGTGATGGGTATCATGCCGTCATACCGTTCCCAATATGCCATTCTATCGATCACCCAATAGTCGGCATTTTGCAGGATAAATCCCACCTTTGCCAGCCGGCTGGTGTCTAACTTCCCCGGATGTGTGTTGTTACCATTGTGTAAGGAAATGTATCTTCTCTGATTCGCCGTCCCGCTTGCGGTTAAAACAATTTTGTAATCATTGCTTGCTGCGCCGGCATGGCTGTAATCGCCGGGGAGGACATAAAAATATTGGATGGCGGTGTCGTTGATGTGATTCCAGTCGCTGTCGGCGGCGATCAAAAACATTGCCGGGTTCGCGGCGTCATAAGGAGGAATGTTCACCGGCTCTTCATACTGAGATTGAGCATGGCTGACAACGAGCACATTGAATGCCGCCCAGAGGGTGAGTGTGTATTTCATTTTCGGTTATTGATAAAAAAGCGAGGCATGTATCTAAAAAGTAAGCTCCTGATGCCAATTTGCCGTTTATCTGGATACGACCAGGGTAATGACACGAGGCATCGCGCAATAAGACAAATATACGACTCGCCGAAGGGGGAGCTTTTTCCTGCGGATTAATATTTTTTGTTGATGTGGGCGTGCCCCCCTTTCCCCTGATTGAAAAACACCGATTAACGAACGCCGATTGAAGAATAAATAGGATAAATTAAGTCAAATTCTTAAATTAAAAATCAGTGTTTGGTATTCGATATTCCCCCGCCCGCTGGGCCCCTCACGCATCGGCCCTTACCGATCTTCCGATTTTCGGCTTTGCTTCTTAACCTCGTCCAGTAAGACCAGCGACGACTTTTTGACGTCTTTTGCCGGGATGTAGCTGCCCCGCCCGAAGGTGGCGGCCAGTTGGAGTGTGTGTCCGCTTTTTTGCTTTTCGGCCAACGAGACCACCGACAGCTTGATGGGCACCAGGGCATTGTCTTTGATGAGGCGAAACAGCTCCAAGCGGGAGAAGTCGGGACTGTTGAACTCGCCGTCGGTGATGAGGATGACCTGGTTGTTGCCGTTTTCAATAAAATTTTCCCGGGCCAGCTCGTAGGCCTTGCGCAGGCCGCGGATGCCATAGGTCATGCCTTCGGCGGTGAGCCTGTCCACCAGCCGATTGAGCGAGTCTTTCTCGTAGCCGCTGATGCCGCGGGTTCTCACAGCGGCCACGGTGGAATAGGTGATGATGGAGACGTGGTCGTGCGGACGCAGGGCTTTGATGAGGGTTTTCAGAGCCTTTTTCAGGCGGGGCATTTTCTTTCGCATGGAGCTGGACACGTCGATGAGAAACACCAGATTGTTCGGGCTATACAGCGCGGGCGGCAGGAGGGCCGAGGCCGTGTCGGGGGCTGTGATGGGCGGTTGTGGCGGTAGCGGTGATGCGGATTCCGTGGGCTTTTCCGCGGGCTTTTCGGCAAGCAGAGCGGGCGGCGACAACACCGTAATCAATGTTGTTTGAGCGGAAACGGCGATTGTGGTATCCCAGCGGGTGCGGCCGGCCGGCTCATATAGTGAAAGGCGGTAGGTGTCGGGCGGCTCGCTCCATACGATGGGCCGGCCGCTGCGGCCGATGGCATAGCGTCCTTTGTAGTGATTCCCTTGATAGACCTGAATGCGGACATTCGGCACGGGGCTGCCGTCGGGACGAATCACTTGTAGTCTGACCGGCCCGGCAGGCTTTGATGGGGCAGGAACAGAAGCGGGCGAAGGAGAAGGCTTCGGCGCGGCGGGCGGTGGGGATTTTGTGAGTGCGGAGGATTCCTTCGGAGAGGCCAGCAGGACCGTGTGGGTAGTGGACTGCGGCGTAATGTGCAAGGTAACACGGCGCTGTGGATAGTCCCGATGGTGAACCGTGGCGGTATAGGTGCCCGGTGAGAGGCGAAGGTGGACCATTCCGTCGGGCGGTGTGGTCCATTTTCCTTCATAATCGCCGTTGGCCGCCCACAGGTGGATGGCGGCCCTTTTAATCGGGGCATGTGTCAGCGAGTCTTTCACGGCCAGTGCGATGCCGATGGGCTCTGGTGAAGACGGTTCTTCGATGGGCGTATTTTCTTCCTCACGGCGGGATGTGGCCGCCGGATGCAGATAGATGCGCATCAAGCGGGTGGCATGGTTGACGTAGCCGAAGGTGTCGGCCGGAAGGTAGCCTGCTTTTTCCACCCGAATGAAATATTGCCCGACGGGGAGCGTCTTTTTGTAAAACCCTTCTTCATTTGTGACTCCGCGGCCGGTCCCTCGTGCGCCTTCCACTTGCACCCATCCGCCCCGAACGGGCAGCCCCGTGGCGGCGTCCAACACCCGCACGCGCAGGGAAAACTCCGGTGCGGCATAGCGGACGTTCGTGGTCAGGTCGGGGCATTCGTCCACCTGCCCTTTTGGGTTGTTGGCCCGCCCTTTGATGAAAAGCGTGTAGCGATGCCCTTCCGGCGTCCTTACCGTAAACTGTCGGGAAAAGCGGCCCCGCTTTTTCGTCTCGAAAGCAGCCCGAAAGGCGCCTATCTGCCCCGGCTGCAGCGTCAGCTGTTCGGGTGACACTTCCAAGCCGCGCCCCTTCTTAACCACGGAAAGGCGGACGGTGCGGCCGCTGACGTTTTTCACTTCGAAAACGGCCTGCTCCCGCGCCGGCGTCTCCACTGTGCCATAGTCGAAGGTCTGGTTAATCCATTGGACAGGCGATTTCTCCTGAGCCGATAAAACTATCGTGAGCAAGGTTCCTATCAGAAGGGGAAAAAAACGCTGCATGCACGTAAATTACAAAGAATCTTTGGCCCGGATGAGCGCTTTGATTCGGTGGAAGATGATGCTGTCCATTGCGAGGTCCGACTCGAATCCTTCCGCTACGATGGTTTCGGTGGGCGTGACCACGCGCACCCGCTGGGAGGAATAGAGACGGCCTGCATTTTCATCCCAGAAAAGCTGTTCGGTCATCAGCGAGTCGCCGGCGGGGTTGACGACCAGCACTTCCTGTTTGAGTTCGCTGAGGCGTTTGCTCAGCCACCGCCGGCCGTATCGGGCCCGCACCTGCGCTTCCACCGCCCCCGATGCCGAGTCGTAGAAGATAATGTTCAACCCTTTGGGAAACTCGATATAGGCATCCTGATGGTCATCCGGCCCATACCGCCGATAATGGGGCGCTTGCAGAAACACTTTCAAGTAGGCGCCCTGATAATGCAGCGCTTTGAGGTGGAAAGACTCCTCGATGGGCGTTTTTTCTTCCGGAAGGGGGACGATGGGGGCGTCTGTCTGACAGCCGGCGGCTATGCCGAGGAGCAGGCCGCCCAGAAAGGGCATCCATCTATTCCGAACGGGCACGCACCGTGGTTGTTTCGTTAATCCAGCACTTCACCGTATAGGACTGCCCCATGCCGTTGGCCCCCAGCTGAAAGAAGATTTCTTCTTTGGATGGAAAGTGCTTGGAGTAGGTCGCAATCCGCTTGTTGGCCTGGGCCGCCACAGAGGGGTCTTTTTGCTGGGCCTGGATATACTTGTCCACCGCCGCCCAATAGACCGCCTGCTTTTCAAAAGCATTTCCCCCGCAGGCGCTGCGTCCGGCCACGTAAAGGTCGCCTAGGAAGATATAGGCCAGGCCGTAATTCGGATTTAATCGGATGGCCTTCATGGCGTGGCTTTTGGCTGTGGCATACTGCCCTTTTGCCCGATACACGTCGGCGATGCTCAGCTCGACCACGGCCTGCTCTGCCGGCGACTTTAGCTTGCTTCCGTAGGCTTTGAAGGCCGTAAGGGCTTTGTCGGTTTGGCCGGTTTTCAGGTAATATTTCCCCAGCTTCCGGAGCATATCGGCGTCGGCCCGCTGGGTCAAGAAGGCTTCAAGGGCCTCTGCATATAGCGGGCTTCGGCATTGTTTGGCCTCGAGCAGGCGGAGCAGTTTTTTCACAAAAACGGTGTCGTCTTTGCGTTTTTCGAGGGCGGGCCCGAAAGCTGCTTTGATGGCGTCGCAGTCCAGATAGGGGGCCATCAGTTTGTTAACCTTGTCGGCGGAAGTCTGCCATTTATCTTTCTTCTTCGTGTTTGAGTTCAGATAATGGTCAATCACTTCCATGGCCAGCTGATAGTCCGCCATCAGTTCCTCTTTCGTTTGTTTGCCGGCTTTGACGCGTTTGACGGCGGTCACAATGAAATAGTAGGGGGCGGCATAGACTTCCGGCTTTTCTTTCAGGGCTTCTTTCAGCCACGTGTAGGAGGAATCATAAGCCTTCGGGTGATATTGAAGCCATGCGATGGCTTTTTTGGCTGTGTTTTTGGCACGCTTGTTAAAATATTGGCTGCGTTGGTCATAGACCATCATCAGCGAGTCGATGAGGCGGCTTTTCCGTGCAGCATCTTTCTCCGCTTTAATCAAGGATTTGAGAATTTTTTCTCCACGGATGTAGAGCCCTTCGTTGAGGCGGGGGGCGTTTTGAAACAGCCATTGCCAGTGGGGGTATGCTGTGGGGTAGTCTTTTTGTTTGACGAACTCCAGATAGAGCGAATACTCGACCACGGCTTTGGCGCTGTCGGCGCCCCACTTGCCCTGTGCGTGCAGGGAGATGGACGTGCTCGTCAAACCCAGAAGTAAAGCAAAGAAAATGGCGATCCGGTGCATCATGTGTCGCTGAGGATGATTCATAAGGCTGAGTTTTTTATTCCCAGTAAGGACGCTGGAACCATTTATCCGCAATATTGATGCCAATATGAAAATGGGCCACCCAGTGGGTTCCTTTATTGGTGGGGATGAGGCGTCCCAGTTGCATGCCTGCGTTGATTCGGGAGGGGCTGTTGCCCGCCTGAAAAGAGGTTCCAAAAGTAAGTCCTTGCTCTTGAACAGGTTGGCTAAGATGGGTAAAAGGTTGTCGGGTGTGATAGGCCCCAAGCCCGTAGCGGAACCCATGAAAGAAACTGGCCGGCGCCCGATCGGGAGCCCATTCATAGCCCAGACTTATCTTCTGAAAAGCCTGTGTCCACGTGCCGAAGCGAAAGGCGGTGGAGGGGCCGGGGGCTGTGCTTTGTTCGTATTCGATAAAAAAGCGCCGTTTTCGTTGCATGAGCGAATAGCCGATTCGCCGACGGGAAGGAAAGGTAAAAGCGGCGTTCACCGTGTCGGTGCGGATGCGGGTGACGTTGCCGCTGCTGCCGAGGACCAGACCCTCGTCTATCACCCGTTGTCCTTGTAATGGCACTTCGGGCGAGAACGCTATGGCAAGTTGGTGTTTCCATTCGCCGGTGTTTACTTGCAGGTCGGCGGATATGGTCCAACTCCATCGGGCCAGCCGGAGGTGTTCGATGGCCACCACGTCCCAATATTCGGTGAGTGTGTCGGGATAGTTGAACTCATCCTGTGACTGATAGAGTCCCCATATGTAGGTGGGACCTGCGGAAAATGCCAGCTGGGGGATGGGGCGCCATGCCAGTCCGAAATGGAGCTCCTGAAGCGCGCCTTTGTGGATGCGCATGATTTGCACCGGCAGGGTGGAGTCGATGTGCTGAATGGTCCAGCGCCGGCCGGCTTTGGCCAGCGGGGTAAGCTGGGCATAAAGTCCCCATCCGCCTTTTTTTCGTAAGGGGATGGCCAGCGCCAGATGGGCCGGCCGGCCGCTGATACGCCACAGAAAGCTGTCTTGGAGCCACACATGCGCCCGCATCGAATATTGCATTTGCAGCTGGGTGTATGCGATGCGGGCCGCCGATGCCGGAGCGGCGGCGGAGAAAAAGCCGGGGAAGTGGCTGGTCATGCGGGTCATGCCCGTGCCGGCAGGGGCTGTCCATGAATAGGGCTGATACCAGCCCGGGCCGATGGCCGAGAGGGGATGATCGGATGTCTGGGCGGCCAGCCGGCCCATCCCCAGGAGCATGAGCCCGAGCAAGCCGCTAACGTAATACTTCATCATGGAGATATTCTAACAGGCCGCGGATCACGATGTGGGATACGTATTCAGCGTGTGGAAAGTGGCTGCAAATGTAAGGTCCGTCACCTCCACTGAGCCAGATGTGAAAGGGACGGTCGGGCGGCTTCCACTGCCGGATAAACCCTTCAACCTCGCCGATGATGCCACCGAGGGCACCCAGTTGAAGGTTTTCGATGGTGGAGCGGGCGGGAGAGGAGAGGGGAAAGTCGGTCGGTGGTATGTCGGCGCGGGGAAGGCGGGCCGTAAACTCATGCATGGCCCGGAGGCGCATGGTCAGGCCGGGGCTGATAGCGCCGCCTATGAAGGCGTGCCGGTCGATCAGGGTATAGGTGATGCATGTGCCGGCGAGGATGACCATACCCAGCTCGTCGGCATGGAGGCGTTTCCATGCCCAATAGGCGGCGGCCAGACGGTCGGTGCCGGGGGTATGGGGCGGATGGTAATCGATGGTGAAAGGCAAAGAAACCCCGGCCGAGAAGATGGTCAGGTGGGGCGTCCATGCTTGCAGTGCCTGCCGTAGGGCCGTTTCGTCAGTGGAAACGCTTGCTGCGATGACGGCTCGGGGGCGGTGTTGCCGGAGGAAGGGCGGCAAGGCCTCGACGGAGGGCAGGTCGTGAACGTCCAATTGACTGTGGTGCAGGATGCCCGCTTTGATGCGGGTGTTGCCGATGTCGATGGCGATTAGCGGGCCCATGTTTTTTTGTTCGGGCGAATGCCGCGCAACATACGGGGCGTGTAAAGCCCCCATCGGGCCAGAAGGAAGCCTAAGGAGTTGGACAGCACGCCCAATCCGTAACGGATGCTCCGCCGGATGTTGATGGAAGAGGCTTCGGGAAAATAGCGGGTGGGACAGGTGACCTCGCCGACCTCATAGCCGGCATAGAGGATCTGGCAGAGCATTTCGTTGTCGAAGATGAAGTCGTCGGAATTCTCCTCGTAAGGAATGTTTTCGAGGACTTCCCGGGCAAAGGCGCGGTAGCCGGTGTGATATTCCGATAGCTTGGCGCCGGTGGCGAGGTTTTGCAGGAAAGTCAGAAGGCGGTTGGCGATGTATTTATAGATGGGCATGCCGCCGCGCAGGGCGCCGCCGCCGAGGATGCGGGAGCCCAACACGACGGGATAGACGCCTTCGGTGATGATGCCGGCCATGGCGGGGATCAGGCGGGGCGTGTATTGATAGTCGGGATGCAGCATGATGATCACGTCGGCGCCGAGGTCGAGGGCGGTCTGGTAGCATGTTTTTTGATTGCCGCCGTAGCCGCGGTTCCGGGGGTGGACGCGGATGTGTTGGATGCCGAGCCGGCGGGCCGTGTCGGCTGTTTGGTCGGCACTGGCGTCATCGACGAGGACGACCTCATCGACGATGTCGTGGGGGATTTCCCGGTAGGTGCGTTCGAGGGTCTTTTCGGCATTATAGGCGGGCAAGACCACGACGATTTTTTTCCCGTTCAGCATAGCGGCGGCGGCAAGCAGGTTTCCGAACGGGCAAAGCTATGGAACGACGGGCTGTTCGCGTGAGGGGGCGGGAAGTGCCGATAATGCCATCCACACCCTGAGCGAAGCCGAAGGGGCGGATGGCACCAGACCTCCCCGCGTGGTTTCGACCTCGCTCACCCGGCGGGGGAATGTCGGGAGATAATGGTCAGATCTCGCGGGTTATGTATATCCGCCGCATGCGGATGAGCAGTTATCGCTTCATCGGCACTCTTGCTACCTGTTCGCCGATCGGCGTGACCACTTTGAGGACATAGATTCCTTCCGGATAGTTACCGGCGTCTATCTCGATGGTGGAGTTGCCCTTTGCTACTTCGCGGCTCACTTTCTCATGCATCAACTGTCCTGCACTGTTATAGAGGCGAATGGTCACCATCATAGCTTCCGGTGCATTCATCTGGATAAGGAGTTTACCGTCCGTAAAGGTGGGGACGACGTCTAGGCTGTTGCGTTCATCCATGTGGACCGCCACTATTTCCGACAGCTCGGATGTGCCGTCGAAGTCGGTTTGCCGAAGTTGGTAATAGGAGGTGCCCCGATAGGGGTGTTCATCCACAAAGGAATACTTGTGGATGGTGGTGCTGTTGCCGGCTCCCTTGACGGTGCCGATGGGTTCGAAATTCTTGCCGTCTTTGCTGCGGAGGACGGTGAAGTAGTGGTTGTTGGTCTCGGAAGCGGTGGCCCAGCGACACCGGACCTTTCCATTTTCCGGCTCGGCGGCAAAAGAAATCAGCTCCACGGGAAGAACGGTCAGTTCATACACGCGCACATGGCCGGAGTTTGTCCCATTTCCATCATTTTTTATAGCGCCAATCGCCACAACAAGGGAAGAAGACGTGTTTACCATACTGACAGAAACGCCTGATTCATCCCCTGCTGCTTCCCCGTCAATATCTCCCCCTACCTGAACCCATGCCGTGCCGCTCCATTCATACACGCGCACGTGGCCGGAATTGGTCCCGTTGCCGTTATTATATTGTGCTCCGATGGCCACGGTGTTTGGATCAGGCATGCTCAACTCGATTCCAAACCAATCTCCGGCCGCCTCACCGTCGATGTCGCCGCCTTTTTGCACCCATGCCGTTCCGTTCCACGTATATACGCGCACATGACCGGCATCCGGCCCATTGCCGTCGTTCCGAGGTGCCCCAATGGCTACGGTATTTGCGTCAGGCATGCTCACAGAATGTCCCGACCAGTCTCCGGCCGCCTCACCGTCGATGTCGCCGCCTTTTTGCACCCATGCCGTTCCGTTCCACGTATATACGCGCACATGACCGGCATCCGGCCCATTGCCGTCATTCCACATGGCCCCGATGGCAACGGTGTTCGAGTCAGGCATACTGACGGCACGCCCTGAACGGTCGTTTGCAGCTTCCCCGTCAAGATCACTGCCTTTCTGCACCCATGCCGTCCCATTCCATGTATAGACCCGTACATGGCCTGACTTGCTTCCGTTTCCGTCATTTGTAAACGCCCCGATGGCAATGGTGTTGGCATCCGGCATACTGATAGAGGAGCCCGACTCATCATATGCCGCTTCACCGTCGATGTCGCTGCCTTTCTGGACCCATGCCGTACCATTCCATGTATAGATCCTTACATGGCCCGCCCATGTCCCGTTGTCACTATTATTTCGCGAAGCGATGGCCACAGTGTTGGCGTTCGGCATGCTAACTCTCCATCCCGATCTGTCTCCTGGATGCTCACCGTCGATGTCGCCGCCTTTCTGTATCCATGCCGTTCCGCTCCAAGTATAAACCCGAACATGGCCGGCATCTGTACCGTTGCCGTCATTATGTCGGGCGCCGATAGCCACCGTATTGGCATCCGGCATACTCACCGACGTGCCCGCCTCGTCATAAGCCGCTTCACCATCGATGTCGCTGCCTTTCTGCGTCCAGCTGGATTGGGCGTGCACATGCACCCAGGCTATGGCCCCTACTATGGCGCCGATAAGTGTGAGGTGTTTCATGTTTGTTGCTGTCGTTATTCTGGACACAATTATAGCTAAAAAAATGTGAATTGCCCGCCCTTTTAGGAATCAGGGGGCTTTTGATTCTGCGCAGGGCAAGCCCCTTACGCAAGCGCCGCGCTGTCCTTATCGCTTCACCAGCCGGTAGGCCCGTTTTCCTTTGTGTTCGGAGACCACTTCGAGGATGTAAATCCCATTCGGGTGGTTAGTCAGATCAAGGGTAAGATGCGGTGTGCGGATGATGCCCGCTTGGACGACCTTACCGGTTATGTCACGCACGATATAGGTGAGCCGTCCTTTTTCTTGCAGCGTGATGGTGTAGATGCCGTCGGAAGGATTGGAGCGTATCTGCAATGCCGGCACCTGAAATGCCGAACCGATGGCAGCTGGCGCGCCCCATGAAAAAACGCGGACGTGCCCAGCGTCGGTGCCGTTGCCGTCATCACCGAAAGCCCCCATGGCAATGGTGCCGGAGTCTGGCATGCTCACCGCATATCCCGCTATATCGTAAGCGCTTTCACCGTCGATGTTGCTGCCTTTCTGCACCCATGTCGAGCCATTCCATCGGAAGATGCGCACCCGGCCGGCATCGGTCCCATTTCCGTCGTGATAGGGCGATCCGATGGCGACGGTGTTGGCATCGGGCATGCTGACGGCCGTCCCCGCTTGATCTTTGGCGGCTTCTCCGTCGATGTCATTGCCTTTCTGCGTCCAGTCGGACCCATCCCACGTATAGACGCGCACGTGGCCGGCTTTGTCGCCGTTGGCGTCATTGAGTGGTGCACCGATGGCCACAGTGTTGATATCGGGCATGCTCACCGACCAGCCCGATTGATCGCCTGCGGCTTCGCCGTCGATGTCGTCACCTTTTTGTACCCACGCACCGCCATCCCATTCAAAGATGCGCACATGGCCGGAGCGCGAGCCATTGCCGTCATTATGCCGGGCGCCGATGGCAACGGTGTTGGCGTCGGGCATGCTCACCGACCAGCCCGACCAGTTATAGTTGTCCTCGCCGTCAATATCATCGCCTTTCTGGACCCACGCACTTCCATTCCATTTGAAGATGCGGACGTGGCCGGCATCATATCCATTTCCGGTGTTTTTCGGTGCGCCAACGGCCAGCGTATTGGCATCCGGCATGCTGACGGACTGGCCGAAGTTGTCGCCGGCGGCCTCTCCATCGAGGTTGGCACCCTTCTGCACCCATGCCGAACCATTCCACTGAAAGACATAGACGCGCCCGGCATTGGCCCCGTTGCCGTCGTGGGCCGGCGCCCCGATGGCCACGGTGTTGGCATCCGGCATGCTCACGGAGGCGCCTAATAAGTCAAGGGCAATTTCACCGTCGATGTCATTGCCTTTCTGCGTCCACGCGTTACCGTCCCACTGAAAGATACGCACCTGTCCGGCAACCGTGCCAGCGCCGACAGCCCCGATGGCCACGGTGTTGACGTCGGGCATGCTCACCGAGTAGCCCGCACCGTGGTTGGCCGCTTTGCCATCGATGGCAGCGCCGCGCTGGACCCACGCCTGACCGTAAAGGGACGCCCCCCATATCCATCCTAAAATGAGTGCGCCGCCTGTCTTTACCAAAGAGTGTTGATTCAACTGCATAAGAGGATAATTTGAAGGGCCGAAGCTACAATTTTTTATTTTGTCATATGGGTATTGATTATGCAACTGATTGCCCATTAAGGTAAAACGCTGTATAAATTTGCGTAATTTTATCGGCACCATTCATTAAAGTTTTATAAGCGGTTGAAATCGGTCGGATTGTTCCATGTCCTCGTGGCCTTCTGGTGGGGAAGCATCGGACTGTTTGCTCGGGACACTACCCTGTTTGTCATCGGCACCGGCAAGCGGCACGGCAATTACTACAAGGCCGGGGCCTATATCGCCGCCGTTTACAATCGGACGTTCCCGAACGCCCATTTTGTGTTTATCGAAACGGACGGTTCCAATGAAAACATCCGCATGCTGCGCAACAGGGCGCTGGATTTCGGCCTGGTCCAGCGAGATGTGTTGATAAACAGCATCTATGATCGAGAAAAAGGCGTTAAAAACCTTGCGGTGGTGGTCCCGCTTTTTCAGGAAGCGTTGCAGGTGTATTTCAAAGGGCTTAAGGCCCGGCCTTTATCGCAAATTGACCGGCTGAAAGACGGTGACCAATGGACAGTGGGATTTACGTCCCGAGATGGGTATTCCTATCAGGTGTTTCAGACGGTGATGCGGTTCCTGAACGTGGACCTCTCGAAGATGGCGGTGTTTATTGGAAATTACGCCGAGTTAAAAGATGCCTTGCAAGTGGGCAAAGTGGATGCTGTGGTCAGTTTTTCCTTGCCCGTTGAAGCGTTGGAAAAAATCCCCGGCATTCGAAAAATGTATTTGACGGAAAATGCCGCCCGGCTGCTCCAGAACCGCCTGCCGGGGCTTTTTGTCATTCGGGAACACCCCGGTCGCTATAATGTCGGCACGTGGAGCTTTCTGGTGGTCAATAAGAAAAGTCTGGAAAGGCTGCCTAATCCGGACCTTCTGGTGGATGCGCTGGTGGATACCATCCAGCACGACACTTTCAGCCGGATTATTGCCGCCTCGCTTCAGCAGTTCGTTGCCAACCGTCAGGGCGAGATGAGAAACCTCCGCAAGATCTCAATAGTGCCCGCCTTGCAGCGGCGTCTGCCGGCTGCAGGGTTTGCATGGGCTGCGTGGCTTGTCCCATTGTCTCTCCTCATTTTAGTGACGGTAGTCTGGCGCTTTTTCCAACGCAAGCTCACCATCGATGCCGGTGAAAACCTGCTGTATTTCTATTGGCAGCGCTATAAACATTTCGTATTTGGTCTGGTGGCACTGGTGCTTATCTTCTTTGCCAGCGTTGAGCTGCTGCTTTATTATGAAATGCAGTTCTCTACCGACACAGGCAAAATGAGCCCGATCCTTAACCTTACCCGTAGCGACCTCTACTCCTGGGTCATCATCACCACCATCACCAGCAACAGTCAGGGCATCTTTCCTTATTCGATGGCCGGAAAGGTCATGCTTGCACTCAACTCGCTGAACTTCTGGGTGGGCACCATCCTTATCGGGACCGCCGAGCTGGTAGCCATCCGTATCAATAAAAAACGCAAACAAGGGCGCATGGAAAGTAAATTCAAAAATCATGTGGTGATCTTTGGATGGAACAGCACCGCCGAAAAGTTGATCATTGATCTGAGAAAAGATGCCCGTCAGTACGTGCAGCGGGATCTTCCCATTGTGGTGGTGACACACGACACGCAGACCGTTAGAAGCAAATATGCCCGCGTGCGCTATCTGCACGACGTCAAACACCTTGATCTGATTGCAGGCGATGCCATGGACTTTCACGTATTAGAGATGGCCAATACGCATCAAGCCGATACGGTTATCCTCCTTGCCGACGATAATACCCCTCACGCCGACGAACGCACCGTTATGCGGGCGCTGGCGATATCACGCTATACCAAAAGAAAGAAAAACGAGAAAAAAAGTTATCGGTCGCAGGTGGCGGAACAAATTACTCAGAAGGCGCGCAACATATTGCGTTTTCGCACGGCCGATAGGCGCGTATTCAAGCGTTACGACATCCGGGACGATGCCGACAGCATATACATGATTGCCGAAATCAACGACCCGCAATTCTACGACAGCCTGATCGACGCCGAGGTCAACGAAATCATGGTCTCCGGCAATTATCGACGTGCCATCATCAAACAGTCGGTCTTCAATCACGGCATCTCCCGCGTCATCGACGAGATTGTCAACTTTAACGAATACAACGAATTTTATAAAATCGACCTCTCGCTGGATCGTTTTGCCAAATTGCGCGGCAAAACGTTTGACGAGCTGCTGGTGGCCCTCCGCAAAGTGGGCATCCTGCTGGTGGGTATTCATGTCATCTTTCACGACAGCCACGGAAACGTCATCATCGACCGTCAGGTGATCCGCCAATTGTTGGACGAAGAGGAAAACGGCCTTCCCCGCGACATTATCGTCAACCCCATCGACCCCCGTGAACGTCAACGCCCCGTCGATGAAGACGACCATCTGATTGTGCTGGCCCGCAACTTCGAGGAAGTCGAAACCGGCATCCAGAAACTCTCGTTCTGATTGAAACAGCGCCCGAAAGAATGCCAAGGAGGCGCTAAGCCCACCTTTTACCCTATCCGCACCCGCGCCAGCCGAATGGCTTCCAACATTCACCTACGGCGCATCGCCGACATGTTTTCTCATAAAATACGCGAAGGAGTGGTTCTTCCGCTTTGCTTCTTCGGCGGAAAAAGCGCTGAGTATCTCTATCATAAAATCTATTCGAGAAGTAAATCTGGTGGGGATGCGCGCATTAAACTGCTCCTTGGTCATGTTTTCAGTAGTCCTGACCGGGCTCAATCCTAATCTACGACATGCTTCCTTTCCCAATCCTGCTAAATACCAGCTCTCAATCTCTTTGATCACAATCACGATTTTATTAGTATCGATGTTTTCGTATTTCCCTTGCAACTTTTCTTTTTTGTTCGTTACACAAGGCGAATTGTTGATGTCTGCCAGAAAAATATAATCTGCCTGCATATCACGGATGCTTCGGATGAAGTTCGAGACCTTTTTCTTTTTCACCGAAGCATATTTGTATGTAGTGATGAAGCTGTATCGCTCTTGAAGCATTGGTTGAATCACCGCATTAAAGAACCGCTCGTCATCGTTTCCTTCGACCAACACGAATAGCCGCTTATATGAGGACATTTCATTAAATGTCAAGCAGGTTCTGTATATAAAGCTCCTCGATACCGAGGTCGTTTTTCAGGAAGGTCTTGATTTCTTCTTTCTCGGCAGGCCGGGAAATGGTTGAGAAGCCATCTTTATCACGCGACACCAGCAGGAGGTTCTCTATTCCGGCATGCTTAACAAATTCAGGATTGTGCGTGGTGACTAAAATTTGCTTTTGCCGGGACGCATCTTTCATCATTTCCACCACCCTGGAAATTAAGTGCGGATGAATGTTGCGTTCAGGTTCTTCAATGATGATAAAAGGTTTTTTCTCAAAATATAAAGCCACGATCAGCGCCGTGATGTTGATTGTCCCGTCGGAAATAAGTGAGGCTGGGATATAGCTGTCATCAAGATATTGTTCTTTTATGAAAATTGCAGGTTTCGCGGCTAACTCTTTTACGTCAAGACTCTCAACAAATGGCAGAAGGTTTTTAGTGATATTGAGGAACTTTCTTTTTTTGTCGTGGTCCTCAATAATACCTCGAAGAACTATCGGAAGGTTACTCCCGTCACTTTCTAACTCGGCTTTGCCTGTAAACGGGACTGCTTTTTTGGCCAGTTTGGGGTCAAAATCGTAAATTGATATCTTATTAAAAAATGACCTTAATGGAAGAAGTGAAGTAAAAAATGGTTCTTCAATGAGAAGAGTTTTAGGTAACGGCCCGTTTCTAATTAAATCTCTCATTAGAATAAACGGAAATATTTCTTCTTTGTCTATTGCGTCATTTAGAGATTTGGGCTCGAGCCAGACTTTCACTTCTTTATTGCTCCGAGAAATAATTATTTTTCCATGGTCGCAAATGGTCTCATTTCCAGATTTGAATTTTGATTTTATTTCCAAATTTTCATATTTTACTTCAAATTCAGAAAATCTTCTCAATTCCCCCAAGACAAATTCGTAAGTAGTTTCAGTCCCTTCTATATTGAAAGGCTTTCCATTCATTCCCTGCTGAATCGTAAACCCCACATTAAGAATAACTTTTATTTTCACCTCATCAGACGTCTCCGCTTTCATATTTTTAAGATATTCTACCCCGCCTTGTTGGGAAATAGCGTTGACCAGTCCTATGGTAGTTATATCACTTAGAAATTGGAAAATGCTGGAAAAGTTGGACTTCCCGGATGCATTGGCGCCAATGAGCACGTTAAATTGCCCGAGATCAACTTTCAGGTCCTTAAAGCTTTTGAAATTCTTGACCTCTATACGCTTGATCCCCATCTTTTCAGCTTCCTTCTTTTAGCAAAGGTAGAAAATGGGGCCAGATTGTCGCCAGGGCTACCCTATCCGCACCCGCGGGTCGAGCCAGCCGTAGATGATGTCCACGGCGATGTTGGTGAGGATGAAGACGGTGGAGATGAAGAGCACCGAGCCCATCACCACGGGAAAGTCGGAGGTGTTGAGGGCATCGACGGTAACCTTGCCCAGCCCTTTCCAGTCGAAGATATATTCGACGAAGAAGGCGCCGGCCAGCAGGGCGGCGAACCATTCCGAGACGGTGGTCACCACCGGGTTGAGGGCGTTGCGCAGGGCGTGTTTGAGGATGACCACGCGGCCCGAGAGGCCTTTGGCATAGGCGGTGCGGACGAAATCCTGCGTGAGCACCTCCATCAGCGAGCCCCGCATCAGTTGGGTGATGAGCGCCAGCGGGCGGATGCCCAGGGTGAGCGCCGGCAGGATCAGGTTTTTGAGCATCAACACCGGCCCGTGGTAGGGATCGTATTCATAGAGGCTGCCGAACATGTTCAGGCCCGTCCACGGCGCCAGCTTGTAGCCGAAAAGCCAGGCAATCACAATCCCGCTGAAAAACGAAGGCACCGAAATGCCCACCACCGCCAGCACTACCAGCGAATGATCGACCCACGTAAACTTGCGCACCGCCGAGATGATGCCGAACAGAATGCCCAGCACGGTGGCAAAGAGCATGGCAGCCACCGCCAGCACAAAGGTCGCCGGAAAGGCGTCGGTGAGAATCTCGGTCACAGGGCGGTGGGTCTGGTAGGAATAGCGCAGGTAGGGCGTTTTCCATACGAGGGCCTTGCGGCCCCACGTCCACAAGATCGTGTAGCCGTATTTTTTCTGATTTTCCGGCGTGTGCGTATAGATGGACAGCGGCAACACGTCATTGAAATAGCGGATATACTGGATGTGCAGGGGCTGGTCGAGGCCCAGCTCTTTCCGGATGGTTTCCAGTGTGGCCACGTCGGCGCGCTGTCCCATCGTCAGGCGGGCGGGGTCGCCCGGCAACACGTGAAACAGCAAAAACACCACCGTAATCACGCCCCACAACACCAGCACCCCATAGGCCAGCCGTCGAAGGATAAACTGGATCATATCGTCTTATTCATAGCGTGCAGCACATCCGTCACTTCCGGAAAGTGACACGCCGACCACTTGGCTTTTATGGTGGATCCTTTCAAAAGTAACACCCCGGGATTGGAGCGGGTGATGGTTTTCAGGGTGGTGTGGTCCATGAAGTAGAAGTCGAACAGCGCCTGATATTTTTTGCGGAAAGCCTGGACTTCGTCGGGCGTGGCCGCCGTCACCACCCATGCCTTTACCGGCTGGCCGTTCATGCCGGCGGTGCCCACCACCAGCGACAGCATCTTATCGACCATCCGCGGGCGGATGGAAGAGAGGTCGCGCAGCACGATGAGCAGCTTCCAGCCGCTGTCTTCGAGAAATTCGGCGGTCAGGTCGTCGCCTTCGGCGGAGCTGATGATGAAGTCGTGAATGGGTGGCTTGTAGCCTTCTTTGACCAGGATGTTGCGGGTTTCCACCCATTCCCATGCGGTGTCGTCGGGCAGGGCGTTCATGGCGAACTCCTTCGTCCGGCCGGTTTGCTTATTTCGGTAAATGATGGTGGTTCGATATTCGTCCACCGGGGCGCCTTCGGGAATTGCCATCAGTTGGGCGATGTCGTTGCCCGGCCGATAGGGCCGAAAGTCGATGATGGCATCGCAGCGGTAGGAATAGTAGTTCATCGCAAAAGCCACCGCCGCCGTGATGAGCGTGATATACACGGCCCAGCGGGCATTGCCCAGCGGTCGGATGTGTTTTCGCCCGCGCCACAGAAACAGCGTAAGCACCAGCAACACCACGTCTTTGAGGAACGACTGCTCGGGCGTGAGCTTGATGGCATCGCCAAAACAGCCGCAATCCTTCACGGCGTCAAACAGCGCCGAATAGCCGGTGAGAAAGGTGAAAAACACGATGAGCAACACCAGCAGCCCCGTGGTCAGGACAGGCGCAAATCCCATGATGATGGCGGCGCCCAATGCCATTTCGA
>Ga0256832_1000386_pt1 | contig 27687 bp, 36 predicted proteins | sample 134614metaG_FD_190534 | JGI IMG/M metagenome (GOLD analysis project Ga0256832, IMG submission 190534) | Hydrothermal vent microbial communities from Lau Basin, Pacific Ocean - 134-614 | ecosystem: Environmental > Aquatic > Marine > Hydrothermal vents | place: Pacific Ocean: Lau Basin | collected...
AGACTTTCAACAAGCATGGGTCTCCTCTCAGATACTCGGTTAGTTTCGCAACTCCTAAGTGCCTGATGGGACTCAGGCTTTTCAACTATACAACCCTTTCTCCTTGCACCGATTCGCGAGAGGAACCGATAGTGATTCAGCTAGACTTATACGGTGCGTTATTACCAATATAGAACGTTTTTGTTTCTTGAATTTTGCAACTAACTTTTCTAATTGGTAAGTTTTACCAGTACCCTTTGCTGACTTGATACAAGTATATTTCGTTGAACTGCAATCAATGGTGCTAATATATCGGCTGTGTTCTGTTATATGGGTAATATTAGATCTCATCCACTTTACCCCCAAAGTCATTGCCCTTTTTGTTTTTCGCATCTATAGCTATTTTTACTATTGCCAGTTTAATTTTTAGCATGGGCACCATAATACCTTGTATAGTGTCAAAGTCGTATGGTCCTTCACCGTAAAGCGCTGTTACCTCATTGAGCATTTCTTCGTAATTTTTTTTGTGTGTTAAGAGCTCATCCATCGACAAGTTTATGAGTTCTTCCATTGGGTTGTTTGAATCGTTGTGTTTTTTTGGCATAGACAAATCCTAATTGTTTGTTTTTAAATAAAACTGCATACATTAAGATGTTTTTATCATATTGAATTGATAAGTGTATCTCCATGTTGTATTTGAATGCAATTTTATTTATAATTTTCTAATAATAAATAAATATATTCAAGTTGGCCTTCTAGTTATCTCCTAGACGTGTTGTTTTGAATGCAATCCTTCCAACCATAGCCAACTTGAACTTAGAGAGCTGGGATAAAACCCAGCTCTTTTTTTCATCCCCAGTTCTCTCCTGCATTCTTTTGTCTCCTTGTTATAAATACAAATACACGCCAACTAATATGGTTAGTGTTACACCAACTAATTAAGGAGATAATTATGTCGAAAATTAAATTATTGAAACGAATTGAGCTACCAATACTCGAACCGGCCAAAGACTTTGCCGAGCTGTACGAATATGCCATTTCCACTATGGATTACGGAATAGGCACAAACGGTGAACGTGGGCTTTTCTGGGTACGTACCAAAGGACAAGCTAAACGAGGCCATCGCGTTGGGACAATGGATCCAAACGGATATAGGTGGCTAAGCTCAAAAAACAAATTCGAGCATCAGTTTGTATTTTTACTCCATCATGGCTATATACCCAAACGTCCCCTCACGATAGACCATATAGACCAATGCAAGACAAATAATGACATAGGCAATCTTCGTATAGCTTCCCAATCACAGCAGAATGCCAATCGAAAGAGCAATATTGGGACATCACGACACAGGGGTGTTGCTTACTGCTCGAAATATAAAAAATGGCTAGCACAATATATCACCTGTATCAACCATGAGCGTAAAACTTATTTCATTGGATATTTCCCAACAGAGGATATTGCGGGATATGCGTACAATGCGTTTGTTCGTGTCCATCCTGATTATGACCCAAAATTTCAACACCTCAACGATATAAATGAGACAAAGCTTACAGCTGATCAACGTGAATATATTGACCAACTGATATGCAAGAAACATGCCCATTTCTTTGAAAATTCCAAAATAAAGAAAATCGACAATAGAGATGTGCTGTGTGTCACATAATATTTGAAAAATCGGCAAGTCGCTGCTAAACACTGCCTGTTTAGGGTTGTGCTAACTGATTGATTTCTCGTTGAATATTACAAACCGTTGTGACGTGGTTATCAGTTCATATAAGTTGATATATGTACATCTCGCTTTTATGTGCTTAGTGTAAGGGCCTCCTAAAGAAAACGAGCCCCAAAGGAGGCTGAAAATGAGTTATAGACCATATAGACCACGTTTTATCTCCACCATCGAAGACATCCTCGAAAATGTGGACCCCACCGGATTTCATCCACATGTACGGCTGGAATTCAAATGGTGTGAACTGAGACAGAAAGAAGCTGATATCGAATGGCAAATGCATGCAGCTCAACGAAGGAAAATCCTAGCTGAAAAGCAGTTGATAACTCGACTTACAAAAGCTATGGATATGTCATATAAGCTTTATGATGGTTCGGTTGTTCGTAAATTCGAGGCCCGTTGCGATGATGATAATGTCGTGCCCACTGCTGATGAGATATTAGAATTTGTTAAAAATAAAAGGAGGCGTGAAGCTAACTGAAACAGACCAAAAAGGAGGAGCTGCCAGGAAGGTGGCTCTTTTCCTCTAACATCAGGTTATTACATGCAAGAAGTTGGCATCCCCCGTTTGATTTATATTTCAGAAGCAGCGGAGAAGTAAAATGAATGACATGGCACAAAAAATCAGGAAAACATTTGGTGACAGCGATATCAACGTCAAAGTCAATAACATCGTCGCAGATGCTTTGGGGTACGATAGTGACCCACGTTTTGGAATACACCAACGTGTGATCCGTTCCCTAGGTGAGCTCACGTATCAGGCGCAACGTCTTCTCGTGTATATCAGGAGGCAATCTGACATAGACGTCGATGAGTACATGAAGATTTCGAACATGGCAACGAATATTCTATACGGAGTTGTCACGTTAGCGAAAATTGAGCTTAGTCATAGAAATTATGGAGACGATGTGATTTCCAAGCTAAACCGTACTCTTGACAAGATAAAGGAGGAGATTGATGGCATTCGCATTATTGGGCCAGACACGGAGTTTATCGATCTATTGAATCCATTCGATATATTCGACCCTGACTCACGAACTGATATTGTGCTGACACAGGAGGATCAAGATTTACAATTGAATGAACTTCTTGAGCGTGTGCATGTCTCAATATCATGTAATGCTGACATAGCATGTAATGCTGACATAGCATGTAATGCTGACAAAGACGACCAATCTCGACAAGAAGAATGAGAAGTGCTCACTCGCGTTGTTTGGATGCATGGATGATCATTTCCCCATCATCGATCAAGCGGTTTATGGGAAAAATGGCATATAACGTTCATCTGAAGAATGTGAGTAAAATGGATGTCGCTAAAGTGATATTCAAGGACGAATATGGCCGAAGTAATCGCAAGGCGATAATCCGACGTTTCATAGAAGAAGCAAGGTTAACTCCTGCTGGTGCTTCGACGTACTATCAGTTACTGAAGACAGCCAAGTAAAGAAAGAGCTGCCAGGAAGGCAGCTCATCTTTCTAACACCAGGTCAATTAAGTCGGAGAACTCAATTATGCCGTAAAGTATTTATTCGGGATCAGCTATCAGCCGTAGGCTGGGCTTCGCCATCAGCTGTTAGGCTGTGCTGCGCCATCAGCTGTTAGGCTGTGCTGCGCCATCAGTCGAAGACTGCTCATAAATCATCGACTGAGCCATCTAGCTCTGGCAACGTCTTCAAGTACGTATAGATCGAATTGAGGTCCATCCCATCCTGATATGGTATCTCGTAAGTGTTGATCTCAATTGGCTGCTTTTCGTCTGTTCGTGCCTGCTTATCAGCATATACAGCTACGACAAATCTCACCGTTGCCTTGTCGCCTTCGAACGAGACGATGCGAATATATGCCGATGGTATGACCATCCCATGCTTAGTGTCGTCATAATTATCTTTTATTAATGCCATTATTTTCTCCAATTTCTATGAGGACTGGATTGTCTCCCATGTGGTACCATTATAGAATTTCATTTTCTTAGTCGTTTTGTCGAATATCAGCGTGCCCTCTGGTACGTTTGTCGGTTCACTTCCCGTGTTATAGCCAGGTACTACGTATCCAGCGCTTGACCCCAATAAATTTAGCTGCCCATTATTTTTTATATGCAGTGCATTCTGGTTGCTTGACCCGACCTTCGCTGAGTGCGTGATGCTGTTCGTAACGTTTGCACCAATAGCAACGCTATACTGGTTGTCGACTCGTGCGCCATAGCCAATCGCTACGCCATACTTTCCACCTCTTAGCTTCGCGTACATTCCGACAGCTACGCCATAGTCACAGCCACCCCATGTCCCGTCTACTTGACACCCATAGCCAATCATCACCGCTCCGTTGTACGAGATATTGACAGTCGACAGGTAAGCCCTTGGAGACCCGGCGTATGCTCCAATTACGACTGTCTTGTCAACATCTGTGGTCGAGTACGCATTTGCCTTATACCCAATCACGACGTGGCGATCGTTGGATTGGTTTGGGCGATTGGCAGTTTCCGTGTAATCGCCAATCAGTATTGAATATCCGGATTGATAGGCCTTAGCCCTGTTTCCAATAATGAATGTGCTTGTCGATCCGCCAGTTGGCGGTTGCGTTACTGTTCCAACGTATCTAGCCCAATCGGGGTTCGAGCTTGCCGATGATCCAGAGGTACCACCTGAGCCGCTAGGTGCCTTATTGATCCATTTGGTGCCATCCCAGGTGATCACGTGATCGATCTGTGGCGTCGTCACTGTAACGTCTGAGAGGTCACTGAGCTGCGTTGTACCACCCGTTGAAGATATCTGCCTTCCAACCCAGCTAGAAGTCGCCTGATCCCAACTCAAGACGTCTGAGTCGACCGGGGCGGTGACGCTTACATCTGATAGCGTGCCAAGTGCTATAGGTGGGACCGTTTCTAGCTTGCTATCAAGTGCTGTTTGTAACCCAGTAACATCTGAGATCGAATGGGAATGTGTCGTTGGGGCAAAAATATCACTCAATGAAGATATCGTCGTATCAACTTCAGTTTTCGTGTAATAGTTCGTGAGATCAGCCGTAGGCTGGGCTTCACCATCAATAGTCGTGGTTGCATCGCCGCTTCCAGTTGTTTGATCTGTCGTTGATCCACTTGTTGTTGAATTTAAAAGTTTTGATACTGCTCCTATTTTAATATTAATTCCCATATTGACCTCTTATTATTTTATGCTGCATAGAAGCTGACATTTATATACAGCCAATTATTATTCGTTAAAGCAATCCAGTGTGTTTTTAATATTCCAACTGAATCAATTCTTGTCCGGTATTCCCCAGCATTGTCTGGACCAATAGAGCTTATCATTACAGTAGAAACTGGGCGATACCCTACAGGTAACTGCGTTATCACAGTATTGGGAGTTATTGTTCCACCTGAGATCATCCCCTCAATCGTTACCAACCCTTCTGAATTCTTCCAGTACGAAAGGTTTCCATATCCATTGCCATAATTAACCCATCCATTTTGCAATGTACATGGATACTTCGTCGGTGAATTTTGTTTAATTCGTCCATTGTTCAATGTCCACACGTTATTGCCATCTACTGTGGCCATCAACACACCATTTCGCTTGAGCTCGAAGTTGCCGGCTACGGTTGACCTAAATTGCCACTCAGCATTCGCAATTAAAGAGAACATTGTGCTAGCTGTTGATGCTGTTTCTATTGAGAAGTATATGTTAGCTCCGTCATATCTCTTCATTCTTCCACCTGATGTTCCCCAAACTACGAAGTTCTCAACATACGTTCCATCAAGATTGCTTAGAAATCGTAAATTGTTTCCATTATTAACTATCTTCCAGTTTGAAGCATCAGTATCTGTAAATTGAATCGCTGGTGACAATCCTTCGATTGTGAAGTATCCTGAATCTAGAAAATGGTATCTATCAACAAACCCAGTTGTCGGATCGTTTGGATTGGTTGTTGTATTAACCGAGATCGTCAGTTTAGCCTGATCAGCTTGTACTTTGAAATCAGCTGAGTTGTTCGAAATGTCACTAAAGATGATATTTGGCTGATAGCTTTCAATGACTAAGCTTGTATCTTTCCCACCATCTGAAAACAAACCGTCTGATTTTAATGTCAGTATTCCATTGTATGATGGCGTTACTCCGTTTAAAGCGATACATGTTTTATTCGTTATTGCAACATCAGGTTGATTTAGTACCACATTATCAAGTTTATTGAAGTTATCAGCTAAACCAAAACTTGGCTCTTTATCATCTTTGTTTGGGAGATATAATCCCAAGTTAGCGCTAAAATCTTTATTAATTAGATATGGGACGTTAGGTTTAGTTGCTCCCTGGTACGTACTTGTCAGTGTAATTTGTGTATCGCTATCAACTGAAGCGATATAATAAAAAACATCATCTTCAATAACTTTAAAAGTATCACCGGGATCAACATTCGCTGTGAATTCTGTTGATGTTCCTGTTACTACAGCACTACCATTTGTTACTGAAACTGATCCAAAAGTGTATTGACTCATTTATTATTCTCCTTGTTGAGATGTTTTATTATTAATTTAATCACCATCCACATCTCATCAGGTGTTACGACATCATCACTTTCTACATGCTCGATGATCTCATCCAAATCGTTATACTTTTTAGCTAGTGCTCTTGCATTTCCAGCTTTAATTTTAATTGTTTTATTATTTGTACTCATCTAACATAAACCCAAATTAATTTCTTTTCATAATCCAAGTGATCAAACGCAAGCATATATTGCCCAATCGTGTCAAAACTAACTTCCAATTGCTGATCATCAATCAAGATTATGTCAGGTGTTTGCTTTGAATGAATCTTTACAGCAGTATCAATGGGAAGATTAAAAGATATCACTTCATCAATCTGTACATCGTAATGATCTTCGACATCAAATTGTTTTAATTTTACAATCTCCCCATCGTTTAATTTGCAGCCAATTAAATCATGTGAAAAAACATCTTGCGGTATCTCATGTACGAAACGGTGCGGTTGTACATATGGCGGCGTTGTCGAATTAATTACTGATATAATTCTATTCTCTGTATCAGTTATTGCATATTTCTTTTCTTTTAAGTTGTGCATATTGATATTTATCGTTTGAGCAACATTTCTTTGAAGTATAGGTTTAAAATCCCAACAACTTCAGCGTTAGGGTCATTTGCTGGATTAGCTGGATTTGGACGAATCAACAATTCTGTTTTTATATTTCCAGCATATCTATCGTATATCGTTGGATAATCGAAAGAAAATGCTAATGAAACATATTGCCTATCTGTAACACCAGCAACGGTATATCCTGAAATATAGCTAAATGGGAACAATGTTTGTTCAACCAATTGTTTTGTCGAATCGTATTGCTGTATTTCAGGTGGAGTATCTAGAGCGAGATTTCCCGTATAATTATGGTAAAGCCAGTCTGGATCTTCTGGATGTGGATCATTAACGTTCCAATCCCACCAACTTGGATATGTTCGTTCTTCCCATGAACGTTTTACAGCGATTTCAACAGGCATCGTATAGTTATATCCTGTGTTCTTCCAAAACTCGAACGTATAGAATAAATGAACACGTTTTCCAGCTAGTGTTGACTGATATATCTGAAAGTCAAACAATAAGACAAAGCCATCTGTTGTTAAGGGAGCTTCATGTATTCCTTGATACGTCAAGATTTCATGTGTTTTTACACGCGTTGCTGCTTCATTAATCAATTGATACTGGTACACTGAGTTATCAGCTATTGAATCTTGATTTACTGCATCAGTTGCTATCTGGTCGTTGGTAACAGCATTTGATTGCAACTGGGAAGTCCCAACTGAATTACTTTGTAAATGCGTTTGATCGACAATATTTGCAGCTAGCCCCGTTGCTGTTTCTACTAAAACCCCATTTTGATTTAAGTGATAACCTGTCAATGCGTCTTGCTTTACATGTGATCCATCAACAGCATTTGCGGCAAGCTGTGTTGAACCAACTGCATTGCTTGCAATAGAATCTCCGTTAACAGCATCTGTTGCTATCTGGTCATTCGTCACTGAATTTGTTTGAAGCTCGTTTGTTCCAACAGCATTTGGAGATATTAAGTCATTGGTAATTGCATCTGTTAGGATATGGACTGTCGCAACTGAGTTATCTGCTATTGAATCGCTATTAACTGCATCTGTTGCTATCTGGTCATTTGTAACTGAATTTGTTTGTAACTGGGCTGTACCAACAGCATTCTGAGTTATATGAACTGTACCAATTGCATCAGTTCTGATATTAACTCCATCAACGGCATTATTTGCTATTTGATCGTTCGTAACTGAATCACTTTGAAGATGCGTCGTACCAATAGCGTTTGTTGAAATATGGTTACTGACTACTACGTCATTTGCAATCTGTGAACTTGAAGTGATCAGTTCTGTATTTGACAAGTTAAATGCATCGATTGCTCCTTGTCCTATTTCTTGTGATACCGTGGGGACTGTTACATTAAATGGACCAACATAATTAACACCACTCGGCTGTTCGAATCCAAATGCATCGTATGCCCCAATCCAAAACTTGTAAGTGTTACCTGGCGTTAGATTATTGATCCATATGTGAGTATCTTTTCCTTTGTATACGCAATTTCCACTACCAACTTCTGTTCCATCTGGTGCAGGATCACTACCAGTCATCCAAACGACAATTCCTTCGAAATCATTATCATTTGTCACTGTCGTGTCATATGTGATACCAATAGACTTGTACATCCCAGTGCCAACGACGTTCTGCAATGGTGCTGGTTTCGGGTTTGTTACATACAATGGGACTTTCTTTGCTGATCTTTGTCCCCAAACTGCTACGACACCGACCATAAACTTCAAGTTTCTACTTGGTGCCAATCCAGCTTTCTTGCTAAAACGTACATTCTGGTGATGTGTGAATGTAATATTCGTTTTATTGGTTGTTAATGTTGTTAGCTTGATTGGATTAGAAGTGTCATCGACATTGAATACATCGATCTCATAATACCTAAGCCAATCGTTCGGTGAATCACCTGCATCTAGTCCTGTTACATCATTTCTTAAAGATATCCCATTCGATGTTGGAAGCCTCCACTTGATAGAACAATCTCTTCCAACAAATTCAGCAGCATGTGGATTATCCCACCCCTCGTCGAGTTGCAATCCTGCTACGTTGGGGACACCAGCCTCATATTTCTCGAATGAAATCTTGTTCGGATCAACGTAATATTTGAAAGATATAGTTTCAGCTTTTACTTGTTGGGAAGGATGCAGCGGATTGAAAGTTATTCCTGTTGGGTTAAATTCAAAATCGATATAATTAATATCACGCGAAACCTCAATGCTTGCAGAACTTCCATATGCATCAAATGTCCTCGTTGTACCAGTGCTTGGTTTTATAATAATCCTCGACCCTGTGCATTGAATATTCTCCCAATTGAGAAATACATATATCTTCTGATCAACTACACTAGTTTTCGCTTTAATGTTAATGTTTTTTGCAATCAGTGATCTTCTATCCCAATATGAAGGCCCAACGTCGGGTATTCCATTAACTATGTTTGGAGTATTCGTTTCTCCTATTCCATTTTCCCATCCAAAGATAGAATATCCTTTCGTTTGTGGTTGATTGTCGGTTTCAAGTTGATAATATGAACTGTCTTCTTTTCTAGCTGTTATTATGATCTTGTCATCTTGTGTTTGTTCCAATGAAATGATCTTACAAATACGTGGCGAATCAAGAACATGGGAATTCGTAACTGATATAACATCACCCTTATTCACCACACAGCCCAAGAAATTAGTTTCAAATGATATGATCTCCCTTGTATGCTTTTGTTTGTTATAAAGGAGATTTGCTATCTTGTGTGCCTGTGCTCTATTAGTAATTCCAGCTACTTCTACATGTGTAAATGGTGCATTGCCTACTTTTGCTTGAGCTAGAATATAGTCATTATCACGATCTAGGTAACTGACTGATATTCCCGCTTGTGCTTGATCAGTCAAATATGTAACTGTCATCGAATCACGAATAATGTTTTCTTCTGTAAATGCTTGGATTACTGGCTGATTCTCTTTGTCAATCACTACACCAAGCTTTCCGGTTGCCCAACTAATCTGCGCATTCCCTGCTGCTGCAATTAATTCTAAACACTCGCCAACTGTTGTTGGCTTATTGAATGTATAATTAAACTCAAATTGTTGTGAATCGCAATATGCCTTAAAGTCATCTATCGATGCTGTGTCGAGCTGATCCTGGGTAAATCCTCCATGCTCCATTGCGAATGATTTAAAGATGAGCCCGGGATTTCTGCTATATAATCCTGCAACGGTTGCAGTTTCAACGATTGCGCTGACTTGGCCCAATGCTCCTCTTAATTGTGCGCTTGCTTTAGCTTTAATTGCTAATCGTTTTTGATTCGTATAGATCCCGGTATCAGGTTGAAAGCTACGTACTTGCAATACGTTAAGATTCATCGATCGTTTATTGTCATCTGATTTGCCTGATATCCTAGTAATACGTACTTGATACTGATCAGCAGGGACATTTTTTGAGAAACTTTCTATGAATGGTTTTGCATCACCATTTTCAAATGTGATATTTCCGTTCGGGTTGATTGCAGGTACCTCTGCATATTCATATTGGACTTCACCAGTAAGTGCATTGTATGATTCCCCAGTAATCACCCTCTCCATTAGGATATACTTACTAAACGAGCCATTGGAGAATATTGACCAATCTGTATCTGATACTTTTTTATATTCAATTTTAAATTCTATTTGCTGATCGTAATATTTCCCTTTTTTATTAATTGCAAATAATACAAATTCAATGTCGATTGATATCCTTGTCGTATTTTCAGCAGTTGTTGCAATTATGAAGTCATTAGCATCGTTGAGAATACCACCTTGCGCTGTATCAACGCATGCTGGGAATAGATCAATCTTCCCATCATTTCCACTTAACTGATATTCTATCTCATCGTAAGAATCGATTGGCTGATTGCCAACCTTTATATCAGTTACATTGATCCCCCCTTGCGGGATAAGTCCAAAACAATAAATTTGATACAAATACTGATCATCACCTGCATATTCGACATATGTTTGAGATACAAGGTCAGGTGCAACTCTAATTTTACCAACTGTTAATGGGATAACTTCACCATAACGGCTTCTGTTTGCTGCAACACCAGTTAACCTGAATCTTTCTTCCGGTGTTAGTACATCTGGATCTGTTCCAAATTTTATATACTTCGCTCCAACTCCCATTACTACTGAGGCAACGACTGTTGAAGTTACCGAATATGCTATTGAACCTTGTGCTAATCCCAATGCTCCTGCTGCGGCTCCGCCGGTGTATACCGCTGCTGCCGTTAATGCAAGAAGCGCTAAAGTTTGATTGAGCTCCCTTCCTCCACCTGTTACACGTGGTACGACAATAATATTGTCATTATTTTTCAATTTAATTCGATCTACTTTCCCATTTACAATATACTGATATAGATCAACAGGATATCTTTGTAATAGCTGGGATTTCGATATCGTAATTTCTTTGTGATTTGTCGTGAGAAATGGGTTATCAACGACTGTGATATTCAAGTGATGTTCAAGTAATTTCATATCAGTTATTTATCGAATATACTCCAACAAAACTAAGTGATAACTCCTCCATTTTTTCAAACGGGGTTAGAATTACTGATTTCGTTGCAATGAAATTATGAAGTACATATGGATTATTATCGTATTTGAATATCACCCCAACATGAAACCTCCCACCTTTATCTTTGTATAATGCAACATTACCATCTTCGAGGTGTTCTGTTTGCTCAACATCTGGTGAATTAACATTATCCGGCAGTGATTTGTTAAATTCTCTTTTTAGTACATCATTAACAAAATCTTTGCAGTTATACGATGGAGAATATTTTGTCCCAATATATTTCAAATACCAGTGAGGGGTTTTATCTTTACTCATAATAATCCAGGTGCTGTCCATTGGTCATAATATTGTGTAAGTACAGGTTTGTTATATACATCTGTGAATGACAATCGTCCTGATATTGAATTTGCTGATACTGTTATATTTGTAAGATTGAGTTCAATAGACCATTCTATCGTTGTGGGGCTTGATAACAATGCATGTTCAAATTTTACTTTTGTACCTTCAAGATTCGTTGACGAGGTGATAGTCTGCGATAATTGAGTTCCTATGTTACTAATTACGATGTTTGACGTTGGTACACCTGAATCTGGCTGAGTGGGCTTCTGTACCTCAAAAGCTGTTCCTGTAAATCCATTGATATCTTCATTATTATTAACGATTTTAATTTGTGACCCATCGCCAAATGTGATTGTGATGAAAGTTAAAACATAATCTGCCCCAGCTTCCATCGTTGTTCTGAAATTACTTGAATATGCCATTTACACCTCAAACTCTGCTCTAAATGATACCGTCATGTGCTGATATGTCTGAAAAGTTGATGTTGAGTACCCACCAACAATTCTATAATCACGTGTTCCACCAGTTATTATATTTGGGAATGTGAACCAATCATGCCCATTGGTCTTATACCAACTGACAAATTGATCTGCTTGTGCTTTTGTCAACAGTATCTTGAAACTCGCAATGCCATAATGCTTTGTGAATCGATTTACTTGATGGATTGTCCCTGATTCCATTTCTGTTCTAACTGGCAATGTCTGCGAATGTTCTGTGTAATCTAGAATTTTTGTATATGCGAATGCCAAATTATATTCCCCCTCTCATTGTTTGGAATATTGGGCCACGTGATCCTAAATCTTCCAATACAACATTCTGGACAAATGCCCTTCCATCAAAAGATGTTGAAATATCTGATTGCTGAATTGGGATAGAAGAATTATTCGTTATATTGAGTTTTACTTGAGGCTGAGTTGCAACTCCAAAACTACTTGCATTGTTTTGTCCAGCTACTCCATTTGCTACTCCATTTGCAATTCCCTGTTGCAATCCTTTTGTTATCCAACTGATCAATCCACCATTCTCTTGTGAAAATAGCTGAGTCCACATTCTAGCTATCTCTGATCTTATTATCTGATTCGCAATTGATTGTAGAAAATCTGAGAAACTACTATCAGCTTGTTTTAACATTGCAATGAATTCATCAGCGAAAGAATATGCGAAGCTTGCGAATATTCAATCTGCTCTTTTTGCGAAATTATCAGTCGATCGTTCCATGTCCTTCATTGCTCGTTTGTATTCGTCTGATATTTCTCTGATTTTTGCGTTGAATACATCTGTATCAAGTCCTTGGGCATATAACTCCTGCAAATGTTCAAAGTCATCGACCATCTTCTCATATGGTGACCTTATATCGACTGTTTTGTTAAGTTCTTCTGCCTCTTTCTTGAGATCAAATATCCGCTTTTTAGCTGGATCGTTTTCAAGTTCGTATTGCTGCTCTAGTTGCTTTCTTTCTTGTTGCGCTTTGGTTAATGACTTCTCAAGATCATCTTTCAATGACTTCAAATTGCTAGCTCGTTCTGGTGTAAGCTCTTTTGAGAGATCACGATTGACATCTTGTAACGAATGTTGAATTGCTTGTATGTCTTCATTGATCGATCTCAGTTTTGCTACCAATGGGTTATACCTATCGATTAGCTTCTGATCATTTTCAAATGGTGCGAACTCACTTTGTGCTTTTTGTACAATTTGCTCCCAAACCATTTGAACACGTTTAGCTTCATCGATTCGATTAGTGAACTTCCCAGTATCAAAGTCAAAGATTTCACCTGGGAGAATCGTGTCAAATCGCCCTTGTTGAATCTCTTTAATGATTGCTTGCTTGTTTTTTAACAAGTTCGCATATTGATCGATATACGTGAATTCAGGCGGTACAAAAGTACTTGCGAATGATAATGCTCGTTTCTTTTCCTCGTTGAGTTGTTGATGCACAGATGTCAGCTTTTGGCCCAACTGTATTTGCTTTTCGTATCTCTGATTTTCAGCAGCTATTGCTCGTTGATACTTAACATCACCTAGTTCGTCTTTGATTGCTTTTAGTTTTTGTAAGTTTGCTAGATGTTGCTCACGTGCTTTTTTGTTTGGGTCAAGAAGATTATCAACGAGTTGTAATCCTTCACCTCGTACCTGGGCTCGTTGTTGTTTTCTTTGCTTTTCTAACAGTTCACGCTCGTCTTTGATGCGTTTCTCTATAAGATCTTTTCGCCTTTTATCCGCAGCTTCGATCTTATCGTTGACCTCGTTTAATTGCTCGAGAAAATCATCAACGTCCCGTTTTTCCCAAAAATACAAATCACCATATTCTCTTCCATCTAACGTGCGTGTGATGTTATCACGTAATCTTTGTTGCTCATCGATTAGGTTCTGATATTTGATATCAAATTCAATCCCATTGAGTTCCTTTATATCGCTAGCGGCGATTCTTACTGTTTGACCGAGAATCTTGAATAGTTTTATTGCATCATTCACGTAATTTAGGACAAAGCTATAAGCTGGTGATAACTCCAACTTCAGCTCATCTTTCTGTGCTTCCAATACGCGATTGATATCTGTCAGTTTGTCTTGATACTCAGATGCTTTCTCGAAAAACTCAGGTGGCTTAATTAATCCAAGTTCATGCGCTGTTTTTGATAATTTTTCATAGTCCTGGGCAACTAATATAGCTCTTGTTGCTGAATCGCCAAATGCCGATGTTGCTATTCGAAGTTGTTCTGTCTCAGTCTTTGCCTCACGTATTGCCTTGAAAACACGCTTTATTGCAACTTCTGTTGATGTGATCTTTTGAAGATCACCAAACAATGACCCAAAACCATTATTCTTAGAAACATTTTCAAATAATGTTCCATATCCACCTTTGAAGTTAGCGAATGTTTTTGCGAATGTCTTGATGTACTGATTAGCTTCATTTGCGCTAACACCTGATCGTTCGGCAACATAACTAAATTCTTGCAAGAAAGAAGTCGTTACATGCGATTGCTGTGATATCTTGTTTAATTCATCAAGTGATCGCGTCGTTTCATTTATTGAGCTGATAACTGCTGAGATCGAAAATCCAGCGATAAGAGATATTCCTAGTCCTTTTGCTGATCTCGAAAATGAGTTTATTTTTCTATCAAGTTGCGAAAGTTGTTTGTCGATGCTTCGAACTGATTGCTGAAATTGCTGTGTCCTAGTACGAATATCGACCACGAGGGTTTTCTTAGCCATGGCTGTATTTATGCCTTATCGAATTTTTTTAAAGTTGTAATTATTTGCTCACGAACATCTGCTGGATCGGTCGAAACTGGTGTATCGGGTTCGTCTTGCAATTGAATATGAGCAAGATATAGCTGGATATGGGAAACAGGGAAGGATAACACCTCAGTCAATGGAAGGTGCAATCTCAGTGACAAGCCAACTAAAAGATTAAGAAAGTGATTTTGTTTTAATTTTTTTTAGTGTTATCTATTGAATCATCGGATAACCCGGATTCAAATAACAATGCATCACTTAGTGGCTTCAATGATCTAGCACTAAGTCGAGCTTTAACATCTTCTGGTGAAGAGAATAACTGTTGATCATTTGTATCTGTTACCATCAAATGTGCTAACTTGTAAATCATCATATCATCCTCATCTGAAGATATAATGTCCGTTAGTTCACCAGCCGTTAGTTCACGAAACGAAATATCAACGTCAGTGAATTTACCGTCTTGTTTTATCCTGATTTTCATCGATTATCCTTTAGCTTAAAAATTCTATGTTGATACTTATTTATTAAATCCAAATATAATTTTGTGTAATCACCATTTGAATAATATGTTTCTATTGGAAAATTTAAAAGATGTTGCCTTTTTATGGGGTTTTTTAAAATATTATCGATCCCAATTCTAGCAATTGTGGTCACATCACGAAGTTGAGCAGCAGTTTGCTCATCTTTACTTTGCGCAATATACATCACGTATTTCTTATCACAATGCCCGGATGTGTATTTGTTATGATATGTATTATAAAACACACCAATATAACTAGAGGTGCAATTTTTTCTTTTATATTCCCCAGGCTTTAGTTTTTCTTTATAAATTCGATTCTTGTATTTCGCCTTTATTTTTTCAAATAAATCAGTATATTTTCCACCACTCCAATAATCAGTTAACGGATAATTTATTTTAAAATACTCAGGTGTTTTGATTATTTCTTCAATTTTGTTACGACAAATTATCGTCACATCGTATATTCTTGCTCCATATTCTTCATTTGAAACGTTGGCGATGTGTTCTGAATATTCATCATTCCAATGTTTCACTACGTATGTGTTATGAGTTTTGTCATAAAAAACACCCAAAAAACAGGATGTTTTATTTACTTTCTTCCGTCTATTCCTATTATTTTCGCTATATGTAACAATTCTTAAATTTTCAATACGATTGTCTTGTCGATCTCTATTAATATGATCGCATAATTCTTTTGGATAATCAGGCAGTTTTTTGTTGAAGTATAATAATACTAATCGGTGCAATTGGATTCTTTTACGTTTAATAATTGCGTATATATAACCATCGGCTTTATTCAAAGAGCCAATATAATCACCTGACTTGTGCTGACGATATTGTTTCTTGAACTTGAATCCTTTTCCACTTGGATCATACTCGAGATATTCATCTATAAATTCGAGCAATAGATGCTCATCTTCTTTTCTTGCTGCAACTGTTTTACCATTTGCCATAAAAAAAAATCCCCAAAGAAATAAAAAACATCTTCGGGGATCTGATTTGACAAAATCAACGCTACAAAATTACGCCCAAGTTACAGCACCAGTAATCTCCACAGTGCAGCTAGCTTCTACTACACCATCGACAGTTGCGCTAATTGGCAGGCTCAGGATATATCCACTGAAACTTGCGGTTGTTGCTGCTTCTCCGCCTTCGCCTGCTGGGATATTGATCTTAAATGGGGTTAACGCTTGAGAATTGCGCTGAGCTTTTAGTTTAGTAAAACTCGTATCATTGGCGAACTTGATATCGATTTGGACCTGACCTTCATCAGGTAGGCCGACCAACTTCTCCTTCGCAGTCGAGCTTAAATTTGTTGTATCGATAACTGCGGCTGACCCACCTTGTAAACCACTAAAACCAGTTACATTACCAATAGTCGCAAAACCAGTTCCATCGTCAATCTCAATCGTAATTCCTTGTGCCTTTGTTGCTGACATATTTTTTCTCCTAATAAATTCTTATAGTTATATTTATGATATCTTGCCAATTCTTTTAACAATCACTTGTTTCAAATATAACTCTAATTTTTCTTCATATTCATCTCTGCTAGAAACTATGTAATAATCATCTCGTATTAACAATAATATTTGCTGCAAGATTGCTTCTGTCTCACTATATGTTTTCGCAATGATGTCTAGCTGAAATACCGCATTCGAAACATCTAATTGCGAATTATCCAAGAAATTATAATAATCACTTGTTATATTGTTATATACGATGACTGGGAATGTTGCTTGTTTATCAAAATGAAGTGGATACACTCGATCTAATGCATCGGTTGCGCCATTCAATAGAAAATATAAATGTTCACTTTGTGTGCTCATTGTGTACTTATTTCCACCCCATCTTTTTTAGTTCTTTATCGATTTCATCGACGATTGTTTGTTTTACTGTTCGTTCTGCTTCATCTTTCATTAGATCAAATGCAGTTTCCAAGAATAACTTCGGTTTTAAATATTTCGTCCCCACTTCTTGAAAATACATGTATGGTGCCAACCTTGATCCTTTTGGCGTATCAAATATGATCGTATGCCCTCGCTCGTACGACTTATCGACTTTCTTAATTTGTACGATTTTAAATTGGCGTAAACCAGCCCTAGTTCGTTTCGGTGCGAGTTCTTTAGCTTTCTTTGCAATCAATGCAGCTCCACGTCGATTTGCTTTCAACACGATTCGTTTTTGTAATTTACCATCTAGCTTCTTGAAATCCCGGCTTATTGCTCTAACGCTGAATTCTTTCATCGCTCTACCCAAAATATAATTTCGTTATATTGTTTTATCCAATGCGATATTTTGAATGTGTCACCACCAATGATCATTTGCATTTCCTGATGGTATAAATTTGCAAGTGAATTTCTATCACGAATCTTAACGACATATGCAAGATGTTCACTGGGATGCATTTGTGCATACGTTTCAAACGACTTCGATTTTAATATCTCACCCCATGTCGTTATCAAATCAACCCACGTTTTCTGTTCTTGCCCATAACTATCACGTGTTACCTGTTTTTCCCTAATTGTTACTTTCGTTTTTAAGTTCCCAGGATTCATTTGGAGCTCAACCTGCTTTTAAATGTCGATGTGGGTTTAAAATATATTCAATGCCATTTGGCAATTGTGAAGCTGACCCATAAACGACAATATTCCGGTTTTCATAGAGATGTGCTGTAAACCAAACAATTGCAATGTTAATATCTTCAGTCGGTGGATAAGCAGTTTTCCCTTTGATCAATATCTTATCACTGTTCGGGAGTTCACCATCGATGTTTAGCTCAAAGTGCATGTCATAAAGATATGCTGTAAATGTATTCGTTAGTTCAACTGGGGGATTTACACTATAATCCCATAATGAAGTAACCTCAGTGATATATCTAATATCGAACTTGTTTTCTCCAGTAATGATCTTGTCTGGGACAAAACTAAATTCTCGTTCAATAATATACTGGTCAATATGTGCTTCTATTGCATGTGTTGCAGCTTTAATGAGGTCAGTTATCAATTGGTCATCATCAGTAAAATCAACACGGAGATATTCTTTCATTCGATCAAGTGTAACAGGGGGAGTTCCTATCTCATTCGTGATGTAAAACTGTGACATTTATTTTTCCTGTTGCGTTCTGATAACTTTTGTTTGCTTCTTAGGTCGAGTGGTTTTAGGTTTATCCTCAACTAACAAATTCAATCGTTTTGCTGCTTCAAAAGCTTCATCTGGTGTATCCCATACATAACCTTTCGGGTAATCAACGATGTTTACTCCATCAAAGCTAAATTTCCAGTTCTGTTTTAGTTTATAAGTTTTCATAATTTTATTTATGTTTGATCGATCTTTTGATCGGGCTTCGCCTTTGGATAAAAAAAGAGAGGTTGAGTTGCCCCAACCTCTCAAGCTCTTTGTTATTGTTATATGTTATTATAACGATTTAAACAGCTTCATTGCATACGTATCGCATATCGCCGAACCAACGGTCTTAGTTGTATAAAATGATACGTATGGCTTAGCGGTATACGGATCACGAATAGTTACAGGGCGTGCAACATCGAGGATCGTGTACGTTTGCTTCATATCACCAAATGCAATTGGGAAAGTTCCAGTTGCAATGTTAGGTAATGCATCAGCAGTTACTACATCGAAACCGTGAAGTTGAAAACCACCCTCGGTGATACGTACTACCGGGCTGTTATCAGCATATGCGAGTTTACGGACAGCGGCTAAAGTGCTGCGATTCATATAGAATTTAGCATTGGACAAATAGCCAGTTCGTAACGATGCAACAATATCAGTCAGGATATCGGCGCTGAGATTACCTTCGATGAATTGAAGTTGTCCCAATACTCGAGTTGTGTCATCCAAGTTAGAAGTGGTTGCAGCTAATAACCCCTTTGGCTTATTAACACCATCACCGGTCCAAAATGCTTCTTCTTCAGCATTAGCCCAATTCATGCCAATTTCTTCAGCCAAGAATTGCTCAACATTCCAATCAGCTTCATCAAGTAATGCTTGTGATACCTGGGGAGCTGAATAGATTTCGCCGTAAGTACCAGTAATGCGGATAATATCCGGATTATCAGTCGCAGGCCGAGCTGCAGTTTCACCAACCCAGGACGATAATGCGAAGTTCCCACGATCAGAGAAGTTCTTAGCCCAGTTCTTGCTAGGTACTTGTAATACCATTGCGTTTTGGCGCATTACACTGTTATTGTAAAGATAAGTGCCAATGTCTTTATCTAAGTTCTCACTTACGAGATATCCGCCGTTTGTACCGGACGTTGCATCCATCGCTTTTTTGAGAACATCAACTTCCATTCCCTTGCGAAGATACAGGCCAAATGCCTTTGCATACTCATCGGCAGGTTTACCAGTTTGTTCGCCAACACGAGCTTGTTTCTTGGCAACATCTTCCAACTCACTCGTTAAACGGTCGATCTCAGCCTGAAGTTTCTTCTGCTCCTCAACAAATTCGCTTTTTGTTTTAGAAGTAGTTTTCTCGAGTTCTTCCTTGAAACTTTTACGTTCCTGTTCCAGCAGCTCATTGAGCTTATCCAATTTTTCATTGATTTCTTTTGTTTCCATTATTATTTTCTCCTACACTTTGCTTATTTTTGATAATAATTTATCAATTTTCTCTGAAATATTTTTCAGTTCGATCTCTTCAGCATCTCGCTGTTTGATCTGTGCAAGTATCACCTTGCTTTGTTTATTTGAAACACTCGCAACATCGCGCAGGAGTTTTTCAAAATACTTGGGCTTGACCGATGTTTGATTTGCTATATCGCATTTAATCTTATCGATCAAAGCTAATGAGTTAGCAGGAAGTTGGACAATGGAGATTTCATATAACTCAATGTCTTTTAATAGGTATGTTCCATCTCCAAGTGATTCGTAATCATTCAATTTATATCCAATACTTAAACTTCCAACTGATCCTGCTTTTAAAAACTTGACAATATCTTCTACTCGATCTACACCACCTATCAGTACTCCAGTTACTTTTAATCCGTAATCATCAGTTTCGAGTTCTTCCCAATGCCCAATAACATTTTCCCAGTTATGGTTGAATAGCATCGGCAATGGTGATTGCTTTGTTTCCCATTGTTTTAATGTGTTATCGAATGCTTTTTTGTCGATTATGTCCCCATATGAATCTGGCTGATCATGAAAAGTGCTGGCATACCCAGTTATTCGATAATTGCCATCTTCTGTTACTTCTACATCGACTTTGCTTACATTTAATTTAGATTTTATTTGTTTCATCGCTTTTATTTATTATTTTCGTTGTCAATATCTGCCTGTGGTTCACTGTTTGTTTCTTTTGCTGTCTCAATAAATGCATTGTTCAGCGGATATAAATGAAAATCCCCGTTTTCAATTGGCTCTAAATTCTCGAGCTCTCTTATTTCATTAACGGATCTGATCCCATTTAATATCTGCTTCTGATATGCCTCAAACTTGCTTGCCGTATCAGCTCGCATCAATGTATTCCATTCAAATTCAAGATAGATATCAGGCTCATTAATTAGAAATGTGTTAATTGTGCTTTCAATAGTTCTTACAATTGGCATCATCGTGAAACTTTGAAATTCAATTCCCAATGCCTCAATTGAGTTATACGATGTACCTTCGTATGATTGAATAAGATGTGCTGGGAGATTAAAGATTCTTGCGATTTCAATCACTTGTTTTTGTTTTAATTCTGTTACCTGGCTTTCTCTTAATGAGCTATCAAGCTTCTGGTACTTGTTAATTCCTTCAACTAGTGGTATGCCATGACGCGATAATGCTTTTTGAAGTGTTTTTGCAAGATCATTGAAAACGCCTTCTCGTGTTATCACCTGGTCGATCATGAATATTCCAGATGCCCTTGCTCCTGATTCAAAGAATTGTTTTGAATATTGCTCAAGGCTTAGATATAACTCAATCGGTTGTCTTGCCTGTTTCCACGTGGGTTCTACTGTCAATCCATCTGATGATGTTCCTTTGAAACGGAGAATATCATTTGGATCAACTTCAATTCCCCTAAATCGATATGTCACTGAAAAATCATTGTGGACATCGACTGAAACTTCATCAGTTGCAAGTGGGATTAACTCAACGACACGTGTTCCAGCTCGAACTACTCGGACAAATGCTTCGTTGTGATGCAATAAATTGAAAACAATAGTTTTGAAGAAATCTTGCGAAGTTTGAAATGCGTTTGGCTTTGTGATTAATTTAGAAAGAGGATGATTTGGCTCTTTTTGCCTAATCGAATTAGGACGTTTCTTGTAAATCGAAGCTGATAAAACACCAATGCTCTCAGTTATAATGTTTATCGCTGATCGATACGGGACGCATTTTAATGCTGTTCTCGCATTTACGTTGACAGTATTAGTCGATGTTAAATCTGCAACAATATCTAATGTGCTTGCTGATTTAGTCGATAATTTTTGTTTTTTGAATTTGCTGAATAATCCCATATATGTTTATTTATGATTCAGTTCTTAAATACATAGTTGTCCCATATATTTTCCTGTTCTCTTTCTGCTGATCTTAGATATCCCCCCATTGCCATTAACAATGCTACTACTGAATCTATCTTTTGATGCGGAGATACTTTAGTTGGTCGTAACAAGTTATCAGCATTGCGATGTGCAACTACATTTTGAAATTGCCACGTGAGAAGTTTGCTATTTGAAATAATTATGTTTTGTTCATTGACCAACGATGCAAGTTCTTGCATTGCAACGTTATAACTTCGATGGTTTTGATAATGTTTGTATGCGCTAAACCCGCGTTTTTTCAGCATTTGTGCGAAATGTTCTAAACTAAATGGGTCATAAAATACACTTTGAATGTCAATAATATCTTTCAGTTTTGTAAGGTACTCGAGTATCTGGTCGAAATCTGTTGCGACTTCACCGCATTGCTCAATTAAACCCGCGTCACGATATTCAATAAATCTCATGTCTGATTCAATTGCTTGTTTATTGAGAAACACTTTATCAATCATTACAGCTGGTCTTTCTTCAGTTGCTGGGAAGAATATTCCAATTGAAGCGAAGTCATTACGTGTTGCTATATCAACTCCTATTATTGCTGTTTCACCCCTAAAATCTTCTATGTTGATTTCTTGTTGAACACGTACAAGTTTTTCTATTGGGATGTAAACTGAACTTGAAGATGCCCAAACATTCAATCTTTTTGTTAAGAAATTCGGTCGTTCTGTATTGGTGTTCAGTGCCTGAGTTGCAAGATTCTTCATATCCTGAACATAACAAGAAACACCTAGATTGGGATTTGCTTTGTACCAAAGTGATTGATCAGTTAGCAATTTAACTTCATCTGCTAAATCTTCAGGATCAAGTGTATATGCAAGAAAAAATATCGAATCATCTTCTATCTCATTATTGACAATCCGTTTGCCGTATTCGTAAAGTTGAAATGCAACGGATGTTCTACTAAATCCTGCTGTCGTAATTGCGAACACAAGTGGTTCTGCCCTAGCCCCAGTCGAAGTAATCAATGAATCGTACATTGCACGATGTTCAATAAGATGTACCTCATCGAATATAACGAAACTTGAACTTATCCCATCTGTGCTTTGCCCATGCGTGTCTTTGGACAATGCTTTAAAGTAACTGCCTGATTTCTCTTGATGGATGCGATACGTGTTGTATGTTAGGCCAAATGCTTTTGCTAAAGATGGGTCACTTATCAACATCTGGCGAGATACATCCCATGTTAGCTTTGCTGCATCTCTTTTTACTGATACTGAATAAACTTGTGATGCGCCATCACGTGGATCAATGAGATGATAAAGAGCTAATCCTGAAAGAAGAAAAGATTTGCCGTTTTTACGAGGTAAGAATAATTGTGCTTTAGTGAAACGACGAAAGTTTGTATCTTTATGAACCCATCCATACAAAACTGAGATCATTGCGATCTGCCAGTTCTCTAATATGAATTTCTTGCCAGCTAATGCGCCTGATATATGGGGAAGAAGTTCAAGAAAACGAATTACTTCGGTTGCCCTCTTGATATCAAACTTATATTCAAACTGTGCTGTCTTTGATTTTTCTAAATCTTTTCTGTGACGAATGTAAGTACGTTTTACTAGATCACATACTGCAACTTTGCCACTTAGAATATCATCGATATATTGATCTGTTATTTTTTGTACTTCATTTGTCGATCTCAAACCTGCTCCTAAACACAAACCCAACTTGTTGTTGATGGGTGTTTGTCTTTTGTTCTGTTCTTTTTATGTTCCAATCTTGTCTTTTCTATATGACATTCACTGCATAATAGCTGGAGATTATTTATATCCCACGGATGACCGTTTTCAGCTAATGCAATAATATGGTCAACTTCGTTACCTGTTTTATACTTGCCATTTTTCAGGCAGTTTTGGCATAATCCCTTGTCACGTTGAAGTACAGCTTTGCGAAGTTGTTGCCAACGTCGAGTTGCGTATATTTCCCGGTTGTAAAGTTTGTTACTGTTCATCCGTCGAAATTGAATATACTGAGATATTCAAGCGCTGCATCATCTTGCTCTGTATCAACTCCAATAATATTGTTACGCGATCGTATGCTTCCCCCAAAGTTGTCACTGAGTTTTATAAGCTGTTGAAGTGCTCCTGTTGTCATAGATGATGGATTATCACGATACTTGAATAGTAAATTACAAAATATTTCTAATTGAAAACGATCAGTGTTTTGAAAAGCATCATCTGGATATACGCCAATAACTTCGTTCCATATTATTTTAAGATCAGCATTGAAATGTGCTGGTGGTGTTCTATCGAATTTATCTTGATCAAGTACAAACTTCTTTTTTGGGGACTTTTTGTCGTCCCTTCCACCAGTAACTTCGGTTCTATTGATATTCTTCTTCATATTTTTGCTGGTGGGTTTTGGCGTGCGGCATCAAAAGAAAAGTGTTGAAAGTGTATCTCAGTAATTGGGTTTTCGAATTTTGAGGCGGGTATATGTGGTTGATTGTCTTGTCCGCTCGCTGTGTTGTTCCCATTGCCACTCTTGATATTGTGCAACCTGATCGCGCTTGAGATAAATGCTATCCAAATCACTAACGTTGCTGCTCCTATTATCGTTCTCATATGTGTCCAATGGTGATACTCATCTTTCATAGATGTGCTCCTATGTATGTTCCTACCCCCGTTGCCATTGCTAATCCAATTATCGAAATAATCCATTTGAGTGGCGTGCTAATTAACAAATAGTTTTTGTCCGATGTATTACATATCTGAGTTACTTCTTGCAGTGACTTCTTGCATTGATTGAATTCGTTGATGTAATTATTGAGATCATTTTCAAGAAGTTTCATGTTCTGTTGTAACTGGTTGCACTTCTCAGCTAGTCCAGTATGAATAGACATCGTTGATGTAACTGTTGTGATCTGAAGTACAAGTTCTTTCAATTCGTTTTTGATGTTTGACATCTCATCAACGAGGCGTTCATTGATCAAAACGATATTGTCATAATGGACCTCGAGCTTAGCTAACCTCGTATCATGTGAATGTAATTTGTCCTCAGCGTCTTGCATCACTTAACCTTCAAGTTTGTGACAATTGCCTCTAGTGCCAAGTTGATTAAATGCTCACGTATTTGAGGATATGTTGCTTTCACTTTAGCAGTTACGTGTTTACGCTTTTGTTCGTTGGGAATATCTTTGTTCTGATATTCAGTAACGAGCACTTGAATGAAATCAAACACCTGTTTCGACACGATTTGTTTTATAAGTTTAAGTAAAATTGTTAATAATATTTTTGTAATCATGTGTTTATTTATGATTCTATTGATCTATTTTTGATCTATATTGAACACCACTGTTCGTATAAAACCGGAATATAATAGGAATCGTTGAGAATGCAATACTAATGAAAGTTGTTTGGGACGCTGATAGATCGTTTAGTGATATCGCCCAAAAAACAATTTTCGTTAATAAGTAGCAATACCAAACTATGATTAGTCTTGGAACGATTCTGTATAGGTTCAGCTTGTGGTAAAGTGGGATAGTCTTTCTTGTTATCATTGTTGATATTTAGAAAAACCGTTGCTGTGATATGTATTTTGTTTTGTAAAATTAAGTTTTGAAAATTAAAGAGAGATATTATGATAAAGAACAATATTATGATATATGATTGTGGAGATGATAATTATAAAACATTTGTTAATAACATACATCGTTTGATTAACATATTAAACCTCAACCCCAATGATTTTGTTGAATGTTATAGTCAGGTTCGATTTGATAATAATCGCTGGAATAAGCCATTATTCAAGTTAGGTGAGGTTAATATATTTGGTTTAAAAACAAAACGAAAATTAGATAATGGTTGGAAACCGTTATCTACTAAGAACTTTAAGAAGATGGTTGTGGACAAAGTTAATATCTATGGCGAAACTTTAGCCCAAAACAGCTCTCAACCGCTAACTATAGAACTTCCTAGAGTAATTAGATCGCTTAGTGTGAGAGATTGTAAGTGTCTAATGGATTTAAAATGTGATTATATTAACAAATTAAGTATCCATAATTGTTCGTCTTTAACAATTGCTGAATGGCCGTTGGGCTTACAATGGATATCATTATTTGGTTATAATAATATCTTATTTGATTACTTTCCCAATGAATTACGTGATCTTCATATATCTATTAGTATTGATCAGTTGGATTTTTTATATGCTTGTATAGATAAACTTAACAAATGTGACAAATGTGATAGATTAACAATATGGTTAGAAAGGGGTGAGGAAAAGGTAGATGCATACAAGAATATAATGATAAAGCCTACGTTTTTAAAAAATGACAACATCCAGAATGTTACAATATGCATGCAAAGTCTAAAACGGAACGGGGTTCTTGAAGTAATATCTCCCCCTATTGAGAATTATAGACCTCTGACAAGTATGACTCAAATGTTTGAATATATGACATATATAAAAAACCAAATCAATGAGTTAATATAAAACACCATTTTGGATAAATACCCCAATGTAACAAAACAAAAATAATTGGGATCGACCTTTCATTAACCTCGACTGGATTAGTTTGTTTGTTGAATTCCAACCTCATCGATTTCAAGATTATCAGCTCAAATGCGAAAGACAGTGACTACGAAAGATTAATAGATATCAACAGTCAGGTTATCAACTTTATTAATACCCACAATCCATCACTAATTGTGATCGAAGGTCTAGCATTTAGATCAGTTGGATCGAAAGCTAAGACATTAGCTGGATTGCATTATATCGTTGCATGTGAGCTGATTAGCCTGCAATACGAAGTGAAAATTGTGTATCCATCAACACTAAAGAAATATGCAACTGGTCGTGGCAATGCAAACAAACAAGAGATGGAGCATTGCACCCCAAGTGAGATATTAGATCAATTTAAATGCAAGAAAATCGACGACTTGGTCGATGCATATTGGCTGGCAAAAATAGGGGAGCGACCTTAATTAGATCACTCCCAATTTGCACCTCCATGTGCTTGTTGACTTTTCTTCTACAAGTTCCTTCTTCTCATCGTGTCCTAGTTCCGTTTTTAGTCGAGTTTGTACTTTTTCTTGATATTATAATAATAAGTTGATGCTCCTGCTTGGGTTAGTCCAGCCTCATTCATCAGCATTTCGATGATTTCTTTTCTTGTTTTCTCGCCATAAAACTTGGTCATCAAGTCGATTGCGATATCCATTTTTGTAACGTTTGTCTCTTTATCAGTTTTCTTTGCAATTTTCTTCTTGGTCACTTTCTTTGTTTCGACTTTGGGCAATTTCTTGTATTTGTAATATTGCCAAACTTGGTCTGCTGCCTTTGTCTCATCTGATACGATAATGTCCTCGAGAAGTTGGAGTGTGGTCTCTACTACATCTGATTTCTTTGCCTTTGATCCAATTTGCTGTTTGACAGCATCGGTGAGTTCAACGATTTGGTCGTTTGTAAGATCAGTCTTGGGCATTTTGTTCACCTCGTGTTTGTTTGATTTGAAATAGGCTAATTGCTTAACCCATGACTGCACTGTCCCAACTCCAGGTGGTTGGGACAACGGCTATGAGGTGATTTTTGCTATTAAATTCAGTTACTTGAGATAACTAATAGTGATTTCCCCCAACTTTGTTAGTTATGTAAGATTGATCTAGATGAACAGTCCGCCGAAGCCGATCCCGAGGGACATCACCAGCAGCAGGTAGCGGACACTGCCGGCGATGCGACGGTAGACGCCGAGAACCGCGACCGGGTGCAGTGACC
>Ga0256832_1000387_pt1 | contig 27684 bp, 40 predicted proteins | sample 134614metaG_FD_190534 | JGI IMG/M metagenome (GOLD analysis project Ga0256832, IMG submission 190534) | Hydrothermal vent microbial communities from Lau Basin, Pacific Ocean - 134-614 | ecosystem: Environmental > Aquatic > Marine > Hydrothermal vents | place: Pacific Ocean: Lau Basin | collected...
TCAATCGTAACATTAAAATCTTCGCGTCGATCCATTATTGCTGTATATTCAATAGTACCAAACAATCCTTCCCATGCTTCAGCAAACGACGATCCTTTCTTTTTCTTTGTTTTGCCATTGGGTAGCTTGACGATTTTGTCTTGCATTTTTTCAGCGATATATTTGTCGGTTTCAATTGGTAAAACCTGACCAACAATTGTTTCTGGTCCCATATTTAATGCTCGAATAGCCGAAGGATATAGACTATTAATATCAACTGAACCGACCCATTTGTGTAACCCTTTTTTAGGATAAGCTACATAAGCACCAGCCGCTTGCGTGTCGCCTTCGTGCTTTTCTTTGTTTGGAACAATTAAACCTAATTCATGAGCTTCATTAATAATGGCTTGTTCTGTAACTGCTACCGCGCCCATAACCTTCGGAATTAGAACAGTATTATCATGAGCAATTGTGTTAGCAAGATCGATAAATTTTAATTTTTGATCGAGACGGTGAAGAAGCATGGTATCTTGTCTGTTATACTCGATAAATTTCTCAAAATCAGTATTATACAATTGATCAAGCGTACCTTCATAAACAACCTTTGTTTCGCCTAATTCATGTTCTGCAATTGCATCAAGGCTGTACGAATGCATTTCATGATATGTATATTTTCGATATAATTGCATGTAGTCCAGATGAACTCGGCCAATTAAATCATAAGTAACATGATCCGACCCATACCTTTCAAAAGTACGTTTTTTTGGTAATTGATCCCAAAGACAAAATCGCCTGGTATCGTTTTTACTTAGAACTCTGGTTATTCTATTAACAAGATAAGGAATATCATAACCTTCACTGTTCCAACCACTTAATACATCTGCATCTTCAATAAAATCGAGAAAATCATTTAATAATTTCTTTTCATCTGTATATAGAATAGTATTTTCAAATTTATTACAGATTTCTTTTGCAATGACTGGATCAATAGATCTAGGGGGAATAACTAAAGTAATGCATTGATCAACCCAATTAAGATATAGAGATATTGCAGTAACTTTATTAAAAGGATCATCAACAGGACTAAAACCTTTTACCTTATCAAAGTCAACCTCAATATCAAAAAATGCAGTTTGTAATTGTGGAGGTTCTTGCCCTTTATAATTCCGTTCAAGACATCTTTGTAATGGTGTTATATCGCTTTCAAAAAGGCTTGATGCATTATGCATCCGTTTTTCGCGAGCATATTCTTTGTAATGTTTTGATGAAAATTTAGAAACTCGATCACCAAACAATGTTTGGTATTTGCCTTTATTATCTAAATAATAAAAGGTATATTCTGCGGGGTATTCAGTAAAGATACGTTTACCGTGTTCTCTTTCGACAACATGAACGAGGTCTTTGCCTCGTTCATAAAAAGCATCAACATATGACATTTTATTTTTCCTCTTCCCACTTCTGGCTGGGTTACCGTGTCTACACTAACTTATTGTTAGCTGAATTTATATTTTTTATTTACACTTTTCGTCCGACGGTATCGAGAATATTTTCCAAAAGCTCGAACTCAGACTCAGTTTGATGGAAATTTGACTTGTATGCTGTACGAATAGCTTTATTTAAAACAGATGCTTTGATGTCCATTTCTTCAGCAACGGCTTTAACAGTATCATTAAGACCGCCACGTAATGCTTCGATTTCAGCTAATACTGAAAGACCTTCAGACATTAGATGTTGTAATTTTGCTTTTTCTTCGGCATTAAAAACTTTGTTATCAGACATATTGTTCTCCTTATTATTGTAATTGATAAATATTAGCATTATTTACTGAAAAATACAAGCGAAAAAGAAAAATGAAATCATTTGAATTTTTAGACGAATCAATAAACGATAAAGGAATTTTTAAGGCCGTATTTTTCGCTGGAATTCCAGGTGCTGGAAAATCATATGTTTTAACTGAAATCAACGATGGTGGCATTGATGCTCGAATTGTTAATACTGATAAAATGCTAGAATTTTTAGCTAAATCAAAAGATATTGATATCAGTTCAAAAGAAAATCAAAAGGCTATCCTCGATAAAAGTAAAACGCTAACTATAAATCAACTTGCTAATTATATTAATGGAATGCTTCCTTTATTCATTGACGGAACTAGTTCAAATGCTTCGTCTACTTTAAGGCGGTCGGGTATTTTAGAAAGTTTTGGATATGATGTTGGTATGATCTGGGTTGACACTGACCTAGACGTAGCTATCAAAAGAGCACAACAAAGAGAAAGAAAAGTTGACGAAGATTTTATTCGAGCAGTATATGAAAAATCAGCAGCCAATAAAGAATTCTTCGCTGAGAAATTTAATTTTTTTAAAACTATAAATAATAATGATGGCGAATTATCAGATAAAGTAATATTAAAAGCATTCAAAGAAGCACGTGGATTTTTTGAAGCACCATTAAAAAATCCAATTGGTAATCGAATAATCGAAAAATTAAAAGAAGAACACGAATCATATTTAGTGCCAACAATTTTTTCAAAAGATGAAATTATTAAAGCCGTCTCCCAATGGTATGCCAAAGGAATATAAATGAAATCAAAAGAATTTTTATTCGAAGAAAAAAAGGTATCTCTTCTCCCGTTAAAAATAATTAATACTCTGCATCAATATTGCAGTGATTTTATTGCAAATACAAAAAAACCTCTATATAGAGGAATTAATGCAGATATACCTCTTCTCTCAAAGAGACCTATTAGAAAAAATAGATGCCCACGAGATACATCATATGAAATAACTGCTGCATTTAATTATATATTTGAAGCACATACTGGCTATCCAGCAATAAGAAACACTTCGGCATTCACTACAATGGATGAAGCCCAGGCTGCTGATTATGGAGCTCTACATTTGGTTTTTCCAATTAACGGAACTCATTATTTATATAATAGTAAATATTCAGACTTATTCGCGGAACAAGATATTTTTGATTCTTTATCAAATTTTGAATATTTTCTCGAATCTAAAATTTCTAATTTAGAACGCATAGATAGAATATTATCCGAATATGAGCCAATTAAAAACTTAATTTATAAAAAGTGTGGAGCCATAACAAAAGCTCAAATTGATAAATTTCTAAATAACTCTTCTGAGCTAAAAAAATATTGGTTAAAATACACAGGATTTTTTGGTAAATTTCTTAATAGTTACTATATTTACGATGGCTTTCATCCAGAATTGAACAATTCAAAAGGCGAAATTCAATTATTTGGAACTAACTATTTTTATATGATTAACCAATACAAAATAATCGAGAAATATAGAAAAACAAAAACAAATTCAACTCCTGAGATTTTTATAGGTAAAAATGATATTGATCGGTCTGATTTTTTCGAAAATCTTACTGAATATGTTTTTAATGCTATTAAAAAGAAACAAGAAATATATATGATTCTTAATCGATAGAACCTGGCACAGTTAAACCTTTAGCCTTAGCAGCTTGTGCCAATCCTTTTATTTTTGGTAAAAGACGTTTGCGAGTTGCTGCATCAGCATTACGATATACACGCATTATACGAGCCCAATTATCATTAAATTTCTTTTGATCAAGTGTTTTCTGTGCTAATTTTTTGTGTTGGGTCCCATACCCAGTATCTCGTGTAATCCCTTTAAGACCACGCATTTCCGGCTGAGGTTCAAAATCTATTCCACCTTCGTAGTTATAGTCATCATCTTCTGTTAAAATACGTGTCATTGATTCGCAAAGTTTAATGGTAGTTTCAACAATTTTATTTTCGTTCATGTATTTTTCAAAATCTCTATAGCCTCGACGTCTTAGCTCACGCTTGATAGCTTTAATTTGAAAATTACGTGGTGTTCCACTCGTTGCAGCTTGATTTTTTTCGTAAGGATAAGCATGTAAAAGATTAAGTAATTGCTCATCTGAGAATTTTTTAACCTGATCTAAAATATCTTTTGGATTGGTATCTCCCCACCAAAATGCTTTACTAAGTTTGCGTGTGAAACTATCGCTTCTTGCTTCGCGAACACGGCCTTCGTTGGACATGGCTTTTTTAAGATCTTTTACATTAAATATATGTGTATTCCCCCAATCATCTTTAACCTTAACAGAATTCTGAGATACCGATACAACTACCATTGGTTCGTAATCTTTATCACTTTCCCATTCTGGATATACTTTATCACCAGGTTTTAAATTCCTGCTGTTTCTTGATTCTTTAATTCTTAATGGGTTGTTTTTACTTTCGAATAATTCATAAAGATTCATTGTTATTTTCCATTTTGTTTGCGAATATCTTGTACCGCTTTAACAATTTTTTTAGCTAATGCTATAAAAGTATCACCATTATTAACGCGGAATTCTTCTTTAATTGAATCCATTGAATCACCGAAGAAACATATATTATCAATAACAGCTTTTAGGTCTGTTAAACCAGTGACTTCGGATTCATTAATAGTATCAGTTAATTCATATTTGCCATTGTTGGCTTTCTTTAGTTTTTTCTCTTTTTGTAAATTATTATATAATTCTTTTTCTAAACGCTTTTTCTTTTCTTCTTCTGTTTCTTCGAGTGATTTAAGAACGTCAACAAACGAATTTTCTTTTTTATGAACATCACTTCTAGGCTTACGTTGTGCTATAATATCTTCGTCAACAAGTTCAGCATTTTTAATCCACCCTGAATAAAGTTTATTGTCATGGTCGCCTTTAATATAAACTTTACCGTCCTGAATTTTAACTACCTTGCCAGAAACTCCTGCGCCGCCTTTGGTTGCATGACCAAGATGAACATGATCACCAATATCAAATTCTTGTGTTGGTACCCACTGTGGACCATTTACTGTTTGAACAACTCTCATCGACGGTTCATAATCATCATCTTGATCTGTTTCATTGAAAACTTGTGCCGATTGAAGATTTTCGAGAATAGTTTTCATGGCATTTTTATCTTCGGATACTACCGAAGTTGAACCAACTCTATTTCCTTTTTCAACACTATCAAAATTTGATAAGATATTAAGCATATCTGGGTCTTTCATATTAAATCCTTATACAAAATTCTCAACAACACGAATCGTTTCGCTTATCTGATCAAGAACTTCGTTTCGTCGTTTGTTTGATAATGGTTGACCATGTGCAATAACACTTCTAGCCATCTGGAGGGTTTTAAGAATTTCATCTAAAACTTCAATTGGAACCGGCATGTCCTCGTTTAATTGAAGTGATTCGATCATTTTAATAAATTTTTCTAATCTGTCCATAACTATATTTATCTTAAATATTCGTATTCGGAACGTTTCATTCCCGGTCTACTAAAAAGTAATACCTTTCCTGAATTATTAGATAAAATGCCAGGTTCGACCGTAAACCCTTTAAGAACTGTTTTCATTAAATCTTTTTTTAATCTTTTGTCAATTTCAGGTGAGATATCACTATCAAAAGCAAATGTTGAAACATCATCATTATAGTCTAAAAAGTTTTCTAATTTGTTCTGAACATATGATAGAATTTTCTGATATGTTTCTTCGTCTGAAGTATTAAATTGTTGTTGTGGAGAAATATCGCCACTATTATAAACATATACAAACGGAAAAACACCTTGCTTAAAATCTTCTGGATCAACAGTAAATTTTACATTATAAAAACCAATTTTTTGAGATTCTTTAATTTTTTTCTTTTTCTTACCATATATAGACGAACTACGTGTTAATGGTGCACTTAATTGTCCAACTGTTGAAGCAATTGCACCTGCACCTGTAGCACCAGCAGAAGCTGTTTCATAAAAATTTGTACCATAATTAAAAACAATTCCAACACCTTTCTTTGTTTTTAGTGGACTTGGTACCCAACTCTTAAAAATACTAGTGGCAAGATCCGTAATAATTTTCTTATTAATTTGTGGATCAATATCAATGATAATACCAATTTGTTTTGGCCAGTACATCATCCATATTTCATCCTGCCATTGCATAAATTTCTTTTTTACATCTCTAAGAATTTCTCTATAAACTTGTTCATCAGAAAAATTAATTTTATCTTTAAAAGATAATTGTTTTTCATTATCAGTTGACTCGGGCGAAACAAATGTAAAGTAAGCAACCGGAAGCTCGCCGCCTTTATATTCCTTACCTTTTACTAATTTAGTAATTAGTTTCAGCTCAGTGAATTTTGTGTCAATATTTTCAATTACAAATTCTTTTGCTCTCATTATTCACCTATAAAATTTCAAATTCGTTATTGTTTAGTATCTTAGCAGGCCCGTAATCAACTACTGGTTCAGTAAATTCGAATTCACCGGTTTTTGGTTCGAGTTGCTCAATTCTAATTTTATAAATTCCTGGTTCTGCTTTAATTTGTAAAATTTCTTTTAGGTAAAATCGTTTATCCCATCGATATTCACGATCAACAAATAACTCATCATTAACATATATACGATATTCGGGCGGAAAACCGATCCACTTACACCGTACTTCAAAAGTTATTTTTACAAATTTTTCCATCACATTTATTTATCAGGTTTTGTATATTCTATTAAACCATCTGGATGTTGTGGCGGCGAATAAACAGTATATAATTTCAAATCTTCAGATTCTGATGTGTTAATGATATTATGTTCGGTTCCAGCTGGCACATCAACAACAATACCATCGCTTATATTATATTCTTGACCGTTTAGAATAGATAGACCCGAACCAGCTTCAATTCGAATAAACTGTGCACCATTATGAACTTCAGATCCAATTTCTTCACCTGGTTTTATAGACATTACAACAACCTGATTATTTTTTGATGTATATAAAACTCGACGATATGCATCATTTTCGAGTGTTGCCTCTTCAATATTAATAACTAATGGTTCTTTTTTCTGCTTATCTTCGTTTGTTATGGCTTTAATTCTTTTTTCTACTTTCTTAACCCATTGTTCACTTGGCTTACCGTGACCGCGATAATATTGAAGAACTTTTTTTGGGTTTGATTTACTGACTAATGCCCATCTACCGTTTACTTTTTTTAACGTTTCGTTAAGAAATTCTTTTGATTTCATTTTATTTTCCTGAATTTAAATATCTTAAATCAGACAATAGGTGCAAAATATCTGAACGAGCTAATGATTGCCCGCGATAGAAATGAAAATCATCGCCTTTAGATTTAATTATTTGCTTTCGATACCAATCTCTATCTTTTTCCATTTGTGTATGAATTTTTCTCATTAGTCGTCGTGCTGTTGAATTCTTTTTTGATTGTTTAATTATTTCGTTTAGTTGATTAAGAAATTCTTTTAATACCTTAAAATAATTCTCTTTCACAATAGGATTGATATCACTAAATTCAATCATTTTTTGCACGCCGAGAGTTTTTATTTTTGATAATATATCTTTTAACTGATCTATAAAATCTTCATTCTCTTCAACTTCAAAAATTTTCATCCGTAAATCCAACTGTTAACTAATTTATATTTTATATTTAGAGCATTCATAAACAATGTTAATTCTTTGAGGCATTCATGGCGGCCACCGCCGCCCATTAAGGAATTATTTAATGATTTTAATTCACTTAAACTAATGTCTGGAATCCATAATGGATCATTTAATGGCACATCGTAACCGCCAGTTAATTCTTCAATAATTTCAGAATCAATATCTCTGCTGTCATTAATACGATTTGTTACCATATATCTTACAACCTTAATAATTATTGATTCGGGGACGCCATCATCCATCCAACCTCTTAACCAGGCATATGATTTCTCTCTGAGAGTAAATAAATGAACCAAATTTTCATCTAAGCCATTTTCAATATAATGCCAAATTACCTCATCTTCTGTATCATAAATTCCAACATCAGTCCCATTAAAAAATGCCAAAACTTTTGGCTGTTTTTTGTTAATATATTCGATAGCCGCAGATAAAGCCGAATAATAATCTGGCGTGCCAAGTTCACCGTATGCTGGTTGAAAATCAACTAAAATTACACTGTTACGACGCGCTTCAAATATCTTCATTTTATGTCATTTTATCTTTAAGAATTTTCATTTTAAGATCTTTGATCTTATTATATTCATTCTTGCCCATAAGTAAAAGTATTTTAGCAAATTTTGCCGCTGCTGCTGGTTCTTCATCTAATAAACGAAGAAACTCTCTTCTGTTTTTGTAATAGCTTCCGATATCTTTGTAATAATTCCCATACGTTCTTATAAATTTGCTAACTAAATCTTTTGTGAAACCTCGATCAATAACGGCCTCGATAAATTCAGCGGCTTGTAATGCCCTTTGTCTAGCTGAAATCATTGGATTACCAATTATAGAATATTTTTCCAAATGATTGGGATCATATTTTCCTGTGGCACTATAACCTCGCGGAATATCTCTTAATGTGTCATAAATTTCATCGACGTAATTTTGTAATTTATTTCTAATCCTTGGCAAAAATACTTTATTCAGATAAGGAAAAATATTTTCATTACTTAATCGACCAACTCTTTCTCGACGTTCAACATCTTTAACATCTGAAGACGGTTTTTTGTCTCGAGCTCTAAAAGTATCTCTTGAATAATTTTTAATATAATAAAATTTTCCGTTACCTTTTTTGATACCTAAATATTTTTTTGCATCACTAAATTTTTCTTCATGATGTACAGTAACTTTTCCTGATTCAGGATCATAAGAAAAAATAACCCACTCGTTTCTTAATTTTAATATCGCTCCTGCACTACCGTCGTTGTTTACACGGATTAAAATACCAGTACCTAAATCTTTTACTGTTATTTTTTCAACATGTTTCGGCTCAACATCATGAGATAAATTAAATTTTTTAAATAAAACTCGTGTTAAAGGTTTCGGGACTCCAATTTTATCAAAACCCGGAGCAGCTTCCATAATGACGTCAAATGTTTTCATTTTTATCTCCTATAATAATCTATATCTTTCATTAAATTCTTAAAAACAATATTATTTGCTTTTTCCTCATTATTATATTTTGGCATTTCAACTTCTAAACCTTCGAGGAAACGCAACGATGCAATTTCGTCATCAATATTATATTTGTCAGCAATTTGTTGAATAGCATCAATTTTATTTTTTGGTTGATTTTCGCTTTCTGTTTTCGAAAGCAAAAGTTTTTTCAATTCATCTTTATCGATCATTCCCGAACTAAAGCCAGCAAAAATCGAAACAATATCTTTCTTTTTTTCGTTTGTAATCGATGATAATAATTTGTATAATTTTTTACCGTACTCTTTTTTATAAGCCTCTGGATCCGCTGCCGCAGCATAAGCTACAATAAATCGATTTATTGTATTAACAATTTTATCGAAATCGTCAAGATAATCTTCGCCGCCAGGCGATCTAAATTCAACATAATCACCACGCGGATTCACTGAAACATATTTGTTTAATTTTAATTTGTTTTCGAGTGTATCTTCAATGACTCGATTAATTTTATATTTCATATTCTTTATTACTTTTGCAAATGCTTCAGCTACTTCTTGTCGATCTCTTTCAAAGGCAGATTCTGGATTCAATAAATTTTGAATATGTTTCAATGTACTTGCTGCGTATGAATTTAATTCTCGCCCAAATTGTTTTAACACATACTCATCGCCTAATAAAAGAACCAGTTTGACATAATCAATTTTTGAGTTATCAATTTTTGAAAAACTTATATTAATATGAAATCCAGTTGAACTATTTGTGTAAGCGCCTTTAGATTTTAAGTATTCAATAACTCTTTCGAGATCCCATATACCTTCATCGTATGGTGTTGGCGGCATTGTGATTTCAATGCCCTGATCATTTTCATCATCCGGAGTAATACTCTGATCAGGTTTAATTACCCAAACCTTACTACTGTCAGCTTCTTCGGCATAAGCATCTGATATTTCAACATCATACCCCATACTTGACAAATCATTTTCTAACATTGATGTCAAGTTTGGATCCAATTTATCTGAATATAAAGCACCGCCTGTCCAGATCAAATCATCCTGATATTGAAAATAAAGATCGCCCATATTATTAATATGTTTTTCTAAAAGAAAACGCCCAATGGTGTATTCATCACCATTCGGAACTTCGCTATTAGCGAATTCATCGTGCAACTCGTTATAAATATAATTCTTAAATTTGTCCTTTTCTTCGATGAAAATTTCATAATATAATTTTGATTCAGTATCTAATTTGTTATAATCCCATTCTGATGCATTACCATATTCTTTATATGATTGTTGTGCTTTTCTTAAAATTTGTTTTGCTTGATCCTCAGTTAAATCTGCGTCATTTTCATCGCCAGTTATTTCGGTAACTAAATCAATAATACTGTAATCAGGATCCCATTCATCGGTTATATATTCAATCTTATTGAATTCTTCTTCAAGCGGATAATCAACAATTTCGTCAACTCTTTTTTCGATCCATTCGTCTGATTTTTTAAAGAGCCACGAATTATAATCTTGTTCAAGAAATTCAAAATCGCTATCTGTATTATATTCAAAAAAATCTTTTATATCGTCTAATGTTGTATGCCAAGTAATTTTTGGGTTTCCTTTTTCTGAAGGAAATATTACTTCAAATTCAACACCAATAACCGGACCATATTTCTTTTCTATTCTTTTAACCTCTTTTTCGAGGTATTTTGGAGACATTTTTAATTCATTAAGTAACTTAATACCTTCAAGTATTTTTGATTTTTTACCATTGGTTTTTAAAAGAGGAGGAACGCCATCATTTGTTGTTTTAAATCCTAATTTTTCTGCTTCGATACGTGTTTGTGCTTCGCCAACATCAGGTGTAACATTACTGCCTTTGCGAATAAGACCAACCCCTTCAACAGCAAACTCTTTACCTTTTAATTTTGTACCAGTTACTTTCTGAATAAGTTGCCATGCTTCTTTATACTTGTGTGCTGCAATGAGTTTTGTTAAAAGATCAATTTGTTTTTTTGTCCCTTTTTGATAAAAGTCAAAAACCTCCATTGCACCAATATTACCTTCATAACTTGCTTCTAATGTTGCAATGGTTTCAGATAATTTATAAATTTGATCAAAAGAATATTTGTCGAATAATGAAGGGTTCGATTTTGTTATATCTTCAAAAATTTGTTCAACTCTTTTTCTTGAAAAACCTTTCTTTAATTCTTCAGACAATTCTTGTACAATTTCATCAGTTGATCCATCATCGTTGTGTTCAAGACTTAATCTTTTGTCTTCGAATTCTCGTTTTTTATCCCATAATTTTTGAAAATAGCCATCTGTTCTTAACATTTTAAAGGCGAGGTTCTCGGGACTAAATTCACCTTTTTTGGATAATCCAGCTTTTCTATACCTTTTTATAATATCTAATACATGATTAAGATATTTTTCATTATCTGAAGCAAGAGCTCTTATTGCTAATTCCTTTAATTTTTCATATTTCTGAAATGTTGCAATATCATCAAGATTAGCACGTTTTTTAGTTGGAATTCTATTCCATTCATCTCTAAGAACGCTATATTCGCCTAAACTTGAATGTGGTTGGTCTTTATCTTGAACATATAACTCAACATCATAACCTTTAATTTTGATGTCATGTAAATCATTATATTGGTATTTTTTTGCATCAAACAATTCACGAAAAACTTCATCGTGCGGCAGGCGGTCAAAATCAACTATCAGATGAAGATCAATATCAGAATGCGGCGTATAACTGTAAGCGGCATTAGACCCACTTACAGTAATATCAACCAATGCAATGTCTTCAATGCCAAGGAATTCCCTAAAATCGTCAGCTATTTTTAATAACTGTTTTCTAATTTCGGGGCGCATTTTTCCATTATAATAAAGTTGAGGATTCAACTCATTATGAAATTCAATGGCTTTTGAAAGTTCGTATTTGTCAAGTTCGCTGATATTCATATTACACGTATTTATGAAGAATTGGTTTAACTTTGGTATGAATCCAGGTCCTGCCACCTAGATCCTGCCACCGTCGAGAAAATTCTTGATTTATAGGTATGATTTTTCCGTTTCGTTTACCAAGTTCAAAAAATGATTTCATTAGATCATTACCAATTACTAATTCATGGTCCTGAAGATAGATTAAAGCCTCTTTACTTATCATAACAAATGAATGATCAATAAACGAAACTTCTGAAATATTTCCTTCGACAATCATTGAATTGGTTCTCTGAATTATTGGCGTCGATGCACCAATAATATGTTTTTTTGATGACAACAATGCCAATATATGCCACGGCTCAAATTTTGTCCAAGGATCAACAATCATTAAATGAGTCATTGGTGGGTTTTCGAAAAATGATTTAACAATAAGATTTAAATCGCCATGAACATTAGAAGTCCATACCAAATTCATTGTCGTGGCGACTTCGCCAAAACGCAAAATACTTGAAAACGTATCAGCAGAAATTACATTATTAGCCGCGTTTATTGATATTTGAACTTGTTGATTTTTAAGATAGTCAAGGGGAGCTAAATCAATATTCATGCATATATTTAATTGAATATATGCGTAGATTAAAAGTTTTCGACAAATTCTATAAATTCTTGAATAATACTTTCTGTTTGTTGATTACTAAGTCGTTTGTCAAATAATTTTTTGAGCCACGATGGTACCTTACCATAAAGATCTTTAAGTATCTGAATTCGCTGTTTATCGTCGGCGTTTGCGTACATTTCGCGAATTTGTGTTGCGCCTATGACTGGTTGACCAGCAACCTTAAATTTTATGGTTGGAGTAAGGACAACGTATATATGACCTGCTGATACGGGTCCTGCATCATCTCTTAGCCATTGAATAGCTGCGCGTTCACCATTCTTCTTAAGAGCATATCCTTCCTCATCAGTATTTTTTCCAATTAAACGGTCAGCATCTTTTTTACTCAATGCAAGAATTAAAATAGTATTATCAGGATCATAAGGAATTGCTTCATTAATAAAGTGAGCATTATATACACTTTTCACTTCGATAAATTTATCTGGTGGTAGACCCATCATTGTAAAGATTTTTTTCTTCTCGTCCCAAGTAAATGGATCTTTTGGACCGATGGGTTTATTAGCCGATGCTACATAAACATTATCTTCGCCGAATTTTTTAACGAGATGATCATAAGAAGCTTTATGGCCACGATGAGGTGGCTGGAATCTTCCTCCATAGATGACTAAAGTTCTCATATCTATATTTATTTATTTTTTGGAAATTGCAAGATATCAGCGTTTTGTTTTGCTTCTGCTGTTATTTGTTGAAGGTTAACTGCTTGTTGAAATTCTGAAAATTGATCCCAAAACATTTTTATCATTGCATTATATCGTGCAAGCGGATCTTTATATTTTCGAAGCTCTTGCTCTAGACGCCATTGAAACTTTTTACATCTTTCGAGACGCTCGGGGCAATCACCACATATACGCTCAATTTGCTTGTTTATATAAGCCTTTCGATATTCTTCAAAATCTTCAGGGCTTTTTTCTAAAAGATCAATCAAATCATCAAATGTTTTTTCATCACACATTTAATATCCTATCGAAATTTTCTCAATGACTCCTGCTGTAAATTGTTCAATGGTGACACGAATCCAGGTATAATTACCTTCGATATTTTGAAAATTATTTTCTGAAAGAGGATTAACACCATCGCCAAGGACAAGAATAGGAAAGTAATTTGACGTATCTGGGTCTTTATCAAGAGTGGCTTCAAATTTTACTACTGCTACTAAATTTGACAAATACCACGAAACTGTTTGTAGGCTTTTGGTTTTCGAATAATAGGCCGCGGCTTTTACCGGATCGCTACTAAACGATGACGACACGCCATCATAATTATCGTTTGCAGTACCAAAAGTAATTGTCGGTAATAAAGTGTATGATGATGTTTTCATATTGTTATTTATCTTCTGTAATCACATATAATCCTGCGTCACCAAAAACCCACTTTTTAACGATTGCGGCTGGTGTTAAAAATTTAGCTCGCGGATCCTGGACAAAATTTACCGAAATTAAAGACCCAATTGGGCCGGATTGATCGCGATTTGATATAAGCAATTGTGGCTTTACTATAATACTATTCAATTTATATAATTCTTTTGCGGTGGCGCCAGCGTCAACCTTGTCAAGAAAATTAAATTTTACTTTTACAAAATTATTTTCGAGATAAAGTGATGCTTTAGCAGCCGCTGTCATTAAGTTATTTGAATGATGACTAGACAAAAAAATGAGTCCTTGACATTTATTAAAATGGTCAATTAAAGACTTATAATCAGTCCCTGGATATTCCAAACAATTTATAATTTTAGCTGAATACATTATCTTGGTTTAAATTGGTCCAAAACAATATATTCTTCATTAGTAACTGCTGGAGATTCATAATTATCGCGAAATACTATTTCATCATTAACAAAATCAACTGTAATATTTGCATCTTTAAGATTCTCAAAAAGAATTCGTTTACTTAATGGTTTCTTAATTAAATTATCAATTGTCCTTTTAATTGGGCGAGCTCCCATTGCTGGATCATATCCAACTTTCGCAATATGATCAATTGCAGCTTGCGTTACATCCAAAGCGATATTTTTTTTCTGAAGAGAATTTTGAAGATCTCGAATAAATTTAAGAACAATTTTCTTAATATCAAGATCACTAAGTTTCTTAAATTTAGCAATACCATCTAAACGGTTTCGAAATTCTGGTTTAAAAAATTCCTTAACCGCTTTATCATCTTCTCCGGTGCGTTGAAGATCACCGAAACCAATTCGATTCTTTTCATTTTCTGCTGCACCAAGATTTGATGTTAAAATAATAATGGCATTGCGAGCACTTGCTGTTTTTCCTTTATTATTGGTAATTTTCCCTTCATCAAGAACTTGTAAAAGAACGTTAATTACATCTGGGTGGGCTTTTTCGATTTCATCAAATAGTACTACTGAATAAGGATCTTTAGATAGATCTGTAATTAACTGACCGCTACCACCTGCTTCATCATAACCAACATAACCTGGTGGTGCTCCAATTAATTTCGCCACGGCATGTTTTTCCATATATTCAGACATATCATAGCGAATTAATTTCATATCAAGATTTTCACTAATTAATTTAGCAAGCTCAGTTTTACCACAACCAGTAGGACCAAGAAATAAGAAACTTGCAACTGGTTTATTTTCTTCGCTCAACCCGCTGAAGTTAACATAAATTTTATCAAGTACTTCCCTAACTGCTTCTTCTTGTCCATAAAGTTTATCATCGATATTATTTTTAAGTGTAATAAGAGCCTGGCTCTGATCATGTTTTAATCGTTCAACTGGTACACCAGTTAATTTGCTAACTTGAGCAATAATCTTATCATAATCGATAATTTCTTTTTCGTTATCGTTGGCACGTTCGCGAGCACATGCAGCATCGAGAATATCGATAGATTTATCTGGGTTCATTCGATCATGAATATAACGTGTACTTAGTGTTACCGATGCTTCAATTGCGTCTGGAGTAATTTCAACATTGTGGAATTCTTCGAGACGCTTTGCAACACCTGTAAGAATTTTAATGGTTGTATCATGATCTGGTTCATTAATTGGCAAATTATAGAACCGCCTCATTAACGCTTTATCTTTTTCAAAATTTTCGTAATACTCGTCCCATGTGGTATTTGCAATTACTTTAATCTTTCCCCTGGTAATTACAGGTTTAAGCATATTAGCAAAATCAAGACTCGAACCATTGCCAGCACCTGCACCTTTCATGGTATGTGCTTCATCAATAAACAAAATTCCATTACCTGATGATTCAAGTGCGCTAATTACTTTCTTAAACTTTTCTTCAAAATCTCCACGGTACTTGCTACCAGCTAACATATTACTAATATTGAGTTCCCATACAGTATGATCCTTAAGGAATTCTGGAACGTCTCCTTCAACAATCTTCTGTGCAAGACCTTCTACTATAGCCGTTTTTCCGACACCTGGCGAACCAATCATTAAAACATTCGATTTAAATTTCTTAGCAAGAATTTCTATTGCATCTTTAATTTCTTCGGAACGACCAATAATTGGTTCAAGTTCGTTATTTTTTGCTGCTTCAGTTAAATTTCGACAATGTTCTTCGAGAAGCTCAGCAGATTGAGAACTAGTTAAACCAGCCTGGCTTGTATTATAGTGTTCGTTCCAGAATTCAGCAAAATCTTCCTTATTGTCAATACCGTATTTGAGAATAAAATAATGAGCATGGCTATTTGTTTCGCTTGAGATACTAATAAAAAGATCAATTGTAGTGATATAATTTCTACCTGAAAACATTACTTGAGTGACTGCCCGATTAAAAACTCGTTCAATACTATTAGTTTTCTTTGGTTGATCGTTTGCATGAGCAGTTGGCGGGAGATTATCTAGATAATCAACAATTTCGTCTATCATGTCATCTACTTTAACACCATATTGTTTTAACACATGATAAAATGGTTCGTAGCTTATGAGAGCAAAAAGTAGATGTTCAAGTAAAACATATTCGCTTCCTTTCTTTTTAGCGTAAGCGGTTGCATAATCAATAATTTGTTCGATTTCGGGATTGGTTTGCATATTTGGTCTCTCTTTTTAATAATTTGAGTTAATTGTAGTATAATTTTGTGGAATTGTCAAGTAAAAATATTTAGTCACCTAATTGATTAATCAAAACCAACAAAGGTTTAGGTATATCTTCAGGAATGAATGCATCTAATTCAACTAATAGGTCACCTTTTTCTAATAAATTTCTAGGAGACTTTAAACCTTTATTTTTGATTCTCATCATAGTCCCCGGTTGTGTTCGAGGAGGAATCTTAATACGTATTTTTGTTCCATCTAATAATTCAACATCTAAATCACATCCTTTAATAAGGTTCCAAATACTTATTTTTTGAATTTTAATAAGGTCAATACCAGAAAGTTTCCATTCTGGATCATCTTCAACGATAAATGTTATTATTATATCAAAATTTTTAATAAGATTCGGATAACGAATTTTAGTGCCGGTAGTGACGCCTTCGGGAATTTTTATTTGGACAACTTCTTCTTTTCTGCGTGCAGGAATTTTCACATAATGAAAACCACCGAGAATCGAATCTTTAAATGATATTTTAACTGTTATGCCAATTTGAAATCGATGTTGAAATATTGATTCGTTATAAGTGAAGGTGATATTTTCAGTATTCTTTTTCTGATTTTTAATCTTTTCGTAGGCGTCAGTAATTTCTTTGAATTTTTCCTCAGATCCACCACGGTCAGGATGATATTTCATTGTAAGGCGTTTGTAAGCCTTTTTTAATTCATCGTCTGAGATATTTGGATCAACACCTAGAATTTTATATGGGTCGCTCATTAGATGAGTATAGCACATCAAAAAGAAAAAATCAACGACGATTCATGTGTGCCCATTTAGATAGATCTTTATCGGTTATTTTATTTGTTTTTGTTTTTAATTGTGCCAAAGTTCGTAATTCGTTAATTTGAGTGTCTTCGCTATTGTAAATATTTTTAGTAGGTAATCCAGCAATTGTCCTCATTTCATTTAAATCTATTTCTTTAATTTCTCGATATTCTTTTGGGCTTAAAATTAAAATGTTTCGTAATGTATCGGCATCTGCAGGATAATCATTACCATCAAATGTAATTTTCCAATCTGTAAGAGTAAATTCAGTTAAACTTTCGAGATCCTCAATCATCTCTATAAGTTGTTCTGGAACATGCATTCGACGTTTCATTTCAACAAAAACAAGATAGCGATTTGGTTTGATTTCGCCAGGTGAACGGTCAGCATCAATAACCCATTTATATCCACTTTCAAACCACTTGACTAAATCGTCAGCAGCTAATTCACTTCTAACATAAAAACTTAAAACAACATACTCGTCATCGGAACCAACTTTACTCTCAAACTCATCAACAAATACAGTTGGTTTCATTATTCCAACTAAATCTTTATATTCAAGACCCATTAAATTTCTTCCTCTTCTTGTTCTTGAGCTGTTTGTTCAAGATCTTCTTCGTCATTATCTAAAACTGCATCTTTATCTAAATCTTCTTCATAAGCTAAATCAAGATCAGCAAGATCAATTTCTTCACCTTCGAGTTCGATACTTCCGCTACGAATATCTGAAATTAAATCTTTCGGCATTGTAATTTCAACTAACCATATAGGCATTTCAATTAATTTTGGTTTTTTAGTTCCAGATCTAAAATCATCATATCCTTCAATTTTTTTTGGCACTTTCATTTTTGTTTTGCGCCAACGAACAACACAATCATATGGAAGTAACCTTTTTGCTCCGCGAGGATCTGGCATCATATGGTAAGGCCACATAAAAGTACATGTAACTGTATATCGTTTTACAATTGGACCGCTAATGAGTTCTCCTAAAATCCAATTTTTGAAGGCATAAAGATTGATCTCGTCAAGGACTCCTTCAAAATCTAGTAGAATAGATAAACTTCCATCACTTAAATAGATATTTTTAATGGTTTCGGCGATTGCATAGTAGTCTGTATCGTTTTTGAAGAAATCTTCAATACTCTGTTTGTCCATTAACAAATCCTTAATTATTTACATTATTTATGATGAATCGACTATTGATACACAATCTAAAATATTTAGTTCAAAACCCCCAATAATTAACTGAATATACCTTTAATACCTTCTTCTTGAGTAAATATTTTATACAACAAAGGAGAATAAACTTGGCAAAAAAGAGAAAAAGTAAGGTAGTAAATTTTAATGAAGCTCTGAAGTCAAGAGATATTAAATTAATTCCAAAAACACTAAACCAAGAGAGGTATATATTAAACTTATTAGACAACAATCAAGATATTGTTATAGCTTATGGACCAGCAGGTACAGGTAAAACGTATCTTGCTATGCAAGCCGCCATAAAGAGCTTGCGAAATGGGTTATGCGAACGAATTGTACTAACCAGACCCGCAGTGGGAGTTGAAGATGAAAAACACGGGTTCTTGCCCGGAACATTAGAAGAAAAAATGGCTCCGTGGACACGCCCGTTACTAGACGTGATGAGAGAATATTATACCCCACCCGAAATTACAAGAATGCTAGATAACCAAATAGTCGAGATAGCACCCCTAGCATTTATGCGTGGTCGAAGTTTTAAGTACTCATGGATCATCGCCGACGAAATGCAGAATGCAACGCCAGGGCAGATGAAGATGCTTTTAACCCGTATTGGAGAAGGAAGTAAAATAATTGTTACAGGTGACGTTGAGCAAACTGATCGGTTACGGGATAATGGCTTAATTGATCTTTGTAATCGTTTACAAGAGTCAACGCAAGGAATTTCATTATGTAAATTAGATAGTGACGATATTCAACGTCATAAAATTATAGAAACTGTTTTAGAAATGTACAGCGACCTGTAACCATTTCATAAATTTCAGACCAGTTCTTAACTATTGGAATGGCAGAATTTTGGTAATGCATGTTGAACCCGTGCTCCATTAAGATTGGTTGGAGCCCAACATCAAGTCCATCTTCTGCATTGCGAACATTATCTTCGATCCAAAATAATCCACTATTTTGGAATTGCGAAAGATATTCTTTTTTCGAAGATCCAATGGGCAAGCATTCAATGTGATCAAAAACATCCCCAAAAAGTTTCTGAAGATTTGCCGTTCTTAATTTTTTAACGTTTTCATCGTCACTTACACTCGAAATAACATGAAAACGATAACCTGCATTTCCTAATTTTCTTACATACTCAACAGCATCTCGCAAAGGTGGGAGGAATCCAATCGCTGCTGAATTATTAAAAATTTCGACTGCTCGAATCGACTCTTCGTCAGTTAGTCCATATTGATCTGAAATTCTCGATGATAAACCTTTATCGTCGAGGATAGGAAGATGTCCATGATGCTCAAACCAAATTTGAAAGGCATATTCCCAATTTAATAATACACCATCGCAGTCTGTTAAAATTATTTTATTCTTCATTCTTTGTTAGAGTTTCTTTTGCAATTTCTAATGCTTCTTCAAGAATCTCATATTTCTTTTCTAATTGCTTAATGATATCTGGATAATGCTGTTTATAAAAATTATTGATTTTTTCAAAATTCTTTGGATCTTTTGCTAATTCATTTTGAAATCTTGATTTCACAACTTTTTGATCTTTGTAATCAATAATTACAGACGCTAGTCGTTCATCAGATTTTTTTATTTTATCTGCAACCTTAGCTTGTTCTGTATATTTTCCGTTTGGTGTTTGATAGTACATTACAATAAAATATCTCATTATTCTTTCTCTCTAATTTTAACTAAATCAATAAGAGTAGCACTTAAATTAATTTCTGGATCTGCTACAAATGAATGATTAACTAAACCATCACGTATAATTAAAATCGCTTCATCTTGTTCGGTTTCAGTATCACCCCAAAGGTCAAGGTTATTATACATCCATCTAAAAATTTCTTCCATTTCCTCTGGACGAACACTCGAACACAAAACTTTTCGTGCTTCGGTATATTTTTTTTGTTTTAGTAATTCAACAACTTTAAATTTATAATCGTCGTTTGAATTAACTACGTCTTTGCTATTTGGTGCTACTAATGTTCCTGTGCCACTATTCATTTGACAAAGATTTAGACATTTGCGTAAATCAGGATAAGTTGACTTAACATAATTATCGAGAATATCAATATCAAATTCAATACCTTCGTCAATCAAAATTTGTGCCACTCTTGCAGTAAATTCAACTTGATCAATGACATCAATATGAAATCCCTGGCAGCGTGAATGCAACGGACCAATAATACGATGAGGAAAATTACAAGTAAGAATAAATCTTGCTGTTGAAGAATACTTCTCCATTAGTCCACGCAAAACTGCTTGAGCATTGGCAGAAAGATAATCTGCTTCATCAAGTAATACAACCTTAAAATCGCCAAATGGCATTGTTTGTACAAATCCTTCAATTGTTTCCCTAATATAATCTACTCCATTGTCGCGACTAGCATTAATTTCTTTTACATCAAAATTGTCGATACCCAATTGATTAATTAAAATTTTAGCCAAAGTTGTTTTTCCTGTCCCCGGAGGTCCACTAAACAAAAGATGAGGGATGGATTTTTCCTTTATCCAACTTTCAACTTGGTTCTTTTGATCTTCATCCCTAAATACATATCCATCAATAGTTTTTGGTCGATATTTTTCAACCCATAATTCTTTCATTAAATTCTACTCCTTTGCGATTGAATTCGTTTTCGTAAACTTGATGTGCTGAATGAATGCTTTCTATTATTATAGACAATTTCTATATTTTTATCAATACACAATTGCCTGCCAGTAAAATCCTTATCTTTATATTCTTCACCGATAAACCTTTTGTTTATAGGATAAGTTAAAAGAATATCTTCAACTTCCTTTTCGGTCGTATATGGAATTATTTGATCAACATATTTACAACCTCGAAGTTGCACATACCTTTCGAAAACTGTTTGGATTGGTTTATTTTTTTCTGGACGATCAATTGTAGGATCAGTTTGAAGACACGCTATTAAATAGTCACATTGATTTTTTGCTTCTTCAAGCATTACAACATGACCAGCATGTAAAAGATCAAAAGATGAAAAAGTAATTCCAATTATTTTTGACATAATAAAACCTCTAAACAATATAATAATACATAATTGTTTAGAGGTCAAATTATTTGAGTATTAAATTTCTTCTTGATGTCCGGGTTCCCAAAGTTCGAGTTCTTTGGCGCCGTGCGTATAGACTCTTATTGGTCCTGGTGCATCATGATGATAATAACGAGTCCAGTAGGTTTCATAATCATCTGGACCGATTCGTTCGGTATGATATTCTTTGTCCATCCAGCCAAGAGCTTCAACATCTCCTAGAGTATATACAGGTTCGATGGTACTCGAAACATTGTGTACAATAGGAGCCATGCCGGCCTCAATTTCAGCTTTGAGACGTGCACGTCTCTTTTCTGGGTCGCGCATCTCACTTTCGATAGATTCAATAATATCGATTAAATTTCTCACACGTCTAATCCTACGGCATATTCGCCTTTACGTGGTCCAGCATAGACAGCAACAAATATTGATCCTTTGCCTTGTGGTTCGATTTTGAAACCAGGGCCTTTGATTTCAGGATCCATTGTATCTATTAATGGGGGAATAAATTTTGTACCGGGAATTTTCTTTGAAAGTTTGGTTGCAAGGTCTTCTAAATTCATTGGTTTATTAGTTGCAAGCCAAGTTTTTAGAGCGCCAGCGGATTTTTCGCGCTCTTCAACTTTATAACCTAAACTTTTCAAAGCATCAATAATCTGTTTATTGTAAGATTGAACGTTTTCTATTAAAAATTCTGATGATTTCATAATATAATATTTATCAAAAATCGTCAATGCCGGTGTTATGCAACGATCCTTCGATCTTATGCAAATTCGAATTCACTGAGATAGCATCGGACCAAGTCTCTGCAGATGGTTCATCACTTACTATCATAATATCTTTTGGATCAACTCTGCGAATTACTTTTTCTTCGTTATTAATTTGAACTTTAATTCCTCTGGTCCATCGTCCATGATCAACAAGAACCCAATCACCAATTTTAACAGTTGATTGTTCAGGTCCAACTGCACATACTTTACCCCATCGGGGTCTGATTCCTTCAGATTTTTTATCATCTGACGGAATAATGATTCCACCGTTGGTGATTCGTTCACTAAAATCCATGCTTTCAACAATTACATGATCTTTAATTGGTAAAAGTTCTTTTACTTGAAAAGCCGCTAAAGATGTCATTAGATCTTTTTTACTCCGTCTGATTTTCTTTCTTTTTCTTGTGGCGAAAGTTCTGGTTCTTGTTTAACTTCGCGAGCCTTAGCGATAGCACTAGCTAAGCCGCCTGCAGGAACCTCAACTTTTTTCTTTTTTGGTTTTTTTGGTTTTGCTTCTTTAACTGGTTCTTGCATTTTTGTTTCGGCTGCACGCTTACTCGTAAAAACCGGCGAATCTTGAGGGACGTTTCCAATTTGCTTTCTATAATTTTTGTTAACTTGTGCATTGCGTTTTACAATGCTTTTATTTTCGTTACTAATAACATCACCCCGGGCATTTATTCCCATATTTCCAACAGCCCGAACTTCTTCATTTTTTAAAAGAAGTTTTTGCATGTCAATTTCTTGTCCAGACGCTGTTCTATAAATTCTACCTGACATATTTTCATTCCTTCGTTATATGCATATTTATCTTAAAAATTCCTTTGGATCTAAATCGTAATACATACTGTTAATTCTATGAACTTTTAATTTATAAAGAACGTACGAACTAACCGAACTCCCGCGACCCACTCCCCATATAATATTATTTAATTCCATTACATCTACTAGATATTTTAAATATCTCAATAGATCAAGCAAACCGCGTTCTTGATATAGTAATAATTCTTCGCCACATCTTTGTAATTCTTCTTGAGTTTCGCAAAGATCTAGGACATATTTGCAAATGTCCATTTCTTTATATGATTCTGGCATGAACCATTTTTGTTGTCTTTCGATATCAAATTCTTGAATTGATTTGTCTTCTTCGAAATATTTTATTAATGCTTCGTATCCTACCAAAGCATTAGCTTTTTCAATATCGATATCGTCTTCGATAATAAAAGGACCTGGTTTATATTCACTCAAACCACTACTTGTGTCATGCATTAACACATCAAAAATTTCATCCTCTGTAAAAATTATCTGGCCAAATTTATCTTTTTTCATTTTTTTGTAAAATCAACATCAATGATACTATCATCGTCGTTTAATTTTTTATTTAATTCCTGGTCCACTGTAAAAACTATTTCAGATTCGTCATCATTTTCTGATTCATCATACCAGCCCAAATTAAACATTTCCCAATCAATAGGCCAGGGATTTTCGCTTTCAATTTCTTCTACATCTACTTCTGGATCGTATGAAATATATCTTGGCGATGGTGATGCCCACCACAATGCTTCATTATCAAGGTTAATTATTTCGTGCAATTCGTCATCTTCATCTTCATCGTTCCAAATATATACAATTTCACCCCCATAATAACTTGTAAGTTCAGCAGAGGTAATTATTAACGACTCTTCGAGTATTGCATTCATTTTTGTTACTAAAACATGAAGAATTACAGGATCTAATGGTCCAGGACCTGGAACTGTTAAAACAGGAATATTTGCCTCGTGGTATTTTTCGATAAACTCTGTATTCGAATCTTTCATAAAAACTGAACGTTCAACAATCTCACTAAGAAAATTGTTAATCCGTTCAAGACCAATGATCAAATCTTGCACGACATCTGTATTTTTATAAAAATCGATCATTAGTCGATAACGATTATAAAATAATTCACCATTGTGGTTAACGCCAGTCATAAAATCATAATACTTCTTAATATGTGACATAATTATACCTGTAGCAATAAAATAACTTCTGATCGTAAAATTAATTCTTCAAGGAACGGATTATTTTGAAATCTTGCTCGTTGAAAAATATCAATACCATCCGAAATTAAGAGTGGTATTTTTGAAGGGATTTTGCAATGTTTAGGCGATTGGTCTATTATCAGAAGTCTTTCTTTTACATCATCTATATCTGAAATAAATTCTGAAAATTGCTCAAGACAACTATTTTTTCTTGAAGACGATAAAATAGTAAGATAAGAATCTGGATATCTATTTAATAAAGCAAGCGCAGCGGTAGTATGACCGGCCCTTCTTGGAAGACTTATTTTCAACGTGCACAATTCTTCTTTGAAGGTTAATTTTGATAATGATCGAAATATTTTTTGTTTTTGAAATTCCTTTGCATTATGCATTGTATTTTCAACCATTTCGATAATTAATGGTGTATGATAGTTTATAGATCGATCAATAGTAATCATGATATATCAATTTCCCCTGGAACACCACCACTTTTATACATTTCATCAAGTAACTCGTGATATGCTCGACGATATGTGTTTAGAACCATCTGTAATTGATTTTGTAACGGAACATTACTAGTTCGGTAAGCAAAATTTAATCGCGATTGAAGATCTGAAATTTTACTTTGAATTTCTTCAAACGTTTCTTCTTTTTTAATTTTAGAAACACTTAATCCTGGATATTCTGGAATGAAATCATTATTCATAAAAATATTTAGTTAAAGATCATTTACCGCACGATTTTCAGATTCTTCAATACTAAATCCTTCTTTATATCTTGCCATGAGCTTCTCTTTATTCATTTCGATTATTTCATCGCCAGTCAACCCAAGAGCGATACAAGCTACCATTACATAGAAAAAAATATCTCCTAATTCTCGTTGAAGATGATATTTGTTTTCTCTATTCAATGGTTTACCTTGATACATCATCTTTTTTACAATTTCTGCAAACTCACCAGATTCAGCAGTCAGGCCATGCGATGCGGTAATTAACTCTGGTAAATGAACACCAATTTCTTTCGCGGCTTCATTTAATTCGTTTAACGAATTAATCAATTCATCAAAATTTGATGAAGGTTTAGATAATTTGCTTGCAACAAACATTTCGTATTCAGTTAGTTTAGACATTTTTTCTCCTAATAATAAAATGAAAATGGGTCATTCTTGTATTCTTCGTTTTTGCGACGCAATTCGTCGAGAGTCAATGTTTCTAATTGATCGCCATAACTTGTTAATGTTTCTCCAAAGTTATACTGATATTTTTTAATAAAAAGATAATTTTTAACACGACTTTTTTCGAGAGCTTCATCTGTTAAATTATCTTCAGTGAAACCTTTTGTGTGATCTTTCTTATCATGATTTAATAGATATCCACGAGAGAACTGTTTACATTTTTTACAATAAATTTTGTGTTCTTTTAGATATTGAAATCCATTTTCATAGAAATATTCGTTGATCAAAATAAGATTTGAGACTTTTGTTTTTTTTCCACAATGCTCGCATGTAAACATTTTACGACGTCTGATTTCTTCTTTTTCTTTCTGGAGACGTTCGATTTCAAGGTCTATTTCTTTTTCTCTATCCATTATCAACTACCGCTTTTACAATAGCTTCATTCAATGAAGATTGATATGTTAATAATTCTTTTTCGTGATCTGTAAATTGATAGATAAAATAATATCCATCATCATACAACAATTCACAATCTTTTTCTTTAATTAAAGATGCCAAAACCATAAAACACTGGTCATCTTTTTCAAGTGGATCCCAAATTACCTCTGGTGCATCTTTGATTACACATACCCCTTCTGGATTGAGATCTACATCAATCTTAACTAATTTGGCAAGTTTTTGCAAATCTTCAAATGATAAATCATTCATTTTTTGGTTCCTTCGTTAATCAGAATTGCGAATGCAAATTGGCGTAGCTCCAAAACAAATTTTTCATTCTGGATATCTTCTGAAATAAGGATTAGAATTTCTGCAAACCTTACCAAATCATTCATATCTATATCTACATTGTTTTGAACCTACAATGCAAGTATAGATGAATATTAAGTAAAGGTCAAGTAATTTTGATTAGAATGTATTTGCTGCGGTTCGAATCCAGATCAAACTGGTTCCATCATAATCAGCGGTACAAAGGTAGATATATCCAGAATCAAAAGCAATCATACCTGCTTTATCACCAGGGTTGCCTGTTGAGTTTGCTGGCGGGGATGCAAGATATTGGAGTCTAGCTCTGGTAAGATCGTTAATAGCAATTGTACTTCCACCATCTATAGATGTAAATTCGAAAACAAAAGTACCGGTATAAGGAAAAGTAATAGTGTTACCAACAAGATTCTGAATTCCATCTTTTCCAATGGTAACCTCAGCTGGTAAAGTGAGTGTGTAGGAAGTATCAGTTATTGTAACTTCAACACGAATAGATCTTGCTTTATATTCTGATTCAACAGTGGTTCCTGGAAAATTAGTAAATGAAATAGTTAAAGGACCATTTAATGACAAATTATAATAATCGGCAGAAGCGGTATCTATATTATATGTACCACTAAGGTTATTTACAGTATGGACGGTATGATGGAAACCACTAGTTAAAGCATTTGAAATCGGAGCACCTGCCATATCATTGTCAAGTGTGTCACCAACAAGAGCACTTTTCAAAATGGCCTTATTCTGAAGATCTTCGATTTCATCTTTGGCACTATCAAGATTGGTTTTGATATTTGTAAAATTATCACGAAAACCCTGACTATCGTTATCTTGACCTGCTACTGGATATGCTGTATCAATATTATTTGTGTTGATTGTACTTGCCATTTATTAAATTCCTATTATGTATTATTTATAATTTTTTCCTTAGAGAACATTACATATTTATTCTTTTTATCTGATGCATCAAATACATCAACCGGAGATGTAAACCTACAACTACCACCATCGAAAATTGTTTCGGTTTGATTATCATATTGATCTATATCTTTTGGTTTAGCATAAGGCGATGGATCAGTAGTTATTGTTTGATTATTTTGATCGGCTGTATAATCGGTACTATCAGCAGTAATATCAGTTCTGTCAGCAGTTATTGAAGTATGATCTTCTCTATCAAAAGTAGTAAGTTTACCTTCGATCCAACGTTGGTTTAATAAATCCCAGAATTCAGACATTTTTGCATCGAGTGTATATCGATCAATATCAAAGTCAACGAGATTTAATTTTGTTCCAAATTTTTCTTTAATTCTGTATTGTAAAAATTTTGATTTTCCTGGTTTGG
>Ga0256832_1000388_pt1 | contig 27675 bp, 21 predicted proteins | sample 134614metaG_FD_190534 | JGI IMG/M metagenome (GOLD analysis project Ga0256832, IMG submission 190534) | Hydrothermal vent microbial communities from Lau Basin, Pacific Ocean - 134-614 | ecosystem: Environmental > Aquatic > Marine > Hydrothermal vents | place: Pacific Ocean: Lau Basin | collected...
CTGCTGGCCCTGGTGCCCGGTATCATTGCCCTGGTGTACTACTTTGGTTGGGGCGTACTCATCAACATCGGCATTGCCGTCACCACCGCCCTGGCCGCCGAAGCTGGCGTGCTGCGTCTGCGCAAGCGCCCTGTACGCCCCGCGCTCACGGATCTGAGCGCCACGGTGACCGCCGTGCTTCTGGCCATAGCCCTGCCCCCCCTCACCCCCTGGTGGATGACGGTGCTGGGGGTATTGTTCGCCATCGTCATGGTCAAACACCTGTACGGCGGTCTGGGCTACAACCCGTTCAACCCCGCCATGGCCGCCTATGTGCTGCTGCTGGTCTCCTTCCCTGTGGCCATGACCCAGTGGCTGCCGCCGGTACTGCTCAACGAACATCCCCTATCATTCGTCCAGACCCTGTCGGCCATCTTCGGGGGCGGACTGCCCGATCACCTGACCTGGGATACCATTACCAGCGCCACACCCCTGGACGCCATGCGCGAACAGCTCAAGATGAACAAGACCATCAGCGAGATCGCCCAGAACCCCATGTGGGGTGATTTCGGCGCCCGGGGCTGGGAATGGGTCGGCAACTGGTTTCTGCTGGGCGGACTGTTCCTGCTCTGGCGCAAGGTCATCACCTGGCACATCCCTTTTGCCATGATCGCCGGTCTGCTCCTGGCTTCAGGCCTATTCTGGCTCTTCGATCCCGAATCCATGCCCTTCCCCGGCTTTCACCTGTTCAGCGGCGGCATGATCCTTGGCGCCTTCTTCATCGCCACGGACCCGGTTACCGCCGCCACCACGTCCAAGGGACGCCTGGTCTATGGTTTTCTCATCGGCCTGACCGTATTCATCATCCGCACCTGGGGCGGCTATCCAGACGCGGTGGCTTTTGCGGTGCTGCTGATGAACATGGCGGCGCCCACCATTGACTATTACACCCAGCCCCGGGTGTTCGGCGCCAGGGACAAGGACAATGCCTGATCTGAACCGCAATATCTTCATCAGTGCCGCCATTCTGGGCATCTTCGGGGTTCTGGGCGCCACCCTGGTATCTCTGACCTGGACCGCCACGGCAGAGCGCATTGCGCGCAACCAGCAGGAGGCCTTCCTGCACAATGTGTACAAGCTCATCGATAAGAAAGAAATTGACAATGACCTGCTCAAGGATGTCATCACCCTGAATACCCCTGCCCTGGCAAAATCCGAAATCAAGGTCTACCGGGCGCGCAAGCAGGGACAGCCCGTAGCGGTGATTTTCAGCCCGGTGCAGGCCCCCGGCTATGCCAGCCCCATCAACCTGATGGTCGGCATCCGCTATGACGGCACCCTGGGAGGCGTACGGGTTCTGTCCCATCTGGAAACCCCGGGTCTGGGCGACAAGATCGACGAGGAAAAATCCGACTGGATTCTCTCCTTCACCGGGAAGTCCCTGGGCAATCCCCCTCCTGACAAATGGAAAGTGAAAAAAGACGGCGGCGTGTTCGACCAGTTCACCGGCGCCACCATCACCCCGCGCAGCGTGGTGGGCACGGTAAAAAAAGTTCTGGAATACTATGCCAGAGAAAAGGAAAACCTGTTTAAAAAACCCGCTGAAAAAATCGACGAAGTACCCATGCACTGATAGGCAACCATATGAGCATGTCCAACCGTGAAATCATCGCCAATGGCCTGTGGAACAACAACCAGGCTCTTGTTGCCCTGCTCGGGCTATGTCCCCTGCTGGCGGTGTCCAACACTCTGATAAACGGCCTGGGCCTGGGCCTGGCCACCACCCTGGTGCTGATCTCTTCCAACGCCACTATCTCCTTCATCCGCAACTGGGTGCGCCAGGAAGTGCGCCTGCCGGTGTTCGTGCTGGTCATCGCCTCCTTCGTAACCGCTGTGGAACTGGCCATGAACGCCTGGTTTCACGACCTACACAAGATCCTGGGCATCTTCATTCCCCTCATTGTCACCAACTGCACCATCGTGGGCCGCGCCGAGGCCTTTGCTTCACGCAATCCCGTACCCCAGTCCATGCTGGACGGCCTGAGCATAGGCATGGGTTTTACCCTGGTGCTCATGACCCTGGGCGCTCTGCGGGAATTCATCGGCCAGGGTACTATCCTGTCCGGCGTGCATCTCATGTTCGGCGAGGCCGCCAGGGGGCTGAGTTTCTCCATGGGCAACGATTTCCATGGCCTGATCCTGGCCATTCTGCCTCCCGGCGCTTTCTTTGGCCTGGGTCTGCTCATTGCCCTGAAGCACGTCATCGACAAGCGCAATGCCGCCCGCGCCGCCAGCCGGGTGGAAACCGTACCGGCTGAAGCCGCACCCGCGGAAGGATGAACCGGGAAAAGCGCCGGGAAATCTTCGAGCGCCTGCGCGCGGCCAACCCCCACCCCACCACGGAGCTGAACTACAGCAGCCCCTTCGAACTCCTGGTGGCCGTGATTCTGTCCGCCCAGGCCACAGACGTAGGGGTGAACAAGGCCACGGCAAAGCTCTTTCCCGTGGCCAACACCCCTCAGGCCATCCTCGATCTGGGAGAGGATCGCCTGAAGGAATACATCAAGACCATCGGCCTGTACAACAGCAAGGCCAAGAACATCATCGCCACCTGCCGCATCCTTCTTGAAGAGCATGACGGCGAGGTGCCTGACAGGCGCGAGAAGCTGGAGGCTCTGCCCGGCGTGGGGCGCAAAACCGCCAACGTGGTCCTGAACACCGCCTTCGGCCAGCCCACCATGGCCGTGGACACCCACATCTTCCGGGTCAGCAACCGCACCGGCATCGCCAAAGGCAAGACCGTGCTGGAAGTGGAAAAGAAACTGCTGCGCCATGTACCAAGAGAATTCCTGCACGATGCCCATCACTGGCTGATCCTGCACGGACGTTACACCTGCATTGCGCGCAAGCCCCGTTGCGGTTCCTGTATCATCGAAGATCTGTGCGAATACAAGGAAAAAACCGAATCATGAAAACCTATCACAAGTCCCCTGAAGCCATTGCTGCTCTGAGCGCCGAGCAGTACCGCATCACCCAGGAAAACGGCACCGAAGCCCCGGGCAGCGGCGAGTATCTGCACAACCATGAGCCCGGCATCTACGTGGACCTGGTATCCGGCGAACCCCTGTTCACCTCGAAAGACAAGTTCGATTCCGGCTGCGGCTGGCCCAGCTTCACCCGCCCCATCTCTACAGACTTCGTCCGGGAACTGCAGGACAACAGCCACGGCATGACACGTACCGAAGTCCGCTCCACCCACGGTGACAGCCACCTGGGGCATGTCTTCACCGATGGCCCCCAGGATCGGGGCGGCCTGCGTTACTGCATCAATTCCGCTGCCGTGCGCTTCATTCACCGGGATGACATGGAGGCCGAAGGCTATGGCGAGTATTTGCCCCTGCTGGAGGAATCCTCATGAGCCTGGAAAAAGCCCTGCTCGCCGGCGGCTGCTTCTGGGGCATGCAGGAGCTGATCCGCAAGCTACCCGGCGTGGTGAACACCCGGGTAGGCTACACGGGGGGCGATGTTCCCAATGCCACTTACCGGAATCACGGCAATCACGCCGAAGCCATAGAGATCGAATTCGACAACCAGCTGACGAGTTACCGGGATATCCTGGCCTTTTTTTTCCAGATTCATGATCCCAGCACACCAAACCGCCAGGGCAACGACCGGGGATCGTCCTACCGTTCAGAAATCTTCTACCTCAATGATGCGCAAAAACAAACGGCTCAAGAGATGATCGACAAGGTCAACGCTTCCGGCCGCTGGCCCGGGCCAGTGGTCACCCGGGTTTCTCCGGCGGGAGATTTCTGGGAAGCAGAGCCAGAACACCAGGACTACCTCCAGCAGCATCCCGGCGGCTATACCTGTCATTTTCCCCGGCCGGACTGGGTGCTGCCGGAAGACGAATAAGAGAGGTTATTGACCCGGCAGCAGGGGCTCCTCGTCATCCAGATCATCCAGTTCCACTTTCTCGATCTTGACGAAACGCCCGCTGATCTTCTGCGCCGAGGTATTTACCTTTTTGACATCATCATGGGCCATGCGGATGTGATCGGCGAGCTTGTCCATGCGCTGCTGAAAACGCCCAAAATCCGCTGACAGCAGGCGCAGGTGCTCCTGGATAATATGCACCTGCTTGCGTGTGGCCACATCCTTGATGACCGCCCGGGCCGTGGTCAGCACCGCCATCAGGGTGGTGGGCGACACCAGCCACACCCTGGCCCGCTGGGCTTCCTCCACCAGCTCAGGAAAATGGGCGTGGATCTCAGCGAACAAAGACTCCGCCGGCAGGAACATGACCGCGCCATCGGCGGTCTCGCCGGGAATCAGGTACTTGCCGGCGATGTCCTGGATATGTTTCCTGATGTCCTGGCGGAACTGCCGCCGGGCCTGGGTGCGATCTCCTTCCGGGGCTTCGTTGTCCATCATGCGCTGGTAGCTTTCCAAAGGAAACTTGGCGTCCACGGGCACCTTTCCCGTGGGCTCCGGCAGGGTGAGCAGACAGTCCACGCGCATACCATTGCTCAGGCTGGCCTGCATGGTATAGCTGCCTTCGGGCATGACATTGCGCACCAGCCCTTCCAACTGCACTTCGCCAAAAGCGCCTCTCGAACGCTTGTCCGTGAGCACCTCCTGCAGGCTCACCACGTTGCCCGACAATTCCGTGATCTTCTTCTGGGCTTCATCGATGCGCGACAGATGTTCCAGCACCCGGCTGAACACTTCTGTGGTCTTTTCGAAACCTTCAGTAAGGCGTTTCTCCACCTGGCCGCTGATCTGCTGCAGGCGTTCGTCCGTGGTTCGCGCCAGCCCCTCCAGACGCTCGTTCATGGCCCTGGCGGCCTCGGCCTGGGTCTGGCGTAACTGGCCGCCCACGTGCTCCATGCCCTGGCGCAGGGCTTTGTGCTGCTGATCCAGGGCTTCTGTCTGGCGCTTCTCGAAACTTTCCCGCTGGGCACCAAGCTGTTCACTGACCTCCCGCTGCAGCTGTATGAAGCGCTCCAGCAGGGTCTCTTTCATCACGCTGGCATCCAGGGTGAGTTGGCGCTGCAGCATGACCTGGCGCTGTCCCAGAGTTTCCTGCAGCTCGTTCACACTGCGGTGCACGCCTTCCTGGGTAAGAAGCTGGTTCTTGATGAAACCCTCGCTGATATCTGTGCGCTGCCCCTCCAGAGCGCTGTACAGACCTGCAGCCATTTCTTCCAGCTCCACCGAAAGGCGATGCAGATGCTGCTTCTGCAACAGCAGGATGCGCAGCAGCCAGACAAGGACCAACACTGCCAGGAACACCCCGGACAAGATGATTTCCTGGCTGTACTGCCCCCAGAAAGCCTGAAGATTGTGCATGGTTTAGATGATGACAAAAGGATAGAATCAGTTTCCGAAATTAACACAGATCCGCCATGCATGTTCACCTGAAAACCCTGGGCTGCCGCCTCAACGAAGCCGAACTGGAATCCTGGTCGCGGGATTTCCAGGCTCAGGGCATCCTGCCCACGGCCTCTCCCGGGAATGCCGACCTGGTGGTGATCAACACCTGTGCAGTCACGGAAGAAGCGGTGAAGAAATCCCGTAAGATTCTGCGCCGCGCCCAGCGGGACAACCCGCGGGCCAAGCTGGTGGTAAGCGGCTGCTATGCCTCCTTGAACCCGGAGCAGGCCGCCGCCGACCTGGGGGTGGATCTCATCGTGCCCAACACGGAAAAGGAACGGCTGGCGGAAATTGCCATCCGGGAATTGCAGTTGCCCACCATGCCCGTCACCGCCATGGCTCCCGGCAGCTACAGTCCACTGCAACGCAACCGCCAGCGGGCCTTTATCAAGGTTCAGGACGGCTGCCGTTACCGCTGCACTTACTGCATCGTCACCCTGGCCCGGGGGGAAGAACGCAGCCGTCCCGTCTCTGAAGTCATCGGGGAAATCAACGCCCTATCAGAACAGGGCCTGCAGGAGATCGTGCTGGCCGGGGTGCATCTTGGAGGCTACGGCAGCGACACTGGCAGCAGCCTGAAGCAGCTGGTGGAAGCTGTACTGGCAGAAACAAACATGCCCCGCATCCGCCTGGGTTCCCTGGAACCCTGGGATCTGCCCGAAGATTTCTGGACGCTGTTCAGCAATCCCCGCCTCATGCCCCACCTGCATCTTCCCATGCAGAGCGGCGCGGACTCGGTGCTACGGCGCATGTCCCGGCGCTGCCGCAGCGGTGAATTTCTGGAACTGGTGGAAAGCGCCCGACAACAAATACCGGATTTCAATGTCACCACAGACATTATCGTCGGCTTCCCCGGAGAAACGGCGGCCGAATGGCAACAGACCCTGGAATTCGTGGAACGCGCTGCCTTTGGCGACATTCATATCTTCGCCTTTTCCCCCCGCAGCGGCACCAAGGCCGCCATGCTTCCGGGCGCCATTCCCAGAGAAACCAAGCGCCAGCGAAGCGAGCAGCTTCACCAACTGGCTGCCAGGCTCAAGCGGAATATGCTGAAGAAGCAACTCGAAAAAACCTTTCCGGTACTTGTCGAAGACACGCCCAGCGAGAGTGAAACGGGCTTCAGCCAGTCAGGCTACCTGCCCAACTATCTGCGTGTCCGCTTTCCAGTCCACGACAACCTGGCCAATCAGATTGTCAGAGTACGGATCACGGGAACAGAAGGCGACTTGCTGCGGGGAGAATTTCTTTCAGCCAAGACTTGAAAATCCCTCCATGCCTACCATACTTACGACAGGACGTTGAAGAAGCAATCGATGTAGGAGGCCAAAAGATGTTCCTCAAGGAAAAGAAAAGCGGCGATCTGGTAGAAGTGCTGGGATTGGGGGATTTGTTTGATCCCAGCCGCGAAAAGGTGCCGGGACGTTTCCATGCAGGTGAGGAGATGGGCGAACCCGCCACATTCTTCAAGACAGAACTGGTATTTCCTTCAGACGAGCCCCTGCCCCGCTGCTGGTTGGATCCCAACTATAAGATTCGATAGTCCCTTTATAGATCGGCATCCACCCATACCGGAGAGTGATCCGAGGGTTTTTCCATGCCCCGGATGTCGTAAGCGATGCCTGCGTCCTTCAGTTTAACAAACAAAGGATGGCTGGCAAGTAGCAGATCAATGCGCAGACCGCGCTTGGGATCGCGGTCAAAGCCCCGGCTGCGATAGTCAAACCAGCTGAAGCGCTGGTCTTCATCAGGGTATTTTTCCCGCCAGCTGTCATGCAGGCCCCAGCTCATGAGGGTCTGCAGCCATTCCCTTTCTTCCGGCAGGAAAGAACACTTGCCCGTGCGCAGCCAGCGCTTCATATTGTCCGGACCGATACCGATGTCCTTGTCTGTGGGGGCGATGTTCATGTCACCGATGATGGCCAGGTGGGTATCTGCCTTGAAATCCTGATTCAGCCAGTCAGTGAGATCCGCATAGAACTTGCGCTTGGCGGGAAACTTGACCGGGTGTTCCCGGCTTTCGCCTTGGGGAAAATAGCCGTTGATTACGGTTATCTCCTCACCACCAGGCGTTTTGTAGATGCCGGTGATGAGCCGTTTCTGGCTGTCCTCACCATCGTCAGGCAGGCCGCGGATGATCTCCAGGGCAGGTTCCCGGGACATGAGAGCCACGCCGTAGTGCCCCTTCTGACCGTGAAAGTCAACGTGATACCCAAGGTCCTCGATCATCTCCCGGGGAAACTCGCTGTCCTGCACCTTGGTTTCCTGCAGGCCGATGATATCCGGCCGGTACTGCTCCACCAGAGCTTTGAGTTGATGGGGACGGGCGCGGACGCCGTTGACGTTGAAGGATACGATGCGCATGGAAGTTCCGGATGATGGATGAATGTCAGAAGTCTATCAGACTGGGCGGGAGAGAAAACCTTCGAGTCAGCCTGTCTTACGGTTTGCTATCTGTTCTTGCTGATCACACCCCTCTCCCTGGCCCTCTCCCCTCAAGGAGGATGACGTAAAAGCCCTTCCCTGGACTTTCACGACTCGGAATCGGAAAAGTGCGATTTTCCGATTCCTCCATTTTCAATGGCTTACAGCCATCGAAAATGGCGACGCATCCCTGCATCGCGGAGGCTGTCGCCTTTTGCGACACCCTCCTTAAGGGGAGAGGGAGAAACCGGCTGCCTGATTTGTCAGGGGTGAGACAGTTGAGCTTCCAGTTTTTTCAGAAAAATCCCGGGTTGCTCGGCATAAACCCAGTGCCTGGCGCCGGGAATCTGTATGATCTCCGCCCGGGGAAAAAGCTGCCGAATCCGCCCTTCATGTTCCGGCCTGATGTAATCAGAAAGTTCTCCCTTGATAAAACAGACCGGCCCGGCATAGCTCACGCCCTGGGCATACTCGGGAAAAGCACTGATACTGTCCAGGCCATCACGCAGGGCGCGCAGGTTATTCCGCCAGCGCCAACCCTCGTCCGTGCGTTGCAGGTTCTGAAGCATGTGATCTCTCACTGCCTTGTCCGTCACCCGCCGGGCCAGGAGTTCATCAGCATGGCGACGGTTCTCCAGCTTGTCCAGGGGAAGCGCCAGAAGCGCATCCAATAGCTGTGCCAGCCGGCCTTCATAAGTAACCGGGGCAATATCCACCACCACAAGGCGCTCCACCCTGCCGGGATGCTCCAGAGCCAGGCTCATGGCGGTCTTGCCACCCATGCTGTGACCCACGAGCGCGGCCTGTTCCACATCCTTGTCGTCCATGAGTTCCAGTACGTCTCCGGCCATGGCGGGATAGGACACATCCGGGTCATGAGGCGAGCGGCCGTGATTGCGCAGATCAGGCACGATGACCCGGTAGCGCTCGCTCAGGCTTCTGGCGATGCGCTGCCAGTTCACCAGGGAACCGAGGAGGCCGTGGAGCAGAACCAGCGGCGTACCCGGGTGTTGATCACCGAATTCGCGATAGTAGAGTTTCAAAAGGCAGCTACAGAAATCAGAGAAAAATCACATCGAGGCGCTGATTATTATCGGGCTGAAGCCCGACCCACAGCCCTCGCGTAGACCGGACTTCAGTCCGGCAACCATCAGTGCTTGCGCTGCGGCGGCAGGTCCGTGCAGCTTCCCTCGGCGGCTTCCGCCGCCAGGCCGATGCTCTCGTTCAGCGTGGGATGGGGATGGATGGTGAGGCCGATGTCCTCGGCGTCGGCGCCCATCTCCAGGGCCAGCACCGTCTCGCCAATAAGTTCCCCGGCATTCACGCCCACAATACCCGCGCCGAGAATGCGCTTGGTGTCGGGATCGAACAGCAACTTGGTCATGCCTTCGTCCCGGCCCACACCAATGGCCCGGCCGGAGGCCGCCCAGGGGAACACAGACTTTTCGTACTTGATGCCCTTCTCCTTCGCCTCGGTTTCCGTCAGGCCCATCCAGGCCACTTCGGGATCCGTGTAAGCCACAGAGGGAATGGTCAGAGGATCGAACATGGCGGGCAGGCCGGCAATGACTTCCGCCGCCACATGGGCCTCATGGGTAGCCTTGTGGGCCAGCATGGGGTTGCCCACCACGTCACCGATGGCGAAGATATGCGGCACGTTGGTGCGCATGTGGGAGTCCACGGGGATGAAGCCGCGCTGATCCACTTCCACCCCGGCCACCTCAGCATTGATGAGATGGCCGTTGGGACGGCGGCCCACGGCCACCAGCACTTTGTCATAGGTGGTGTCTTGCGGCGCGTTTTCCCCGGCAAAGCTGACCTTCAATCCCGATTTTAGAGCCTTGATGCCTTCCACGCTGGTCTTGAGCATGATGCGATTGACCTGCCTGGCCAGGCGTTTCTGCAAGGGCTGAACCAGATCCCGGTCACAGCCGGGAATCAAGCCATCCTGCAATTCCACGATATCGACACTACTGCCCAGGGTGCTGTACACCGTGGCCATCTCCAGGCCGATGATGCCACCGCCGATGATGAGCATCTTTTTGGGGACATCTTCCAGGGCCAGGGCGCCGGTGGAGTCGATGAGGCGGGGGTCGTCATTGGGAAAACCGGGAATCTGCACGGCGGAGGAACCGCAGGCAATGATGCAGTGATCGAACTCGATGAGGGTCTGCTGACCATCTCCTTCCACGGACAGGGTCTTGGGACTTTGGAACTGGCCCCAGCCTCGCACAATCTGTACCTTGCGCATCTTGGCCATCTGGGCCAGGCCACCGGTAAGCTTCTTCACCACCTTGTCCTTGCCTGCACGCAGCTTGTCCAGGTCGATCTTCGGCTTGCCGAAGCTCACCCCCATGGCCTCCAGTTCCGCCGCCTCGTTGATGATGTCCACGGTGTGCAGCAGGGCTTTGGAAGGAATACAGCCCACGTTCAGGCAAACGCCTCCCAGGTCGGCATATTTTTCCACCAGCACCACGCTCATGCCCAGGTCGGCAGCACGAAAGGCGGCGGAATAGCCGCCGGGGCCGGCGCCCAGTACCAGCACCTGGCATCGAATGTCCGCCACTCCTTCCACAGCGGCGGAAGGCGCGTTGCCCGCATGCCGGACAGGCGGCGCCTTCTCGGCAGCAGGGGGCACAGCGAGGGCTTCGGGCGCTTCAGTGTCGGCGGTTTCCGCTCCTTCGGTTTCCAGCAGCAACAGAGGGCTTCCCTGAGAAATTTTGTCACCCACCTTCACCTGCACTTCTTTCACCAGCCCACTTTCAGGACTGGGAATCTCCATAGAGGCCTTGTCGCTCTCCAGGGTGATGATGGAGTCTTCCTTCTCGATACGGTCACCGGGCTTTACCAGCACTTCGATGACTTCGACTTCGGGGAAATCGCCGATATCGGGAAGGGTCACTTCTATTATTGTATTGCTCATCTGCAAAGGCCTGTGGTTATTGCTCCTGAATGCGGCGCCATGCTTACAGCACCAGACGGCGGATGTCGGACAGCAGCCCGGCAAGATAGGTTGTGAAGCGCACTCCCTGGGCACCGTCGATAACCCGATGATCATAGGACAGGCTGAAAGGCATGACCAGTCGCGGCTTGAATTTCTTTCCATTCCAGACAGGTTTCATGGCCGCCCGGGACACGCCCAGAATGGCCACTTCCGGCGCATTTACAATGGGCGTGAACTGAGTGCCGCCGATACCGCCCAGGCTGGAGATAGTAAAGCAGCCCCCCTGCATGTCTGCGGGACCCAGCTTGCCTTCCCGGGCCTTGCCACTGATCTCCATGAGCTCCCGGGCCAGGTCGTACACGCCCTTGCGGTCCACATCACGGATCACCGGCACCACCAAGCCATTGGGAGTATCCACAGCCACGCCGATGTGCAGGTATTTCTTCAGGATGAGTTTTTCGCCGTCCGGTGACAGAGAGGCGTTCACCTCGGGAAATTCACGCAGGGCCGCTTCACAGGCTTTCATGAGGAAGGGCATGAAGGTGAGGCGCACGTCCTGCTTCAGGGCCTCGTCCTTCTGCGCCTTACGGAAGGCCTCCAGTTCCGTGATGTCGGCTTCATCGAACTGGGTGACATGGGGCACGGTGATCCAGCTGCGATGCAGATGGGCGCCGCTGATCTTTTTAATACGGCCAAGCTCCACTTCCTCGGTTTCGCCGAATTTCGAGAAATCGACGGCAGGCATGGATGGCAGGGCCAGGGAGCCGCCGGCTGCCGCCGTGGCCGCTCCGCCTCCCGCCAGGGAGGATTTGACAAAGTTCTGCACGTCTTCCTTGGTGATGCGCCCCTTGGCAGCACTGCCGTTCACCTGTCCCAAGTCCACGCCCAGTTCCCGGGCAAAGCGGCGCACAGCCGGGCTGGCATGAGCTTTGCGGCTGGGCATGTCATCCTGGGTGGGCGCTACGGGCAGAGGCTTGGCCTTCTTCTCGCCCGGTGCTGGAGGCGCAGGATGGGGAGTGCTGTCCACGGGTTTGGGCGGCGCCACGGGGGCAGTTTCCTCGGGGGCGGTTTCCTCGTCCACCACAACCAGCAGATCCCCCTGGTTAATGGTATCGCCCACCTGCACCTTGACTTCCTTAATGACCCCAGCCGTGGGGGAAGGGATCTCCATGGAGGCCTTGTCACTCTCCAGGGTGATGAGAGAATCTTCCGCGTTGATGGTATCGCCGGCAGAGACCAATACTTCGATGACTTCCACATCCTTGAAGTCGCCAATGTCCGGCAGGGTGATTTCTTTCAGATTCGCCATGGAAATGCTCCTCACACCTTGGTCGGATTGGGTTTTTCGGGATCGATCTTGTAGGCTTTGATGGCCTGGGCCACCAGGTCGGCATCCACCGTGCCTTCATCAGCCAGAGCCTTGAGAGCCGCCACCACCACGTGATAGCGGTTGACTTCAAAGAAGCTGCGCAACCGGCGGCGCAGATCGGAACGGCCAAAACCGTCCGTACCCAGAGTGATGCAGCCCCTCCCGCCGAGATAGGAGCGGATCTGGTCGGCAAACATGCGCACATAGTCGGTGGACGCCACCACCGGTCCTACAGCGCCGTCGAGCTGTTGGGTCACATAAGGAATGCGGGGCTTCTCCATGGGGTGCAGGCGGTTCCAACGCTCGCAGTCCATGCCGTCCCGGGCCAGTTCCGTGAAGCTGGTGACGCTCCACACATCCGCCGCAATCTTCCAGTCTTTTTCCAGCAGCTCCGCCGCGGCAATGACCTCCCGCAGGATGGTGCCCGAACCCATGAGCTGCACCCGCTTCTTCTTGCGCGAGCCCGCCTTGAACAAATACATGCCCTTGATGATGCCCTCTTCCACGCCCTTGGGCATGGGGGGGTGGACATAATTCTCGTTCATGATGGTGACATAGTAGAAGATATTCTCCTGTTCGGCGTACATACGGCGTAAACCGTCCTGGAGAATCACCGCCAATTCATAAGAGAAGGTCGGATCGTAGGAACGGCAATTGGGAATCCCTGCAGACGCCAGGTGGCTGTGGCCGTCCTGATGCTGCAGCCCCTCGCCAGACAGGGTGGTGCGTCCTGCGGTGCCGCCCATGAGGAAACCCCGGGCCTGCATGTCGCCAGCCGCCCAGGCCAGGTCTCCTACCCGCTGGAAGCCAAACATGGAGTAATACACATAGAAGGGGATCATGGGCACGCCATGATTGGAATAGGAAGTGGCGGCGGCGATCCAGGAGGACATGGCTCCGGCCTCGTTGATGCCTTCCTGGAGGATCTGGCCTTTCACGTCCTCCCGGTAGTACATGACCTGGTCCGCGTCCATGGGGGTATAAAGTTGGCCCACATGGGAATAGATACCCAGCTGCCGGAACATGCCTTCCATACCGAAGGTGCGTGCTTCGTCGGGAACGATGGGCACCACATGCTTGCCCACTTTCTTATCCCTCAGCAGGCTGGTGAGAAAACGCACATAGGCCATGGTGGTGGACATCTCCCGCTCGCCGCTGCCTTCCAGCAGGGCCTGGAAAGCATCCAGCCCGGGCACTTCCAGAGATTGGGCCTTGGTGCGCCGGGAGGGCAGATAGCCACCCAGGGCCTGGCGGCGCTCGTGGAGGTATTTCATTTCCTCACTGTCTTCCGCCGGCTTGAAATAAGGCGCCGAAGACAGCTGATCCTCGGGAATGGGAATATTGAAGCGGTCGCGGAAATGGCGCAGGGCATCCTCTCCCATCTTCTTCTGGGAGTGGGTGATATTCTGGCCTTCGCCGGCTTCCCCCATGCCATAGCCTTTCACCGTCTTAGCCAGAATCACCGTGGGCTGGCCCCGGTGCTCCATGGCGGCCTTGTAGGCGGCATAGACCTTGATAGGATCATGGCCGCCCCGGTTGAGACGCCAGATATCCTCATCGCTCATATTGGCGACCATCTCCAGCAGTTCGGGATACTTGCCGAAGAAATGCTCCCGCGTGTAGGCGCCGCCCTTGGCCTTGTAGGCCTGGTAGTCGCCGTCCAGAGCCTCTTCCATGCGCTTGCGCAGCAGGCCTTTCTTGTCCCGGGCAATGAGAGGATCCCAGTAACCGCCCCAGACCACTTTGATGACATTCCAGCCCGCACCACGGAACACAGCTTCCAGTTCCTGGATGATCTTGCCGTTGCCCCGCACCGGACCGTCCAGCCGTTGCAGGTTGCAGTTGATGACAAATACCAGGTTGTCCAGACGCTCCCGGGAAGCCAGGGAAATGGCGCCCAGGGATTCCGGTTCATCCATTTCGCCATCGCCCATGTAGGCCCAGACTTTACGGTGATCCATATCCGCCATGCCCCGGTCATGCATGTAGCGCATGAAGCGCGCCTGATAGATGGCCATCAGGGGTCCCAGGCCCATGGATACCGTGGGGAACTGCCAGAAGTTGGGCATCAGCCAGGGATGAGGATAGGAAGACAGGCCGTCTCCCCCGGACTCCTGGCGGAATTTGTTGAGCTGATCTTCAGTGATCCGCCCTTCCAGGAAGGCACGGGCATAGATACCTGGCGCGGAATGCCCCTGAAAGAACACCAGATCGCCTTCTTGTTCTTCATTGCTACCCCGGAAGAAATGGTTGAATCCCACATCAAAAAGCGTGGCGCTGGAAGCAAAGCTGGCAATATGGCCACCCAGCTCAGGCTCCTTGCGATTGGCCTGCACCACCATAGCCATGGCATTCCAGCGGATGAATGATCGGATACGGCGTTCCATGGCCCTGTTTCCGGGGAAAGGAGGCTGTTTTGACGGCGGAATGGTATTCAGGTAGGCAGTGGTCGCCTTGTAGGGCAGATAGGCCCCCGAAAGCCGGGCCTTCTCTATGAGTTGCTCCAAAAGATAATGCGCACGTTCTGCGCCCTCGTTTTCCAGCACGGCCTCCAGGGCTTCCAGCCATTCCGCTGTTTCCTGGGGGTCGATATCGTTGATTTCTGTCATAGTGTTTCCGTTGTTTTCCTGAGCAAGCTATGGCTATTTGGCACTCCGCGCCCCGCAACAGAGGCGTCACCACCCATCTGGCCAAAGCCGCCAAATATTGGCCTGCACTCGATTCGCTTCAGGGGCCAATACTGACAGTACTGGCAGCATAAATCCAGTATAATTTTACGTATCGTTTATAATCAACATGTTATATATGTTTAATTATGGTACGATCGTCCTATTTTTGCCCGTTTCGCGGAGTTCTGAACACCTTTCTAGCTTCCGGATGAAACCCGTTTTCCGGTACGCCCCATGACACAGCATCATGGCCGGTCACCACGAAAACCTACCACCACGCCTGCATGAGAAATCAGCCCGCTCCCAAAGGAAAAACGCACTTTGCGGTGAAACAGGCACGTCAAACTATTGATGTTTTCCTGAATTATCTGTATCAATCTATACTTAGGAAAAAATGTTCCGGAATAATCGTGGCATTTGGCAGTGTGGCAAGGCACTTAATATTTCCACATTCCTCCCGATAAGGACAATGATGCCCTGGCTGTCCCGGAAGCGTCGGCACTAACGAATCTCCATCGCAGACGCAATATGAGGATGCGGAAAACGCGTATGTTAAGAATATGGATACGCCATGCCGGACTAGGTCAGTCGGCATTCATGGGTAAGGTGTTCACCTGTCCGAACCACAGGGCAGAAACCGGACGCCAGCCGAATCAAGGCGTTCATCTTTTGGCCAGGCCTACATTTTGTTATGCGAAACGAAACAGATAGCGTTCAGACTTGGAGCTGGCGGCCCCGATTGACGGAAAAACAGGCCAGACAGGAATGGTCGCAAGCCGTAGTGCGGGTAAGCATCACCCTCATTGTCCTGGGCTACCTGCTGCTGTTCAGCACAACTGCCGGTGGAAACGCTACTCATGCGACGGTTGTTTCCCTGGTGGGGGGCTACCTTGCCTATTCCCTGTTCCTCATTGCCAGTTTCTGGCCCTGGCCAAACACCTCAAACTCACGCAAGCTGATCACTCTGATTTCGGATATTGGCATCACTCTCTATTGCATGCATCTCTACGGGGAAGGCAGCGCACCTTTTTTCGTCATTATTCTGTGGGTCAGTATCGGTTTTGGAGTACGGTTTGGACAAATCTATCTGCTGGTGGGAACAACCTATTCCGCCCTGGGGCTGGTAGCCCTATGGAAATACAGCCCTTTCTGGAATCAACACCCCTCCATAGTGCTTTCGTACCTGGTGGCGGTTCTGGTTATCCCCCTGTTCGCCTCCTATCTCCTGCGCAAAATCGAACAGGCCAAGAAAGAAGCTGAAATGGCCAACAAGGCCAAATCCCAGTTTCTGGCCAACATGAGCCATGAGATCCGCACGCCCCTGACGGGAATCATCGGCATGGCCGAACTGTTGCTGGAGGAACGGCTAGAAAGCAAGTATCAACAGCAGATAGAAACCATCAACTATTCGTCCAAGAACCTGCTGCACCTTTTGAACGATACTCTGGATATTTCCAGGATCGAGGCCGGCAAGCTGGAACTGGTCGCCGAAGACCTGGATATTCATGAACTGCTCAACAATATTTCTCTCATGTACCGCCCCCTGGCCCAGGCCAAGCAGTTGCGTTTCAGGATGGATGTTCAGCTACATATCCCCCCCCTGCTGAAAGGAGACCGCCTGCGTATTCAGCAGATATTGACCAACCTTCTGAGCAATGCGGTGAAATTTACCGAGCAGGGCGAGATCACCTTGCGGGTGCGCCTGGCCCGGCTGGAGGACACCCAGGCCACCCTGCAATTCGAAGTTCAGGACACGGGCATAGGCATTCCCCAGAACAAGCGGGAAAGCATATTTGAGATCTTTGAACAAGCCGATAACACCACCACGCGCCGTTATGGCGGCAGCGGCCTGGGAATGGCCATATCCAAGCAGCTTGCCGAGCTCATGGACGGCAGGATCTGGCTGAAACAAAGCAAAGAGGGCGCTGGCTCCACTTTCCTGTTCGAAGTCCCTCTGGAAGTCGTTCCTGAGGACGGCAATGTCAGACAACCCCGGAGCTTCGAAGGCATCCATGCCCTGGTCATCTCCTCCAACAAAATATTCCGCTCCCACTACCGCCAGGTTCTGGAACGTTGGGGATGCGGCATTGAAACTGCCGACAAAGCCCTGGATGCCTTCATACAAATCAAGGCCGGCGACCAGGCCTTTCAAAACTATCAGCTGCTCATTGTGGACGAAAAGGGCCTGGAGATCACGGCTGAACAGTTTGGCCGCACCAAGCGGAGCGATCCGGCCCTGAGTTTCATCCCCACGGTGCTGGTGACGGGCAGCCGGCAGGGGGATGCTCCCAGCGACGGCAGCTTCGACGCAGTAGTGAACCACAGCGACAGTACCGGCCTGTATCGTGCGCTCCACGCACTACTGAACACAGCCGACTTTCCGGCACCAGGGAAGCAGGAAAAAGAGGAAAACCGGATCGCCGCTTCCCGCCGCATCCTGGTGGTGGACGACAACAACACCATACAGCTGTTGCTATCCACCATTCTCCGCAACGCCGGCCATGAGGTGGTTCAGGAATTCAGTGGCGAGAAGGCTCTGGACAGGCTGTTCGAGGAAAGCTTTGACATTGTCGTCATCGACATGCAGATGCCCAATATGAGTGGCCCGGAAGTAATACAGGCCTACAGATATACTGAATTTGGGAATGAGGCGCATCTGCCTTTCATTGTGCTGTCCGCCAATGATCGCAGCGAAGCTCGGGTTGAATGCGAAAATGCTGGGGCTGATTCCTTCCTGCCCAAGCCCGTGGACAAAAAGAAACTGTTGAAGACCATAGACGATCTAACCGAGGGACAGTCAAGCGTCATCACCGGAAAACAGCAAGTGGAGGCTGTCAGTAATGTGGAGTCTCTTCCCGTGCCCGATGACGCCCTTCCTGTCATCGACATGGAAGCCATTCATGCACTCATCTCCCTTCAGCAGGACGATAATTTCTTCAATAAGCTGCTGGAGCATTTCTATGCCGACGCAAAGCAATCCATAGTCACCATGGAAACCGCCTTGCCATCACAAGACTTCGACAGTCTCAGGGACGCTGCACACGCATTGCAGGGGTCCGCCGGTGGAATAGGCGCGGAAGCTCTTTTCCAGCAATGCGCCGACATCTCTCATGGCGACAACAAGCTGTTGCGGGAAAAAGGACAGGAAATGATCGAAGGCGTAAAAACGCAGCTACGCAAGGTACAGGCCGCCCTGAATGACCCCGAGGTCACCTCCTCGTCTTCCATTTGTGAATTTCCCAGGATATCCTGACCCGGCACCCCCTGGCACCGGATCAGGTTCGCTGGAAACTCATGCCGCATCCATTTTTCTGGATTGCGCTTTCACAAGACGCTCCATCATGCGCTGGTCACGCTGCGGCAGGGCCATGGCGGAATCCACCCACAGCCCGACGATGCGATCGAGTTCATCGCGAGTCAGGGGAAACACTTCTTCGCGCATGGCAAGCACGGCGTTGCGGGTCATGGCTGAACGGTCGTGCTTGCGCACGAACTGGCGCAAGGCCACTTTTGCTTCTCCCGGTTCAGTGAGTATATCGATAACACCCATCTCGTAGAGTTCATCCGAGGTGTACATCCTGCCGGTATTGATCATACGCTCCACCAAGGCCGGCGCAATTCTCCGGGACAGAAAGGAATAGGCGCCCATGCCGGGGAACATATTGAACACAACCTCGGGGAAGCCTATTTTTGCGCCCTTTTCGGCAATGATGACATCGCATGACAAGGCGGCTTCGAATGCCGCGCCCAGGGCATCACCCTCGATCAGAGCCACTGTGCGCAAATCCTGTCCCAGATTCACATAGTTGTCATAGAGCACGTCGATGCACAGGCTGGCGTAGTTCTCCAGCACCTGCCGCTTGTTACCTCGGATGCAATCGAGGAAAAAACCGAGATCACCTCCCAGGCTGTACACCCCGGGAATGGCAGATCCGAGAACCAGAAATTTGAATGGAGACGCCTCGCCTTGCTCCCTGTGCTGTTCGCAAACCTGAACGACGGACTCCTGGAAGCTCCGGATATCACGCATCAACGCAGGGGTGAAATTTGGACGGGGTCGCGTGTTCATATTGAACTGCATGACCTTGTTGGCCGGGTCATAATCACAAACCAGGTTGTCATACACCCAGTTGTAATCCACGTTGAGGTCGTGATCGAGATGAAGTTGCTGAGTCGCCATGGCATTTCTCCTGTCTTTGGTTGAAAATCTCAAGTCGATGGCGGTACAGCTTCCTGTCCTGTCCGCGGATCAAGAGAAATTTTCATGACCAATTCCCAGGAGAAAGAACCTGGGCGGTTTTCCGGGCTCAAGATCAGGTACACCTAACCGCCATGATGCTATTTATGGCACAGCCGGGGGAGTTGGTACAGAAAAACCTTGCGGAGCTGGGAAGTCGTCGAAGCTATTTGGTCGGCCATGGTATGAGCAGTCAAGCATACAAGCGCCTGTTTTTATTGGATGAAAATTCCCCGTCCACGATGCACAAAGCATCTGGGGTTCACACAAGCCAATGAATAAAAAAGGAAAAAATTCAGCCCGAATCAATCCTGGTATTTGTCAGGCAATTCCTCGTAGATCCTTCGCACTTCTTCTTCCCTTGAAAACAACGCATCCACACAATCCGGATCAAAATGGCTTCCGGAATGCTCCCGCAGATAGTTCAGAGCCTTTTCCCGGGGCCAAGCATCTTTGTAGGGGCGAACGGTCATAAGAGCATCCAGCGTGTCAGCAACTGCAACGATTCTCGCCTCCACGGGGATTTCTTCGCCTTTGAGTCCATGAGGATAGCCATTGCCGTCAAAATGCTCGTGGTGGTGCAGGGCGATGCTGGCCGCCATGGACAGATACGCAGATGAGCTGCCCTTGAGAATGTTGTAACCAATGGTTGTGTGGGTCTCCATGATCTCGCGCTCTTCCGCAGTCAGCCGGGCAGGCTTAAGCAGAATGGTGTCCGAGATGCCGATCTTGCCAATATCATGCAGGGGAGAAGCTTTATTGATGAGGTTGCAATGAAAATCATCCAGGTCCAGGCCCCGGGCTATTTCGTAAGAATAGCGGGCCATGCGAAATACATGGTTGCCGGTGCATTCGTCCCTGTACTCTCCCGCCTTTGCCAAACACATAAGTGTTTCCTCTTCCCGGGTAACGGCCTCCTTGGTCGCTTTGGACACCAGTCCCTGAAGCAGAAGAGCCTGATCTGCAGCTTCCTTCTGATGCTGATGCAAAAGCAGCAAGTTGCGGCACCTGGCCTGGCATTCGTAGTGATCAAAAGGCCGGGATAAAAAATCCGTAGCGCCGGCTTCCAGTGATTCGTAGCGGATCTTCCGGTCATTCACCACGGTCACGACGACAATGGGGACATCCGCACCCTTGGGAAGGGCTCTCACCTGACGGGTCAATTCCACTCCGTTCATCCCGGGCATTTTATAGTCGGTAATCAACAAATCCGGAACCCGTGCTTTACAACAGGCCAACGCCTCCTTGGCGTCGGCAAAAGCCTTGCAAGTGATTCTGGGAGAAATAGCGGAGATGATGCTCTCCAGAATTGTCCTGCCGGTCGCCTGGTCATCGACAATAACCACAAATTGTTCTTCCGCGGTGACAAAAGGAGTCACATTTCCAGTATTGCGGCTTGCGGGTTCGAGCCCCTGAATAAATGAGGTCTTGTGTTTCACCATTAGTAATATCCCCTATCCCGACATACTGCGCAATATGTCAATGGAATCCTGCTTTACTTTCTCACCTGCGCATGCCTTCTTGAAACCAACATGACACTGATCAGATTCATGGACTACGAACAGCTCACAACCCACTGCCGCATTCCAATCCCACTAGATTGATACAGCAACAAATTCTGTTCCAAGTTACTGAAGCATAGCAGTTTCATACACTTGCGCAACTCATGATCCACTCACTCTTCCCGAGCCCAGTAGATTTCATGTTGGAAATAGCCGGGCAAACCGCCCTCAGCTCTGCACAAACTTTCTATATAACTGTTTTATATGCACATATTTACGGACTTGTTGAAAAACTCCTTTTAACAGCGAATGGAACCGGGCTCATAAACCAGTGACTACGTTTTAATTGACGGGATATATGGAAAAATCTTAAAGAACAGATTAACGCCATTGCGGAGGGATTCTTGCACCCACGCAACAGCATGAATATTTTTTCTTGCACAAACCTCTGAAGGTAAAAAAAAAGCGTGCTCCCAAGGAGCACGCTTTTAATTTTTATAGATGTGTGGCGCTCTGATTCCCTCGTGCGCCTACAACCAGTATACGGAATCAATCAGTATTTCCCTGGCTGCGGCTAAACACCAACTGGTCACCACTGGCATCCACTTTCACAAGATCACCGGGAGCAAACTCACCCGCCAGTATCTTTTGCGCCAGGGGGTTTTCCAGCTGATGCTGTATGGCTCGTTTCAGGGGCCGTGCTCCGTACACAGGATCAAATCCGGCCTCACCCAGCAGATCCAGGGCGGCATCACTGATATCCAGCTGCAGATCCCTTTCTTCCAGGCGCTTGCGCAGATGCTCGATCTGGATAGTGGCGATCTTGCGGATCTGTTCCCGACCAAGGGGATGGAATACCACAGTCTCGTCAACCCGGTTGATGAACTCGGGGCGGAAATGCTGGCCCACGACTTCCATCACCGCGGTCTTCATGGCCTCATAATCGTTGGTATGAGCCATTTCCTGAATCAGGTGCGAACCCAGGTTGGAGGTCATGACGATTACCGTATTGCGGAAATCCACAGTGCGTCCCTGACCATCCGTGAGGCGGCCGTCGTCCAACACCTGCAACAGCACGTTGAACACATCCGGGTGGGCCTTTTCCACCTCATCCATGAGGATGACAGAGTAAGGCTTGCGCCGCACCAGCTCGGTGAGGTAGCCGCCCTCCTCGTAACCCACATAACCCGGAGGCGCACCAATGAGCCGCGCCACGGAGTGCTTTTCCATGAACTCGGACATGTCGATGCGCACCATGGCATCCTCGGTGTCGAAGAGGAATTCCGCCAGGGCCTTGCACAGCTCGGTCTTACCCACCCCGGTGGGACCGAGGAACAAGAAGGAGCCGTTGGGCCGGTTGGGATCAGACAGGCCTGCCCGAGAGCGGCGAATCGCATCGGACACGGCACGCACGGCCTCGTCCTGCCCCACCACGCGCTTGGTCAGGTTCTCTTCCATCTTGAGCAGCTTCTCGCGCTCCCCTTCGAGCATCTTGCTCACGGGGATGCCGGTCCACTTGGAAACCACTTCGGCGATTTCTTCGTCAGTGACGTTGTTGCGCAGGAGCTGAAAATCCATGTGCTCGGCCTCGTCCGCCGCCGCGAGCTGCTGCTCCAGCTGGGGAATAACGCCGTACTGGATCTCGGACATGCGCTGCAGGTCTCCCGCCCGGCGGGCGGTCTCCAGCTCGATACGGGCGCGCTCCAGTTCTTCCTTAATGTGCGTGGTGCCCTGCACGGCGGCCTTTTCCGCTTTCCAGATTTCTTCCAGGTCGGAGAACTGCTTCTCCAGACGTTCGATCTCCTCTTCCAGCGCCGCCAGACGCTTCTTGGAAGCTTCATCGGTTTCCTTCTTCAGCGCCTCGCGCTCAATCTTGAGCTGGATGATGCGCCGGTCCAGCTTGTCCATCTCCTCGGGCATGGAATCGATTTCCATGCGGATGCGCGAAGCCGCCTCGTCGATGAGGTCGATGGCCTTGTCCGGCAGTTGCCGGTCGGTGATATAACGGTGCGACAAAGTGGCCGCGGCAACGATGGCCGGGTCGGTGATCTCCACCCCGTGATGCACTTCATAGCGCTCTTTCAGGCCACGCAGGATAGCGATAGTGTCCTCCACGCTGGGCTCGTCCACCAGCACCTTTTGGAAACGGCGCTCCAGGGCGGCGTCCTTCTCGATGTACTGGCGATACTCATCCAGGGTGGTGGCGCCCACGCAATGCAGCTCACCCCGCGCCAGGGCGGGCTTGAGCATGTTGCCGGCATCCATGGAGCCTTCGGTCTTGCCCGCGCCCACCATGGTGTGAATCTCGTCGATGAACAGGATGATCTGTCCCTCGGCCTTGCTCAGATCATTTAGCACGGCCTTGAGGCGTTCCTCGAACTCGCCTCGGAACTTGGCTCCGGCGATCAGCGCCGCCATGTCCAGGGACAGCAGCCGCTTGTTCTTCAGGCCTTCCGGCACTTCGCCGTTGACAATGCGCTGTGCCAGACCTTCCACGATGGCTGTCTTTCCCACGCCGGGCTCGCCGATGAGTACCGGGTTGTTCTTGGTGCGGCGCTGCAGCACCTGCACGGTGCGGCGGATCTCGCTGTCCCGGCCAATGACCGGATCCAGCTTGCCCTGCTCGGCCCGCTCGGTAAGGTCGATGGTGTATTTTTCCAGGGCCTGGCGCTGATCCTCGGCGTTGGGGTCATCCACTGCCTGGCCGCCACGCACATTCTCGATGGCTTTCTCGATGGCCCCCTTGCTGGCGCCGGCCTTGCGCATGGCATCGCCCAGAGCACCCTTGTCCTCCACGGCGGCCAGCACGAACAGCTCAGAAGAGATGTACTGGTCTCCCCGCTTCTGGGCCAGCTTGTCGGTCTGGTTGAGGAGGCGGTTCAGGTCATTGGACACATGCACATCCGCATCACCGCCGGTGACGCTAGGCATGTGATCGAGAATCTCTCCCAGGCTGGAACGCAGCTGGTTGACATTTACACCGGCCTGGGTCAGAAGGTGACGCACGCCACCACCTTCCTGGTCCAGCATGGCGATCATCAGGTGTACCGGCTCGATGAACTGGTGATCCTTGCCCAGGGCGAGGCTCTGGGCATCCGCCAGGGCCAGTTGAAATTTGCTTGTAAGTTTATCCATCCGCATGTTTGCAGGCTCCCAAATTCTTATAGATGACCTTCAAATGGGGGTGATTCAGAAGAATTCAACACTCGCCCTGAATGCTATGCTGTAACTGATGAACATAAAAAAGCCATATTTGCTGATGGATATTCCATGAACTGAAAGAAGGAGGGCGGCATGCACAGGTTTTTCCGGGCAGTCTGTTCCCCTGCCTGCGCCAATAACCCCGAAAACAGGTTCCTGCACAGCCTTTTCCACTTGTTCAGCTTGTGGATCATCTTGTTGACAATGTTTGCGGGTGGCTGCGCCTTGCCCCCGGAAAAACCCTCCTCGCCGACCCGGCCGGTAAATCAATCCACAAACAATGAGGACCAGCGTTCCAACGAACTGTTGGTGGTGCTGGCCTTTTCGGGAGGCGGCAGCCGCGCCGCAGCGCTCTCCTATGGAGTACTGGAGAAGCTTCGTGATACGAGGATCACCATCGATGGCAGGGAACGCCGTCTGCTGGACGAAGTGGACTTCATTTCTTCCGTGTCCGGTGGCAGTTTCACTTCTGCCTACTTCGCTCTGTTCGGCGAACGCATCTTCAGGGATTACCGGAAAAAATTCCTGGAGCAGGATGTTCAGGGCATGTTGATCCGGCGTATTCTCGCACCCTGGAACTGGCCGGCTCTTTGGACAGCCAATGTCAACCGCAGCGAACTGGCGGCCCGGCTATACGATGAATTGTTGTTTGAAGGCAAAACCTATGCGGATCTCTTCCGCCCGGGAGCCCCCTACACCTATATCAGCGCCACAAACCTGACCAGCGGCATTCCTTTCGGCTTCGACCCGCATCAGTTCGATCTTCTGTGCCAGGATCTGAGCAGTTTCAGGGTTGCCAGGGCCGTGGCAGCATCTGCGGCGGTACCTTTGCTGCTCAGCCCCATTACCCTTGCCAACAACCACGATGAATGCAAAACACAGCTCGAACCCTGGGCACAAAAGGCTCTGCGAGATGGCGACAGGACTTCCCGCGCCTATCAGCTGGCTTTGGCGGAAAAATCCTATACTGATTCCATCAACAACCGTTGGATACACCTGGTGGATGGCAGTGTGACGGACAATCTTGGTCTCCGCGCCCTGCTCAATCTCATTACCCGGCAGGGCAACGCCTGGAATGCCATGAAAAGCCTTGGCCATGGCGACGTGAAAAAAGTGCTGATCATCATCGTCAATGCGCAAACACCGGTAGCGGGCGATCTGGGCAGACAGCAATCACCGTCCCTGATCTTTGGCCTGAACGCCGCTGTCACCACCGCACTCAATGCGTTCAGTTTTGAAACCATGGATACACTGGATTCCTTGATGCGCACCTGGGACGAGAACATCACTTTGCAACGGTGCTGGGATCTGGCCAGGCAGAACAAGGACCAGGCAGGCTGTTTCGATATTCAGCACTACATCGTCGATATCAGTTTCGATGAAGTTGCGGATGAGAAGAAAAAGCGAGCGCTGAAACAGATTCCCACGACCTTCAGCCTTCCCCCTGAACAGATAGAAACGCTTGTGTCCACGGCCAGAACATTGCTGCAGCAATCACCCCAAATGCAGCGGTTCCTGCAAGACATGGCGCGCTGACCTTATCAGATCATTCGTGCCAGGTGCAGAAGTCATCTACGGCTTCCCGCTGGGTGCGATACCGGTTTACCGGATGCTCCCGGTCGGCATATCCCATGGCCATACCGCAGACCAGGAGATTCTGGGCTGTGATTCCCAGTTGCTCCCGCACTGCATCCGGATAATCTGCCGTGGATGCCTGGGGACAGGTGTCCAGACCGAATTCCCGGGCAGCCAGCATCACCGACTGGATGAACATGCCCATGTCCAGCCAGGAGCCCTGCCTCAGGTCACGGTCGATAAAGAAGAACAGGCTCACGGGCGCCCCAAAAAACCGGTAGTTGTTCAGGGCGGCTTCCAGGCGTTTCTCCTTGTCCTCCCGGCCAATGCCCAGGGCCTTGTACAAATCCATACCGCACTGAAAACGCCGGCCTTTGTAGGGCTGCACCCACTTGCCGGGATAGTAAGAATAATCAGGAGTGGGCGCCACTCCCTCCGCCTGAAGCTGCAGCAGCGCGGCACTGAGACGGGCTAGGGCTTCTCCCTGGACCACCGCCACTTTCCAGGGCTGGGTATTGACCCCGGACGGGCTCCAGCGGGCCGTATCGAGAATCTTGCGGATGGTTTCCCGGGACACAGGCTTGTCCAGATAGGCACGGGTGGAAATGCGCCCCTGGATGGCTTCAAGTACATTCATCAGCGATATACCTTGCGTTTGAAGAGATCGGTGCGGCGGCTCACGACACGGTCGATGAACAGAATACCATCCAGGTGATCGATTTCGTGCTGGACGGCCCGGGCCTCATAGCCTTCCATTTCATATTCCTTCTCCTCACCGTGCTCATCCGAGGCTCTGAGACGGATCTGCGTGGCGCGGATCACATTGCCCGTATAGTCCGGCACCGACAAGCAGCCTTCCCGGCCAACCTCGTAACCATCCCAGTGAGTGATCTCGGGGTTGATCAGCACCAGGTTACCGTGATTGGGAACGGGCTTGCGGGTATTGGAGCAGTCCACGATGGCAATACGTTGGAAGTGCCCCACCTGGGGCGCGGCAATACCCACTGCGGCGGGTCCCTGCTGGCGGGTCAGCTCCAGACGGGCCACGAACTCCCGGAGATTGTCGTCGAATTCTGTTACCGGCGCGGAGTCCTGTTTCAGGCGCTCATCAGGAATGGTCAGTATCTGCAGAGGTCGCACGAATCAGCCCACCAGCATTTCCACAGGAGAGATGTTCACCTCTATACCTTCATCGCGCAAATCGCTCACAGCGGTTTCCAGGGATTCCAGGGGCACCGTGGCCACACCAGCAATCTGCATGATGTACACGGGCTTTTCCGCCGTACCTGCCACATCGGATTCCAGATCCAGAATATTGAATCCGGTTTCCGCCAGTACGCCTGTGACCCGGGCCACGATACCAGCCCGGTCGGCGCCACTGACACGCACCATGAGATTGGGCGGCACATGCCGGTGCAGCCCGCCGCGCATGGGATCGATGTGCAGGCTCAGGCCCAAGGCACCGGTTACAGGCTCCAGGGCCTGCTCCAGCGCCGGAACATCCAGACCGCCCCCGACCATCATCATGATGGTGAAATTACCCCCCAGACGCAGCATTGAAGCCTCGCCCAGGATCATGTCCCGCTCGAACAGTGCCTGGGTCACCCGGGCAACGATGCCCGGCTGGTCTTCGCCTGTCAGCGTCAGCATATACCAGTTGCTCATGCTTGCCTTCCTGTGAGAGATGTGGTTGATAGGAGAATTTCAAGGAAGTTCTGATTGACTCCGGCACCAGCAGATTCTGGTACCATTAACTTGGCAAATTTTTAGTTTATTCTGCGGCATACTCGATTTTCTGGTGCTCAAAATATTTGGCAACCCGCTGCGGTTTCTTCTGTAGCATGCGTATGTGCGACAAGACTTTTTTCTTGAGCTGCTTCATATCCCTGGCCGTCTTGCCGCTGTAAACCCCTGCCTTGAGGTCGCAATTGAGGTATTCACCTGGATTCAGTTCCGGAGAGTAGGACGGCAAATAGAGCACTTCTATTTCATCCTTGTGTTCCTCAAGCCAGGCCCTGAAGATCTTGGCGTGATGAACACGCAGATTGTCCAGTATCAGATAAACCTTCCGCCGGGCAGATCGTATCAGGCGCTTACAGAAGTCCATCAGAATGTCCGCATTCATGGTTCCCTCGAAGACCTTGAAGCGAACCTTTCCCTGGTTGGTGATGGCAGAAATCATGTTCATCCAGCTCCGCTTGGCATTGAGGCGGATAACCGGGGTCTTGCCCTTGGGGGAATAGCCCCGTTCATGCCGGCTATCGCTACGCACTCCCGTCTCGTCACCCCAGTAAATCTCTGCTTTTTCTTTCTTCGCCTTAGCCTTGATCGCGGGATAGTCT
>Ga0256832_1000389_pt1 | contig 27668 bp, 24 predicted proteins | sample 134614metaG_FD_190534 | JGI IMG/M metagenome (GOLD analysis project Ga0256832, IMG submission 190534) | Hydrothermal vent microbial communities from Lau Basin, Pacific Ocean - 134-614 | ecosystem: Environmental > Aquatic > Marine > Hydrothermal vents | place: Pacific Ocean: Lau Basin | collected...
TGCATCAGGCGATCGAGGCCAAGGAGGGCGTGGCCATCCAGCCCGAAAACGTGACCCTCGCTTCCGTCACTTTCCAGAACTATTTCCGCCTCTACGAAAAGCTTGCCGGGATGACGGGCACGGCGCTGACGGAAGCCGAGGAGTTCGAGGAGATATACAAGCTCGGTGTGGTGGAGATCCCCACCAACAAGCCCATCGCCAGGGTGGACGAACACGACCGCGTCTATCGCAGCGTGCGCGAGAAGAACGAAGCGGTTGTAGAGGCCATTCGCGAGGCGCATGAAAAGGGCCAGCCGGTGCTTGTGGGCACCACCTCGATCGAGAAATCCGAGGAGCTTTCGGATCTGCTGAAGAAGGCTGGGATCAAGCACAACGTGCTCAATGCCCGCCAGCACGAGAAGGAAGCGCAGATCGTGGCCGATGCCGGCAAGTTCGGCGCCGTGACCATCGCCACCAACATGGCCGGGCGCGGCACCGATATCCAGCTGGGCGGCAATGTGGAGATGAAGGTGCTCGAGGCGATCGCCGCCGATCCTGACGCCGACCCGGAGGAAATCCGCCGCCGTATCGAGGATGAACACGCCGAGGAAAAGCAGAAGGTGATCGATGCCGGCGGGCTTTTCGTGCTGGCAACGGAGCGCCACGAAAGCCGCCGGATCGATAACCAGCTGCGCGGCCGCTCCGGCCGTCAGGGCGATCCGGGCCGTTCGATTTTCTTCCTTTCGCTTCAGGATGATCTTATGCGCATCTTCGGCTCGGACCGCCTCGAGAAGGTGCTTTCCACGCTTGGCATGAAGGAAGGCGAGGCGATCATTCACCCCTGGGTCAACAAATCTCTGGAAAAAGCGCAGGCCAAGGTGGAGGCGCGCAATTTCGATATTCGCAAGCATCTCCTGAAGTTCGATGACGTGATGAACGATCAGCGCAAGGTGATCTTCGCGCAGCGCCGCGAGATCATGGAGGCGCAGGATCTTTCGGATATCGTGGCTGACATGCGTAACGAGGTGATCGATGATCTCCTTGACGCCTACATGCCAGAGGGCACTTACCCCGAGCAATGGGATACCGAAGGCCTTTATGCCGCGGTGATCGAGAATCTCGGGATCGATGTGCCGGTGATCGCCTGGGCGAAGGAAGAGGGCGTGGATGACGAGGTGATCCGCGAGCGCCTCGTGAAGGCCGCGGATGAATTCATGGCGCAGAAGGCGGCACAGTTCGGCCCGGAAAACATGCGCCAGATCGAAAAGCAGATCCTCCTGCAAACGATCGACAACAAATGGCGCGAGCACCTGCTGACGCTTGAGCATCTGCGTTCGGTCATCGGGTTCAGGGGCTATGCCCAGCGCGATCCTCTGAATGAATACAAGACGGAAGCCTTCCAGCTTTTCGAAAACATGCTCGATGGCCTGCGCCATGACGTCACAAAACAGCTCGCCCATATCCGGCCGATGACGGAGGAAGAGCACGCGGCCATGATGCAGCAGCTGATGGAGCAGCAGCAGGCAATGATGAAGGCCGCTGACGAGGCGCAGGCGGGCGGTGCATCAGGGCCGGAGCCGCTGATCGAGGGTTTTGACGAAAATGACCCCTCGACATGGGGCAATCCCGGGCGCAATGATCCCTGCCCCTGCGGGTCGGGCCGGAAGTTCAAGCATTGCCACGGGCGTGTTGCCTGATTGCCATGAAATGAAATGCCGCCGAACAGGCGGTTTTCCGCCAGCCGATTCGCGGGTATCAATGATTAACGGGTGGGAGCCGGGCTTTGGAGAAATGCCTTGCTCAACAAGTTGAAGCGGCTTGACCGGAACAAGATTTTCACGGTTGCCTTGACGTTTTTCATTGCCTGGGCCACCGGCTATGCGATGCAGAACAGCGATCGCGTTGCCGAGATCTTCGGCATCGAGTCGCCTGTGCCGGTCGAAAACCTTCGTCTTGCATCCGCCGAAACGCAGGATCCGGACGAGATGGCCGCCCGCCTGCCCAGGCCACCTTACTTCACCCTTCAAGCGCCCCGGCTCGCCATGCCTTCCGGCAATAAAGGTGCAGCCCATGAGATTCCCGATGATGCCGGCCTTGCGGAAATGCTGAAGCCACGCGCTTTCAGCCCCTTCGGGATTGCCTGCGGGCCGGCTGTCAGGGCCGAGCCGCTGGCCGGCGCCAGGGTGCGGATCATTGTCAGCGCGCCATGCCATGGCGAGGAGAGCCTCGCGGTTGCTCATGGTCCGCTCGGAATTCCGGCCAGGATTTCAAAGGCGGGGCTGGCGTCTGTCGTGATACCTGCTTTGGCGGAGCGGGCCGGGTTTGAAATCCGTATCGGAAGCGGTGATGAGAAATACAAGCTTTCTGCAGAAGTGCCGGATTTCGCGGATTTCGAGCGCGTCGCACTTCTCTGGAAGGGGAACGCCCCACTGAGGATCCATGCGATCGAGAAGATCTCGGGGGGCATGGAATTTCCCGCCGGGGCCTCGGGGGGAGAAATGATCAGGATCGAGGGGCCCGATGCGAAGAAGGCCGAGATCTACAGCTTTCCGGCGAAGGATATTGCCGGCTCCGGGGTTGTCAGGCTGATTGTGGCGGCCGATGTGAATGCCGAAACCTGCGGCCGCGATATCGAGGCCGTCCGCTTGCAGAAGAATGCGGAAGGGGCCGTTGATCCCGTTGCCATCGTGCTTCAGATGCCGGGCTGTGATCGCATCGGGCAAACTCTCATGTTGAAAAACATACTGAAAGACCTGAAGATCGCCAGCAACTGAGAGGGTTGCCCGGGATGATCGGATGAACGGATTGCGTGTGGCGCTCAGGGCCGCACTCCTCATTGCAGGAATCACGACCGGGGCTCTGGCGCAGGAGGTAACCCTCCGGGCCAATGAGGGCTCGCTGATAATCAGCGGCGAACTCATCGATCATGACGGTGAATTCTACCGGATCAGGACGCCTGACGGCCCGCTGACTGTTGATGCGGCTGGCGTAAACTGCAGCGGCCCTGGATGCCCGGACCCTGCAAGGCCCGCGCCAAGGATTGTCATTTCAGGCGCGCGCACCATGAGCGATGTGCTCATGCCAGCCCTTCTTGAGGCGTTTGCGCGCGATTCCGGCATGGGCATGAAGCGCATCACCCACTCGGACGAGGATTTCACCTATGTTCTTACGGAGCAGGGGGGGAAGCGCGATATAGCCCGCTTCACCTTTCACGCAGGCACCTCGGGCGAGGGTTTCGCTGATCTTCTGGCCGGAAAGGCGGATATTATCATGGCGTTGCGCGAGATCGGTGCGCAGGAGGCCGGCTCGGGCACCTTGGGCGATGGCGTGGTGACGCGCGTGATCGGGCTTGATGGCATTGTTGCCGTTGTCGCGCGCGAGAATCCTCTCAGCCGGATCTCACCGGAAGATCTTGCGAGGGTCTTTTCCGGGGACATAGGAAACTGGAGTGATCTCGGTGGGCCGGATGCGCCGATCGCTCTGCATGGCCGGCAGAGCGGTTCGGGGCTGATGGAGGCCTTTCGCCGCCGCGTGATGCAGCCGGCCGAGAAGAAGATCGCCAATGGCCGGATCGCGCGGCACGATAGCAATGCCGATCTGGTGGATGCCGTTGCTGCCGATCCATCGGCGATCGGGATCACGAGCTATTCGGAAAGGGGCAATGCCAGGGCGCTTGCGCTGGCCGGGAGATGCGGCTTCGAGATCCGGCCAACGGCCTTCAATCTGAAATCCGAGGATTACCCGCTGACTGCCCCGCTCTTTCTCTATCTTCCCGGCCGGCGGCTCCCCAAGACGGCCCGGGAGTTCGTGAAATTCCTCGATACGGAACCCGCTCAGAGGGTAGTGCGATGGGCGGGATTTGTTGATCTGCGGCCTGCCGGGATTCCCATGGAGAGGCAGGGAGAGAGGCTTGCAAATGCCATCCTGGCGGCGGGCGGGGATACGGGGCTTTCGGATCTGCGCAGGCTCGTCGAAGCGATGAAGGACATGCGCAGGCATTCGATCACATTTCGCTTCGAGGAGGGGTCCTCGCGGCTGGATTCGCAATCACAGGCCAATATCGAAACCCTGTCGAGGCTCATGGCGCGCGGAGATCTGCGTGGCCGCGAAATTATTCTGGCAGGGTTTACCGATGGTGAGGGGAGTGCAAAGGCAAATCTGGCGATAGCGAAAAAACGCGCCGAGGTCATTCGCCGTGCGCTTCTGGCCAGAATGCCCACATCCGGGGATGGCTCCGGCGTGATCAAGGTGATGTCATTCGGGGAGGCGATGCCGATGGCCTGCGATGAGGAGGAATGGGGGCGGCGGGTCAATCGGCGGGTCGAAGTCTGGATCAGGTAAGCGGCGCGGGATGCTCAGAGATATCCTTCGGCGCGGAAGCTGATTTCGCAGGATTTGCCGATGATCAGGTGATCATGGAGGGTGATCGCGAGCGGTTCGCAGGCGCTGGCGATCTGCGCCGTCATGGCAATGTCCTGCTCCGAGGGGGTGGGATCACCCGAGGGGTGGTTGTGCACAAGGATCAGCGCCGACGCATTCAGCTCCAGCGCCCGCTTCACGATTTCACGCGGATAGACGGGCACATGATCCACCGTGCCCCGGCCCTGCTCTTCATCCGTGATCAGCACGTTCTTGCGATCGAGATAGAGCACGCGGAATTGCTCGGTTTCGCGATGGGCCATGGTTGTATGGCAATAATCAAGCACCGCATCCCAGCTTGATATCACCGGCTTTCCGATGATCCGCGCGCGCGCCATGCGCCGGGCGGCCGCTTCGACGACCTTCAATTCGGTGATAACGGCCTCGCCCACCCCCTTGATGCGGCGGAGCCGTTCTGCAGGGGCGGTGATCACCCGGTTGAAATCGCCGAATGTGTCCATGAGCCGGCGTGCCAGCGGCTTCACGTCCTGCCTCGGGATGGCACGAAACAGCAGGAGCTCGAGCAATTCATAATCCGGCAGCGCTTCGCTGCCGCCCTCCATGAAACGCTGGCGCAGGCGCTTGCGGTGATCCCTGATATAGGACGGCAGGCGCGCGGGCAGGGGGGCGGCATCAATCGCCTCATCCCCTTGGAAAAGGGGCATGGGCATTTCCGAGAAGTGGCCTTGCGCTTTCATGCCCCGAGGCTAGCGCAGGCATGCTGAAGAAATGGTTAACCCCGACGGATGCGCAGCTTCAGCTTTTCATGCTTTCCCAGAAGGATTTCACCGTCTGGAAGAATTTGGAGCCTGCCGGGTTGTTATCGTTCGAGATTTCCTCGAACTCGCGCAGCAATTCCTTCTGGCGGGCGGTGAGGTTCACCGGGGTTTCCACCTGCAACTCGATATACATGTCGCCGACGCCTCCGCCCCGCAGCGCCGGCATGCCCTTGCCGCGCAGCCGCATCTGCTTGCCTGACTGGCTGCCGGCCGGCACCTTGACCCGAGTGCGCCCGCCATCGATCAAGGGCACCTCGACATCGCCGCCAAGCGCGGCCTTGGTCATGGATACGGGCACGCGGCAGTAGAGATCGGTGCCATCGCGCTGGAAAAGCGGGTGCTCCTCCACCTCGATGAAGATGTAGAGATCGCCCGGAGGGCCGCCGCGCAGGCCGGCTTCGCCCTCGCCGGCAAGCCGGATGCGGGTGCCGGTTTCCACGCCCGCCGGGATATTGACGGAAAGCGCGCGCTCCTTCTCGATCCGCCCCTGGCCGTGGCAGGCCTTGCAGGGATCCTGGATCATGTGGCCCATGCCACCGCATGTGGGGCAGGTCCGCTCGACGGTAAAGAAGCCCTGCTGCGCGCGCACCTTGCCCATGCCGGAGCATGTAGGGCAGATGGAGGGCTCGGTGCCGCTGGCCGCCCCCGTGCCGCCGCATTCTCCGCAGCTGACGGATGTGGGCACGCGGATCGTTTTCTGAACGCCGCTGAAAGCTTCTTCGAGCGTTATGCGCAGATTGTAGCGCAGATCCGAGCCGCGCGCGGCACGCTGGCGGGCAGCACTGCGCTGCCCCATGAAATCGCCAAACAGATCATCAAACACATCGGAAAAGGCGGAAGCGAAATCCGCGCCCTGTGCGCCAAAGCCGCCGCTTCGTCCGGCTCCCATGCCGCCCTCGAAGGCCGCATGGCCGAAACGATCATAGGCTGCGCGCTTGTCGGGATCCTTCAGGACCTCATAGGCCTCGTTCACTTCCTTGAAGAGCGCCTCGGCATCCGGGTTGTCGGCATTGCGGTCGGGGTGCAGTTCCTTTGCCTTGCGGCGGTAGGCCTTCTTGATTTCCTCCGCCGTGGCATGAACGCTGATGCCCAGGATCTCGTAATAGTCGCGCTTCGCCATCGCCATTCCTCGTCACGCAAGACATAGGCCGGCCCGAGTGTTTCGGGCCGGCCAGGAGATCTTATCGTTCCTTACGAACGTTTGTCATCTTCGATGTCTTCGAAATCGGCATCGACGATGTCTTCATCCACGCCGCGCGGCGCTTCTTCCTCGCCGCCGGCTTCGGCTTCGCCGGCCTGTTCGGCCTGCTGGGCCTTGTAGATGGCTTCGCCGAGCTTCATCGAAGCATCGGTGAGGTTCTGGATGCCGGACTTGATCTTCTCGGCATCGTCACCTTCCATGGCTTCCTTGAGCGCGTTCAAGGCAAGCTCGATGGCCTCGACGGTCGCCGGATCAACCTTGTCACCATGCTCTTCGAGCGATTTCTCGGTGGCATGAACAAGGCTTTCGGCCTGGTTCTTGGCTTCCACGAGCTCCTTGCGCTTGCGGTCGGCCTCGGCATTTTCCTCGGCCTCCTTGACCATGCGCTCGATCTCTTCCTCGGTAAGGCCGCCCGAAGCCTGGATGGTGATCTTCTGCTCCTTGCCGGTGCCCTTGTCCTTCGCGCTCACGGACACGATGCCGTTTGCGTCGATGTCGAAGGTCACCTCGATCTGGGGCACGCCACGCGGCGCGGGCGGGATATCCTCGAGGTTGAACTGGCCCAGGAGCTTGTTGTCGGCTGCCATCTCGCGCTCACCCTGGAAGACCCGGATCGTCACCGCGCTCTGGTTGTCTTCGGCGGTGGAGAAGATCTGGCTCTTCTTCGTCGGGATCGTGGTGTTGCGATCGATCAGGCGGGTGAACACGCCGCCCAGCGTTTCGATGCCGAGCGAAAGCGGGGTCACGTCAAGCAGCACGACGTCTTTCACGTCACCCTGCAGCACGCCGCCCTGGATCGCAGCACCAAGCGCCACCACCTCATCGGGGTTCACGCCCTTGTGCGGCTCCTTGCCGAAGAATTTCGTCACTTCTTCCACGACCTTCGGCATCCGGGTCATGCCGCCGACGAGCAGCACCTCATCCACATCGCCGGCGCTGATGCCCGCATCCTTGAGCGCTGCCTGGCAGGGCTTGATCGTTTTCTTGATCAGATCGCCGACGAGGCTTTCAAGCTTGGCGCGCGTCAGCTTCATCACCAGGTGAAGCGGCGTGCCGTTGGCCGGATCCATCGAGATGAACGGCTGGTTGATCTCCGTCTGGGTGACGGAGGAAAGCTCGATCTTCGCCTTCTCGGCAGCTTCCTTCAGGCGCTGGAGCGCCATCTTGTCCTTCGTCAGATCGACGCCATGCTCCTTCTTGAACTCCTCGGCGAGGTAGTTGACGATGCGCATGTCGAAATCCTCGCCGCCGAGGAAGGTATCCCCGTTGGTGGATTTCACTTCGAACAGGCCGTCATCGATCTCGAGGATGGTCACGTCGAACGTGCCGCCGCCGAGGTCGTAAACGGCGATGGTCTTGCTTTCCTTCTTGTCAAGCCCATAGGCGAGCGCGGCCGCGGTGGGCTCGTTGATGATGCGCATCACATCGAGCCCGGCGATCTTGCCGGCATCCTTTGTCGCCTGGCGCTGGGCGTCATTGAAATAGGCGGGCACGGTGATGACCGATTGCTTCACCTCGTTGCCGAAGTAGCTTTCCGCCGTTTCCTTCATCTTGCCCAGGATGTAGGCCGAGATCTGGCTCGGCGAGTATTTCTCGCCCTTGATCTCCACCCAGGCATCCCCGTTGCCGCCATCGACAATCTTATAGGGCATGATCTTCTTGTATTTCTTCACCTCCGGGTCATCGATCCGGCGGCCGATCAGGCGCTTGACGGCGAAGATGGTGTTTTCGGGGTTGGTCACGGCCTGCCGCTTGGCGGGCTGACCAACGAGAATTCCGTCATCCGTGAAGGCGACCACGGAGGGCGTGGTGCGGGAGCCTTCAGCATTTTCGATGACCTTCGGCTGCGAGCCTTCCATTGCGGCGACGCAGGAGTTGGTGGTTCCGAGGTCGATACCAATGACTTTGGACATGTTCTTTTTCCTCTCTTTCGGCGATGTTATGGGGCGAAAACCCTAAGAAGGCATTTCCGCCCGGATCCCAATTTCGGAGATCGGGAATATGCTCCCGATCATGCTTCTTGGCGTATATAAGAAGGGGGTATGGCCACTGCAAGCGGCGGCGGGGGATCGAAATGCAGATTCATCGTGAAAAATGCGATTCATTTCCGTCATCTCCGGCAAGGGGGGCGTGATGTCGGAAATGCCTGTGCTCGAAGTGATGGGAGCCATGCTCTACAAGGGTTTTCTGCCGCCTTCCGCCCAGCGCGCCCTCCTCGATGATATCCGGGCCGTGGAGCGTGCCGCGCCGCTGTATGCCCCCGTTACGCGCAGCGGGCGGAAGATGTCGGTGCGCATCACATCGGCCGGTGCTCTTGGCTGGGTGTCCGACAGGCGCGGCTATCGCTACGAGCCACGCCATCCTTCCGGGGTGCCCTGGCCGCCGATCCCGCAAAGCCTGCTTGGCATCTGGAAGGATCTGCTGCCGGATGCCCCGCCGCCTGACAGCTGCCTGATAAATTACTATGGCGAAGGGGCGAGGATGGGCCTGCATCAGGATCGTGACGAGGCCGATCTCACATTGCCGATCCTTTCCGTCTCGCTCGGAGATGACGCGCTGTTTCGCATCGGCGGGGCGGCGCGTGGCGGCAGGACGCAATCGGTGGTGCTTTCCTCCGGCGACGTGCTGGTGATGCAAGGCCCGGCGCGCCTTGCCTGGCACGGGATAGATCGCATCCGCCCCGGCACCTCCCGCCTGCTGAAAAACGGCGGACGGCTCAATCTCACCCTGCGGGTGGCGGGGCCTGTCGGGAAGCCGGCCGCTCAGTGAGCGGCAAGGCTGCAGCAGCCGGAAATCAGGCGCCTCGTGCCGGCATCGGAAAGAATGGCGTCAATCTCGAGCCCATAGGCGCGATCGCTCATGCCGTCGTAGCAGATCCTGCGCCGGACCACCGCCTGAACATCAATGCCGACGCCGGCCAGAACGGTGCCATAAGCGGAAGGCCCGCCATTGGCGCTGATGTCTGCCCAGAGCAGGGAAAGCGCCTTTTCCTCCTCCCCGGCCTCGCCGGGCGCCGAGAAGATTGCCCGCCCGTTCCTTTCAATGCCGAGCGTCCAGAAGGGCTCTGTCCCGAAACAGGTGATCGGTGACGGGAGGGCCTCGGGATCCTGCCCCGGCTGGCGGGCGAGATAGCGCATCGAAACCCAGCCCGTGGCTTCCGGAAGGCCGATCATGCCCCATTTGCCGCTTTCATCAATCCCGACGATTTCGATCCCCCTGGCATCCGGAGCCAGCGTTGCGATGATCGGTGAGCGGGGATCCGGCCTTGCCCGCACATTCAGCACATCATCCGAAGCCACATCCTGCACATCGTAAAGCGCCGGCAGATCGCGCCAGGGGGCAAGTGGAGCCTCGGCCTTTGCCGCAAATGCAGCGAGGCAGAGAACAAGCGCTCCGATTATGGGGCGGGAAAGGATGGATCGGGGTGAGGTCATTGCCTTGCGCTCCAGCTCAGAGAAGCATTCTTTCGGGTGTAGAATTCCCCCATGAGCCCGATCATCAACAGCGCCAGGCTGAGCTTGATCGCATATGTGTAATCGCTGAAATGGGGGTTGTAATTGATGAAGGCGAAGCCGCGGGCCTGATCGATGCAGTGAAACAGCGGATTCCAGGAAAAAAGGGCGAGCTTGCTCGCGGGCAGCGTGTTGGCGAGGAACATCTTGCCGGATGCGATCATGTTGGCGCGTGAATAGATCATCGAGCCGATGCTCACGAAATTTGGCGCCCAGGGCTTCAGTGCGAGAAAGACCATGCCGATGGATACCCCGGAGAACCACGCGAGCAGGAACATCCCGATCACGCCAAAAGGCTGATCGATCTCGATCGGTTTCACGCCTACATGATAGCCGAAAAGCACGACTGCCGCCGAAAGCACCTGGATGTAGAGAGCGGCCAGGGCCGATGACGTTATGGCAACGAACGTGTTCATCGGGGCATGCAGCATCATGGGCGAAGCGGGCCCTTCCGACCCCACGACAGCGCCGAGGGCTTTCGTATGGGTCAGGAAGAGGAATATCCCGGACATGATATAGATCATGAAATCCCCACGTACGACGCTGCCGCGCAGGCCGAGGATTGACATCATCACGTAGAAAACCGCCACCAGAACGAGGAGCTGGGTGATATTGAGCAAGAGGCCGATCAGGGCATTCCCGTGGCTCTTGCGCACCTTTCGGACCGTGGCGTGATAGATCACGCTCAGAAGGCCGGCCGCGGCCTGAGATGTGGTCTGTTTGCGCCGGGTTTCGAACATTGCCTTGCCAGAGCCTTCCGGAATTTCCTGCAGATTGCCGAGGATAGCGGCAAAAGCTTGCCGTTTTCCTTATTGTTCAACATAAGGGCTCATACAGATGCGATCAATGCGGCCAATCCGGGCCGGGAACGGGTGAGTATGGGCCGGCAGGAGGGAAAATCAGGGTGGATCAGGATGAAGAGATGATGAAACTCTTTCGCCGACTGGCGATCGAGGCGGGCGAGAAGATCATGGAGATCTACCGGTCCGGTGATCTCGATGTGGAGGCGAAAAGCGATCAGAGCCCAGTGACCCGCGCCGACAAGGCCGCCGATGCGGTGATTTCCGAAGGGCTGCGCCGGGCCTTCCCGGATATCCTGCTGATAACGGAAGAACAGGCCGAAACCCATGCCCGGGCGGCTGATCGTTTCCTGATCGTCGATCCTCTGGACGGCACGAAGGAATTCATCCGCAGGCGTGGCGATTTCACTGTGAATATCGCATATGTGGAAGATGGCGTGCCGGTGAGAGGCATCGTTTTTGCGCCCGCCCGCGAGCGGCTTTTCCTGACGGCGCCGGATGGCTCCGCCCGAGAGGAGACCGGCCCGTTTGATGCCGGGAAGCCGGGCCCCTCACGCAGGATATCCGTCTCAACCCCGGACAATGACGCCCTGATCGTGGTGGCCTCCAAATCCCACCGGGACAAGGCCACGGACGACTACATCGCGAAATACAAGGTGAAGGAAAGCCGCAGCGCCGGTTCTTCGCTGAAGTTCTGCCTCGTGGCCACGGGAGAGGCGGATCTCTACCCCCGCCTCGGGCGGACGATGGAATGGGATACGGCGGCGGGCCATGCTGTCTTGCGTGCGGCGGGGGGGCATGTTGTGCGGTTCGATGATCTTGAGCCGCTGACATATGGCAAGCCGAGTTATGAAAATCCTTATTTCATCGCCCATGCGCCCGGGGTTCGTCTGTTTTCGCCATGAGGGGGCCGGAACCTTGCCAGAGGCTCAGCGGGAATGTGGCTTCAGGCCTCCCATACCCCGTATGGGTGATGTATCCCGGGGGGAAAGGCTGTCGAATTATAACATTGAACAGAAATGAGAAATGGACCAATAATGAGATATATGCGGGGCTTGTATGTCTAGGGTGTTCACGATGACCAGAAAAGTTACCAAGGCGATCTTCCCCGTTGCGGGCCTTGGAACGCGTTTCCTGCCGGCCACGAAATCGGTTCCGAAGGAAATCATGACGCTGGTGGATCGCCCCCTGATCCAGTATGCGATCGACGAGGCCCGCGCGGCCGGGATCAAGGAATTCATCTTCGTGACATCCCGCGGAAAAGGGGCGCTCGAGGATTATTTCGATACCGCGCCCGGGCTCGAAGCAGCCCTGCGCAAGAAAGGGAAGCTGGATCTTCTGCAGGAGCTGAAGAATACCAACATGGAAAGCGGCGCCATCGCCTATATCCGCCAGCATCAGGCGCTGGGCCTCGGGCATGCCGTCTGGTGCGCACGCCGCCTTATCGCCGATGAGCCCTTTGCCGTCATCCTGCCTGATGACGTGATCGCGGCGGAAAAGCCTTGCCTTCAGCAGATGACGGAAGCCTATGCCGAAACGGGCGGCTGCATGGTGGCCGCGATGGAGGTTCCGGCTGACAGGGTTTCTTCCTACGGCATACTCGATGTGAAGGAAGACAGGGGCTCGCTTGTGCAGGCTGCCGGGATGGTCGAGAAGCCGGAGCGGGATCAGGCGCCATCAAACCTCGCCGTGATTGGGCGCTATATCCTCACCCCGGACGTGCTTCGCAATCTCAACCGGATGAAGCAGGGCAGCGGCGGCGAGATCCAGCTGACGGACGCCATCGCCGAAGAGATCGCCAATGGCCGCGATGTCTTTGGGCTGCGGTTTCGGGGCCAGCGCTTCGATTGCGGATCGAAGGCCGGGTTCCTGCAGGCAACGGTTGCCTTCGGTCTGGCGCGCGACGATCTGCGCGAGGAGTTTGCCGATTACCTCACCGAACTGATCGCCCTGCAGAACGCCGCGCAATAGCAAGGCCCTTCTCAATTCGCGACTGTTCTGCCAGAGAAGGCAGGGGTCTATGTTCCCTGTGCAATAGCAGGGGATCTTGAGCTGGGATCGCTATGCCATGAGCAAGGCGCGCGAATGGAGAAAGGCATACGGGCTTCGGTGGAAGCGGCGCCGGCTGCTCTGGCGTGCCTTGAGGAAGCGGCGCGAGATGTCGGCCGTAAGGGATCGGACGGATGCGATTGCGCCGGGAGATGTGCTCCTGTTTGCGGTTGTGCGCAACGAGATCGAGCGCCTGCCGCATTTTCTCGATCATTACCGCCGGATCGGTGTGGATCATTTTCTCGTTGTCGATAATGCGAGCAACGATGGCACAGGCCCTTTTCTGGCGGCGCAACCGGATCTTTCCCTCTGGCAGACGCCACACAGCTACAAGCAATCGCGCTTCGGGATGGACTGGCTCACCTGGCTCATGATCCGATACGGGCATGGGCATTGGTGCGTTACCGTGGATGCCGATGAAATCCTGATCTACCCGTATCACGATGAGCGCAGCCTGAAGGATCTCGGGCGCTGGCTCGAGGTGCAGGGGCAGCAGAGCTTCGGCGCGATCATGCTTGACATGTATCCAAAGGGCCCCATTGGCGACCAGAGCTACCAGCCCGGAGATGATCCGTTCGAGATCCTTTCCTTGTTCGATGCGGGGAATTATACCTTCACTCCTCAGACGGACATCGCCAACGCCTGGATCAGGGGCGGTGTCCGGGCGCGGTATTTCTTTGCCGACCGCCCGGAGCGTGCGCCAACCATGGGCAAGAAGCCCTTCGTGAAATGGAACCGCCGCTTCGTTTACATGAATTCAACCCATTCTCTCCTGCCGTGCCGGCTCAATCCGGTTCACGATCTTTCCGGCAGCATGACGACCGGCATCCTCCTGCACAGCAAGTTCCTGCCTTCGGTGATCGGGCGTTCGCTGGAGGAGAAGGAGAGGGCCGAGCATTTCGCCGTGAGCAGCCTTTATGATTCCTATTATGAAGGCATTGCGCAAAATCCCGATTTTCGGGGGCCGGAATCCGTTCCTTTTGAAGGCTGGGAGCAGCTTGAGGAATTGGGGCTCATGGCGCGGGGAGGGTGGAAGTAAGGCGGGGGAAATACTCCCCTTGTGTAAATGCCACGCCTCGCACGGCAATTGCAACGCATGGGATTCCCATTTCGTTCAGATTCAAGCAGTATGAAGCAACGGGAAAGGCTCCGCATCGAACGGGATGTGTCGGTAAGCCCGTGTCGGGTTGGTGCAGAATGGATTTCGGGCCGTGAGCAAGCTGCTGGAAGCATACCGCCTCAGGGTGCGGCGCAAGAGGAAGCTGCTGCGCGCTATCAGAAAGCGCCGGGAGCTGAGAAGCGTTGCCGACCGCACACGCGAGATAAGGCCCGGTGATATCCTCTGTTTCACCACGCTGCGCAATGAGCGGATCCGCCTTTCATACTTCCTTCGATACTATCGTGATCTCGGTGTCGATCACTTCCTGATGATCGACAACGCCAGCGATGACGGCAGCCGGGAATTTCTTGCCGAACAGCCGGATGTATCGCTCTGGACGACCCCGCACAGCTACAAGCGCTCCGATTTCGGAACCGACTGGATCAATGGCCTCCTGCGGCGCCATGCCCATGGCCATTGGGCGCTCGTCGTGGATGTGGACGAGTTCCTCGTCTATCCTTTCTGCGATACCCGCCCCCTGGGGGCGCTCGTGGATTGGCTCGATGCTTCCTCCATGCGATCCTTCGGCGCCATGCTGCTGGACATGTATCCAAAGGGCCCGATCGATGCGGTGCCCTACCGTGCCGGGCAGGATCCCTTCGAGATCGCAAGCTGGTTTGACAGCGGGAACTACATGCTGGAGAAAAACCCGGTCTACAGAAACCTCTGGATCCAGGGCGGCCCCAGAATGCGCGCATTCTTTGGCGACAATCCGGAGCGCGCTCCGGCGCTCAACAAGATACCGCTCGTGAAATGGCATCGCGGCAATGCCTTCGTTGAGTCAACCCACATGCTCCTGCCGCGCGGGCTCAATCTGGTTTACGATCAATGGGGCGGCGAAAGGATATCGGGATGCCTTCTGCACGCGAAATTCCTGGATACCTTCCGGGAAAAGGCCCGTGAGGAGCTGAACAGGCGCCAGCATTACGCCAACAGCCATGAATACAGGGCCTATCATGAGCGCCTGAGCAAGGATTCGAATCTCTGGAACCAGTGGTCCGAAAAATACATCAACTGGCGCCAGCTCGAAGTCCTGGGGCTGATGTCGAAGGGGAACTGGGCATGAAGCTGTTTCCTGCCGCCCCTTCCGATCCGAGCCTCGGGGTGATCCTTCTGGTCCATTCATCGCTCGCCCGTGCGGCACAGGTGGCGCGGCATTGGGCTGAAAGCGGTTGCCCGCTTGTCATCCATGTGGACAAGGCCGTGAGCGCGCAGGAACACGCGGAATTCAGGCGCGCGCTGGCGGGGCTTCCGGATATCCTGTTTGCACCGCGGCTTCGGTGCGAATGGGGCAAGTGGTCCATCGTGCGCGCAACGCAGGCAGCGGCCGAAATCATGCTCGAATCCTTCCCGGAGGTCAGGCATGTGTTTCTGGCGTCCGGCTCATGTCTGCCGCTGCGCCCCCTTGCCGATCTGCGTGCCTATCTGGAGCGCCGCCCGCAAACCGATTTCATCGAATCGGCCAATGTCGAGGAGGTTCCCTGGATCGTCGGCGGGCTGGGGCAGGAGCGTTTCACGCTGCGCTTTCCCTTCGCATGGAAGAAGCAGCGCCGTTTTTTCGATGCCCATGTGCGCCTTCAGCGCCGCCTGGGCTATTGCCGCCGCATTCCCGAAGGCATCGTGCCGCATATCGGCTCCCAGTGGTGGTGCCTCACACGCAGGACCCTCACCGCCATCCTCGAGGATCCCCGGCGCCGGGAATATGATCGCTATTTCTCCCGCGTCTGGATCCCGGATGAATCCTATTTCCAGACAATGGCGCGCCTTCATGCGCGCCGGCTCGAAAGCCGTTCGCTGACGCTTGCCAAATTTGATCACCAGGGCAAGCCACACATGTTCTATGACGATCACCTCCAGCTTCTCATACGCTCGAAATGTTTCGTGGCCCGCAAGATCTGGCCGAAGGCGGATCTTCTCTACAACACCTTCCTTCAGACAAGGGAAAGCCAGCCCTGCCCCTCAGAGCCGAATCCCAATCCGATAGACAAGCTCTTCGCGAGCGCCAGGGAGAGGCGTGTGCGTGGAAGGACGGGGCTCTATATGCAGAGCAGATTTCCCGCGCCGGGGCGTGAAAACGGGCTCACCTGTGCGCCCTATTCGGTGTTTGAGGGGTTCAGCGATCTCTTTACGGATTTTGAAACCTGGCTCAGCCGCACCACGGGCGCGCGCGTGCATGGCCATCTCTTTGCCCGGCATGGCGCCGAATTCGAGGGAGGGCAGGATGTGTTTGCCGGGGGGCTGTCTTCATCCGCGGCCGTGCGAGATCGCAATCCGCGCCTCTTTCTTGCCAGCCTGATCTGGAACATGCGGGGCGAGCATCAGGCCTTCCAGTATGGCCCCGATGACAGCCCGGAAGCGGGCCACCTGATCGCCCAGGATCCGAATGCCCGGATTTCCGTCATCACGGGCGCTTGGGCGATTCCGCTCTTTCATTCAAGCCTCAATTTCAACGTCATCCGAAAGATCGCGGCGCTGCGGCAAAGGGCGGAGGCGGCGCATGTGGATCTCCTTCGCTCACATGCCACCCGGGCCCGGGTCCGGATCTGGAGCCTTGCGGAATTCATGGAAAATTCGATGGAAAACCTTCAGATCATCGCTGACACGATATCACCCCGCGCCATGCGTAAGCTGACGGAGGCGCCTCGCCTCGCCAATCTCGCCGGTTTCGGGAAATTCCTGCAGGATCTGAAGAACCACGGCATGCACCCCTACATGATGGGGAACTTCCCGCCTGACAATATCCAGCCAATCCGCCTGCGCCCTTCCGGCGCCCGGCCCAGGATCATGAAGTAGCGCCATGGCCGCGCAATTCGATCATTTCATCATCCTCGCCGGCATGAGAACGGGCTCCAACTTTCTCGAGGCCAATATCAATCAGTTTCCCGGCCTTGCCTGCCATGGCGAGGCCTTCAATCCTTCCTTCCTGTGCTATCCCGATGGCAAGGCCCGCTTCGGCTTCACGCTGGAGAAGCGCGAGGCAGATCCTCTCGGCTTCATCCGGGCGATGCGCGAGGGCACAAGAGGCCTCGCCGGATTTCGCTTCTTCCACGATCATGATCCGCGTGTGCTGCGCCATTGCCTTGCGGATCGCCGCTGCGCCAAGATCGTGCTCAGCCGCAACCCGCTCGAGAGCTACATTTCCCGAAAGATTGCCCGCGAGACGGGCCAATGGAAGCTCACCGATGCAAGGCATGCCAAGGCTGCCAAGGTCCGTTTCGATCGGCGCGAGTTCGAGGAGCATCTCGTGAAGGAGCATTCGTGGAGGGCGGAAATCAGATCCGCCTTGCAGAAAACCGGCCAGGCCGGGTTCTATCTGGATTACGAGGATATCGCCGATATTGACGTTCTGAACGGGCTCGCCCGTTTCCTCGGGCAGCCGGACAGGATCAAGGCCCTCTCGGGCGCGGTGCGCAAGCAGAACCCGGATCCACCCCTGGCCAAGGTTACCAACCCCGCCGAGATGCGGAAGGCGTTATCCGAGCTGGATCCCTTCGCCCTTTCACGACTCACGGATTTCGAGCCGGCGCGGGGGGCGCTTGTTTCGGGTTATGTGGCCGGAGCTTCGGCGCCAATCCTCTATCTGCCGGTGCAAACCGGGCTTGAGGGCCATGTGATGGACTGGATGGCAGAGCTCGAGGGCGTTGAGCGATCGGAGCTTGGGCGCGGATTTACCCAAAAGACCCTGCGCCAGTGGAAACGGCGCCATCCCGGCCACCGCAGCTTCACGGTGGTGCGTCACCCCCTCGCCCGCGCCCATGCCGCCTTCTGCAATCATATCCTGAACAGGGGCGAGGGAGGCTTCGCCGCAATCCGGGAAAGCCTGCGGCGCAATTACGGCATGGCCCTGCCCGAACCGGCCCCGGCGCACAAATATGACAGACGCGCCCACCGGCGCGCCTTTCTCTGTTTTCTCCGCTTCCTGAAGATGAATCTCGCCGGCCAGACGGGTATCCGTATCGATCCTTCCTGGGCTAGCCAGAGCAACGTGATACGCGGGTTCGCCGGCTTTGCCCTGCCCGACATGGTGCTGCGGGCGGAAAGCCTTGGTGAAGGGCTTCCCCGCCTTGCTGCCGAGGCGGGAATGGAAGGCGCAACCATCCCTGATCTGCGGGAGGATCATCCCGTCACGCTAGCGGAAATCCATGATGACGAACTGGAGGCCGCGTCACGCGATGCCTATCAGCGCGATTACATGATGTTTGGCTATCGCGCCTGGAAGGAGTGAGGCTCAGGCGGCCTGCGAAGCGCGGCCTTCGGTAAGCAGCGCATGCAGCGCCACGGGATCATCATTGGCGCGCAGCTTTGCGCAGATGTCCTTGTCGCGCATGGTGCGGGAAACGAGGGCCAGGGCTTTCAGGTGCTCAACCCCCGTATCCTCGGGCGCAAACAGGGCAAAGACGAGATCGACGGGCTGGCGATCCACGGAGCCGTAATCAAGTGGTTTCAGGAGCCGCAGGAAGGCGCCATTGATCCCGGTGAGCCCGGGCAGGCGTGCATGGGGCAGGGCGACCCCATGGCCAACGCCTGTTGGGCCGAGGCTTTCACGTTCCTGAAGCGCATCGAAGGCTTCATCGGCATTCACGTCACAGCAAGAAGATATGATCTGGCCCAATTGCTGGAAAAGGCGCTTCTTGCTGCTGACCTGCCCCAGCACACGCACCGCTTCCGGCTTCAGAAAACTGGAAAGTTCCATGAATGCTCACTTCTTGCTCTGGCTGGTGTTGCGTCAGCCGATGTTTTTCGGGTCTATCCAGCCGATGTTTCCGTCATCGCGCCGATAGACGACATTTACGCCCTTGTGGGCCTCGTTGCGGAAAACCAGAAGCGGGGCGCCCGAAAGCTCCATCTGCATCACGGCTTCACCCACCGAGAGAGAGGCGATCTTCGTTTCCATCTCGGCGATGATCATGGGCGTGAGCGATTCGGGCTCCGTATCTTCCTTCTCTTCCGACGGAGCGAGGATATAGGTGGCCGCTTCGGAAAGTTCAACCGGGTGTTCACGTTTGCGTTGATGATCCTTCAACCTGCGCTTGTAGCGCCGCAGCTGTTTTTCCATCTTGTCGCGGCACAGATCGAAGGCGGCATAGATCTCGGTGGCGCTGGCCTTGGCGGCGGCGATCATGCCGGTGGAAAGATGGACAGTGGCCTCACATACGAAATTATGCGCGTCCTTCGAGAATATGACTTCGGCATCTGTCGGCCGCTGGCCGTATTTTTCCAGAACGGATGCGAGCTCCTCCTTCACGTATTCCTGAAGTGCGTTGCCAATATCCAGATGACGGCCGGTGATCTTGTATCTCATCACATCTCCTGTTTCTTGTTGATATTGATGGCAGTCCTTCGTGGCGCAACGAAGAGCGCGGGGAGGACGTCGATAATTTCGAGGAAATGCACGGCGCCCGCTCTGCCCGGCAACGCGGCATGCCATATGGTGCTGCTGCTGCCGGCAAGGTCTGGGTTTCCAACGGAGCGGAATGCTCTGGCATGGCCCCATTTGGCGCCAGAAAGCAGGGCCTTGTCAACTCCGCGGCTTCTCTTTTTCGTGATGCTCGCTTTTTGGGCGATGCGCTTCAATTGATGCGAAAGCTCTGCCCCAGATAAACCCGGCGCACGTTTTCATCGCGGATCACCTCCTCCGTGGTGCCGCTCATCAGAACCTTGCCATCATGGAGGATATAGGCGCGATCGACGATTTCCAGCGTCTCGCGCACATTGTGATCGGTGATCAGCACGCCGATTCCCCTCGTTTTCAGGTCAGCCACAAGGGTGCGTATCTCAGCCACGGCGATCGGATCGACGCCGGCGAAGGGCTCATCGAGCAGCAGGTATTTGGGGTTTGCCGCCAGGCAGCGGGCGATTTCCACGCGCCGGCGCTCCCCGCCCGAAAGCGATAGCGCCGGGGCGCGGCGCAGATGCTCGATGGAAAAATCGGAAAGCAGCTCCTCGAGCCTTTCGCGCCGCTTGTGCAGATCGCGGGTGGAGATCTCGAGAATGGCGAGAATGTTGTCTTCCACCGAAAGCCCCCTGAAGATGGAGACTTCCTGCGGGAGGTAGCCGATGCCGAGCCGGGCGCGGCGATACATGGGCAACAGGCTCACGTCGCGCCCGTCCAGAAGCACCTGCCCGCCCTCCGGCATCACGAGGCCGGCGATGGCATAAAAGCAGGTCGTCTTGCCCGAGCCATTCGGGCCGAGGAGCGCCACGACCTCGCCGCGGGTTAGTTCGAGGTTCACATCACGGATCACCAGGCGCTTGCGATAGCTCTTGCGCAGGCCGATGACCCGAAGCCCGGCCTCGCCTTTGGTAATGGTGAGAGTGGAGGGCGCCGCCATCAGTTTTCGCCAGCCTTGAGGATGGATTTCACCCGCCCTTCCATGACAGCCGTGCCATCCTTCAGATTGATGACCATCCGCTCCGAAGAAAGCGCGTTATCGCCCTGGGTGAGGATCACATCCCCCCGCATGACGATGCGCCCTTCATCGATCGAATAGATCGCCTCGCGCGCCTGCGCCGCATCGGGGCCGTTCACGAGGATGACATTTCCGGTGGCGAGAAGGCGTGATATGCGCCCGGTGCCGGCGCCGTTCCCCTTGGCATATTCCACCAGGACCTTGTCGGCCGAAAGCCGCATCTGGCCTTGCCCGATCCTCACGTTGCCGGAAAAGACGGCCGTGCCATCGGCCTGATCTACCTGAAGCTGATCCGCGCTGATCTCGACAGGCAGACTCGTATCCTGTTTGAGGCCGCCGAAGGCGATCTGCGCGCCCTGTGCTGCAATCTGGGCGGGCAGGATGGAAATCAGACCAAGAATCAGCAGCAGGTGGCGCACGGATGCAAGCATGTTACCCCTCATTTTTCGGGATCATATACCAGCTTCACCCCATCCTTGAAAACAAGAACATGCCCCGCGCCGTCATTTCCCGCCGGTGCGATCGCCATTCTGCCAGCTTCGAGCCGGCCAAGAGGCCCGTTGCCGTGAACCGGTCCTTCGCTGTGGGCCTCTCCCGTTTTCAGCCCGGCGGCGAAGGCGTCCGTCATCAGTTCGTAGCCATTCGAAGTCCGGATGTTCACATCGCCGACAAGGCGGGCAATCCGGGCCTTTTCATCGATCTCGCCGCTCGATGCCGTCACATCGAGGCGCAGGCCCTCGGGCGTTTCGATTTCCGCCTGCAGATCCTCGCCCAGAACCCGCCCCGGGAGGGCCTTGTCAGGGCGGACCATGCCGGCGGAAATGGAAAGGGATGTGCCATCCCCGGCAACGCCGGAATATCTGGGCGAACCGATTCGTTCCTGACGGGCCAGCTTGTCTACCTCCACCCTTGAGTAGGGGATGCTCTGCGTGGGATCGATACGGTGGGAGAACAGGAACAGCGTGGAGAGAACGGCAAGTGCAAACAAGGGCAGGAGGATCTTGGCCCAGGCGACGAAGCGCGAATAGCTGTTGTCATATGTCGTCATGCCGCTGTTTCCCGCAGGGGTTGTGTGGCGAGCCTAGCATCCGGCGCGGAAGATGGGCGAATGTTTCCGCTTGCGGTGGCGGGCGTGAGCAAGGCTTCGCTCATTATAACCCTGGTATATCCAATGGGCTGATGCCTAATGGGAAAAGATATCCTGATCCGGCCAGCCTTCAAGATCCAGAAGCGCCCGGCTGGGAAGGAAATCGAAACAGGCCTGCGCCAACTCCTTGCGTCCTTCCCGCGCCAGCATTTCATCGAGTTTCTCACGCAGGGCATGGAGATACAGCACGTCCGAAGCGGCATATTCAAGCTGGGCGTCGCTCAGTTCATCCGCGCCCCAGTCAGAGCTTTGCTGCTGTTTGGATATATCGATGCCGAGCAATTCCTGCAGGAGGGCCTTCAGGCCGTGGCGATCGGTGTATGTGCGCACGAGCTTCGAGGCGATCTTGGTGCAGTAGGCCGGTGCCGCGAGCGTGCCGAAAGCCTTGTGGAGCGCGGCAATGTCGAAGCGGCCGAAATGGAAGAGCTTCAGCACATCGGGATCTGCCAGGAGGCGCTGAAGGTTGGGCGCTTCCCGCTGCCCCTTCCCGATCTGCACCATATGCGCATTGCCGTCCCCGCCCGAAAGCTGAACGACGCAGAGCCTGTCACGATGAGGGTTGAGCCCCATCGTTTCACAATCAATTGCCACGACGGGCCCGAGATCGAGGCCATCGGGCAGATCCTTCCTGTGCAGGAAATTCGCCATTCTCATCCCTTTTCGTGGAGGGGATGGTGCCCAGGAGAGGACTCGAACCTCCACGTCCATACGGACACTAGCACCTGAAGCTAGCGCGTCTACCAATTCCGCCACCTGGGCAGGTGCCGTGACGCCGCGATTTAAGCCCAACGCGCGGGGGTGTCAACACACGGCGCGGAAATTCTGGCCCTTGGCAAACATCGCTTGTCTGTTGCTCCGGCGAGAGCTATTCATGGCCAGGCTTCGGGCAAGGAGGGCTGACATGGCAAGGCTGGCAACGGTTTACGGCGGATCGGGCTTCGTGGGGCGCTATGTGGTGCAGCGGCTCGCGCATGAGGGCTGGCGGGTGCGGGTGGCCGTGCGCCGCCCCAACGAGGCGCTTTTCGTGCGGGCCTATGGTGATGTCGGCCAGGTGGAGCCGGTGCCGTGCAACATCCGCGATGACGAATCCGTCGCCCGCGTGATGGAGGGGGCCGAGGCGGTCGTCAATTGTGTCGGCATCCTGATCGAGGAAGGGCGAAACCGCTTCGAGGCGGTGCAGAACGAGGGGGCCGAAAGGGTTGCCCGGATCGCTTCCGAAAAGGGCGTGAAGTCGCTCGTGCATCTCTCGGCGCTCGGTGCGGATGAAAACAGCCCCAGCAATTACGCCCGCACCAAGGCGCTTGGCGAAAAGGCCGTGCTCAGGCATTTTCCGCAAGCCATGATCCTGCGCCCCTCGGTGATCTTCGGGCCGGAGGATCGCTTCTTCAACCGCTTCGCGGACATGGCGCGATTCGGCCCCGTGCTGCCGATCGTGGGCGGCAAGACGCGCTTCCAGCCGGTTTTCGTGGATGACGTGGCCGCGGCGGCCGAAATGGGCGCCGAGGGCAAGGCGAGCGGGATCTATGAGCTCGGCGGCCCCGAGATCGATACGCTGCGCAACATCATCGCGAAGATGCTGAAGATGATCAATCGCCGCCGCCTGATCCTCAATCTGCCTTTCTGGATGGGCTCGGTGATCGGCTTCGTTTTCGATATGGCCCAGGCCGTTTCGATGGGGCTTTTCACCAACACGATCCTCACCCGCGATCAGGTGCGGCTCCTGCGCCACGATATTGTGGTGGGTGAAGGGGCGCGCACGCTCCATGATCTCGGCATCACCCCGGCCGCCTTCGAGGCGATCGTGCCGGAATATCTGTGGCGCTTCCGCCCGGATGGCCAGTATGACGAGATCAAGCAATCCATGCTGTGGCTCCGCAAGCTGCGCCGGATCTGATCCCGAAAACCGGTCCGATGAGTGATGACACCACGATCATTTCCCTGCTGCTCGGCTTTCTCGAGGGGCTGACGGAATTCATCCCCGTTTCCTCGACCGGCCATCTTCTTCTTGCCGGCCATTTCCTCGGGTTCCAGTCTCCGGGGAAAACCTTCGAGGTGGTGATCCAGTTCGGTTCGGTTCTGGCGATCCTGTCCGTCTATTTTCACAAGCTCTGGCAGGTGGCGCGGGATGCGCCATCGGATCCGGCGGCGCGCAGGTTCATCCTTTCGGTTCTGGTTGCCTTCATGCCAGCGGCGGTGATCGGGGTGCTGGCGCATGGGTTCATCAAATCGGTTCTGTTCGAAACGCCGAAGCTCATCGCGATCATGCTGGTCCTTGGCGGGATCGCGCTCCTGTGGGTGGATCGCCAGCCGCTGCGGCCCCGCCATGAGGATGCGACGCGGTTTTCCCTGCCGATGGCGCTCGGGATCGGCTTTGCCCAGACATTGGCCATGGTGCCCGGCGTCTCGCGCTCCGGCTCGACGATCGTTGCCGCCATGCTGATGGGCGCGAGCAAACGGGCAGCGGCGGAATTTTCCTTCTTCCTTGCCATGCCCACAATGGCCGGGGCCTTCGCCTATGATCTCTACAAGAACCGTGCGGTGCTCGATTCAAGCGCACTTGGCGATATCGCCATCGGTTTCGTGGCCGCCTTCGTCTCGGCCGTGTTGGTGGTGAAATGGCTGCTGGGCTATGTGAGCCGGCACGGCTACGCCCTTTTTGGCTGGTGGCGAATCGTCATCGGGGCCGCTGCTCTGGCAGGATTGATGATTTTCGGCTAAAAAGGTAAGCTATAGTTACCTTGTTTTCACCCGCCCCGCCAGATCGCTGGTGCCGTGCAGAAGAAAAAACGTCATAAAGGTCAGCATATATGACTTTTCTTTTGCCTCGTGTGCCTCTATTGAGAGGGTTCCCGAGGTTTGAAAGCATGGAGCGGGCAATTGGCCAATCAGCGGATGTTGAAATTTGTGGATGTTCAGCGGGATATGCCGCTGAAGCGGGATCCGGACATGCGCAAGAGGGATTTCCATGAGATCTATGCCGAATTCTCGCGCGAAAAGGCCGAGGAGCAGGCTGCGCGGTGCAGCCAGTGCGGCGTGCCCTATTGCCAGAACCACTGCCCGCTTCACAACAACATTCCCGATTGGCTTCTGATGACGGCCGAGGGCCGGCTTGAAGAGGCCTATCGCCTCAGCCAGGAGACCAACACCTTCCCCGAGATCTGCGGCCGCATCTGCCCGCAGGATCGCCTGTGCGAGGGCAATTGCGTGATCGAACAGGCCGGCCACGGCACGGTGACGATCGGCGCGATCGAGAAATACATCACTGATACCGCATGGGAAGAAGGCTGGGTGAAGCCCGTTGCGCCGGCGATCGAGCGCAGCGAGAGCGTTGGCATCATCGGTGCCGGGCCGGGCGGGCTGGCGGCAGCCGAAAGGCTGCGCCGGGAAGGCATTCAGGTGACGATATATGACCGCTACGACCGCGCCGGCGGGCTCCTGATCTACGGTATTCCCGGCTTCAAGCTGGAAAAGGATGTGGTGGCGCGCCGGATCGATCAGCTTGAAAAGGCCGGGGTTCAGTTCGTGCTCAATTGCAATGTGGGTGAGGATCTGACCTTTCAGGCCATCCGCGAGCGGCATGATGCGGTCCTGATCGCCACGGGTGTCTACAAGTCACGCGATTTGCAGGCCCCGGGCGTGGGCGCGGCAGGGGTCGTGAGGGCGATCGACTACCTGACCGCGTCCAACCGCGTCAATCTTGGTGACAGGGTGCCCGAATTCGAAAGCGGCGAGCTGAACGCCGAGGGCAAGCGGGTCGTGGTGATCGGCGGCGGCGATACGGCGATGGATTGTGTGCGCACCGCCATCCGGCAGGGCGCGAAAAGTGTGAAATGCCTCTATCGCCGCGACCGGGCCAACATGCCCGGCAGCCAGCGCGAGGTGCAGAACGCCGAGGAAGAGGGCGTCGAATTCGTCTGGCTGACGGCGCCGAAGGGCTTCAGGGGCGATCCGGTGGAAGGGGTGATCGTGCAGAAGATGCGCCTCGGCCCCCCCGATGCCACCGGCCGCCAGAGCCCCGAGGTGATCGAAGGTGCGGATTACACCGAGCCGGCCGAACTGGTGATCCTCGCGCTCGGCTTCCTGCCCGAGGATCTGCCCACGCTCTGGCAGGAGGAGGCGCTCGAGGTTACCCGCTGGGGCACGATCCTCACGGATTACCGCACGCACATGACGAAGATCCCCGGCGTGTTCGCCGTGGGCGATATCGTGCGTGGGGCGAGCCTCGTGGTGTGGGCGATCAAGGATGGCCGCGACGCAGCGGATTCGATGCTCGAATATCTTTCCCGGAGCGCCAGGATGGCGGCCGAGTAAGGGAGGAGGCATCGCGTTCGCCGTGAGCGGGATGCCGGGAAGGGAAGCGGTGCAGGATGCCGGCAGCGCTGGCACGAAAGGAGCAAGGAATGGACAGAACCGGAGAATGCCTATGCGGCGCCGTGCGTTTCACCGCCCGTGATCCTGGCCCGGAGGTCGGCGCGTGCTACCGCATGAAAATTGACGGTTTTGCGGGTGCAGAACATGCGGATTGATTTCCTGTTTCCGAGCATCTTTCTGGCCGCATCCGCCCTGGCGGCCCTCAAAGGCAATGCCTTCACCCCCCCTGCGGGCTGCACCGCCTTTCTGACGGTGCAATCGCGAAGCTGTATCGTGACCCATCACTGGCGCTGTGACGGCGATCCCGAGGGCCAGAAATGGAGCCTCACGATCGACGACACCGGCCCGGCTACGCTGCAAAGGACGGACGCGGAATTTCGCTGGCTCGAGACTTACAGGCTGAAGGATCATCTGCGCGAGATACTGATTGCCCCAGAGGAAGATCCGGCCAGCCTTTCCGAGCTTCTCGAAACCGGCGCGGACAGCACATCATTTACCCAAGCGATCCTCTTTTCCGGGCAGCAGATCGGGAATGTCAGGATAACCGGGTTTGACCGGCTGACCGGTGAAAGCATCGAAATCGATGGCGAAACCCTGTTCAGGACGGAATTCGCCTATTCCGTCAGCAACAGCGCCGGCATGGGCGCGTACAAGGTGAGCGGGCGGCAGTTCGTAAGCCCGCGCTACAGGATATTCTTCGGCGGCATCGAAACCCGCGAAGATGAATATGGCAAGCGCACCGATGATTATTCCCCGGTGGAATTCAGTTATCCCGGCGAGGAAGGCTTCCTTGCAAATACCCCGAAATATGATTGCGGCGCCACCCTCTCGGCCTTGCCGCAGCGAGACGCCATGAAGGAGCACGACCATGAGCTTTGATGCGAATTGGGCTGAAACAGAGACGAAAAAGCGCCAGTGGCTGGCCGAGAACGGCATGTATCGGCCCGAGGATGAGCATGCCTCATGCGGCGTGGGCCTCGTGGTGGCGATTGATGGCAAGCCCTCGCGCAAGGTGGTGGAAAACGGCATCAATGCGCTGAAGGCCGTATGGCACCGCGGCGCCGTCGACGCCGATGGCAAGACGGGCGATGGCGCCGGCATCCATGTGCAGATCCCGGTGGAATTCTTTTACGATCAGGTGCGCCGCACCGGGCATGAGCCGGAGAAGGATCAGCTTCTCGCCGTGGGCCAGGTGTTCCTGCCGCGCACCGATCATGGCGCCCAGGAAACCTGCCGCACCATCGTGGAAACGGAAGTGCTGCGCATGGGCTACCGCATCTACGGCTGGCGCCATGTGCCGGTGAATGTGGAGTGCCTGGGCGAGAAGGCCAATGCCACCCGCCCCGAGATCGAGCAGATCCTGATCACCAATTCCAAGGGGGTGGACGAGGAAACCTTCGAGCGCGAGCTTTACGTGATCCGCCGCCGGATAGAGAAGGCCGCCGCGGCCTGCGGGATCAATGATCTCTACATCGCCTCGCTTTCCTGCCGCTCGATCATCTACAAGGGCATGATGCTGGCCGAGCAGGTGGCGGAATTCTATCCCGATCTGCTCGACGAGCGCTTCGAAAGCGCCTTCGCGATCTATCACCAGCGCTATTCCACCAATACATTCCCCGAATGGTGGCTCGCGCAGCCCTTCCGCATGTTGGCCCATAATGGCGAGATCAACACGCTCAAGGGTAACATCAACTGGATGAAGAGCCACGAGATCCGCATGGCGTCTTCCGCCTTCGGCGAGATGGCCGAAGATATCAAGCCGATCATTCCGCAGGGGAGCTCCGATTCGGCGGCGCTCGATGCGGTGTTCGAGGTGATGGTGCGCGCCGGGCGCTCGGCGCC
>Ga0256832_1000390_pt1 | contig 27666 bp, 33 predicted proteins | sample 134614metaG_FD_190534 | JGI IMG/M metagenome (GOLD analysis project Ga0256832, IMG submission 190534) | Hydrothermal vent microbial communities from Lau Basin, Pacific Ocean - 134-614 | ecosystem: Environmental > Aquatic > Marine > Hydrothermal vents | place: Pacific Ocean: Lau Basin | collected...
GAAGCTCCTATTCCAGAAAGAAGACCTCCAGCAGAAAGAGGAATGAAAGCTATGGGAATGCACCATAAAATGGATATGAAATCTATGAAAATATGCGGAGATTGTAAACCTTTAAAAATACCAGACACTTTTGGTGCAGATGCCGCAATGGTAAATAAAAATCCTATGTGCAGACTAAATGATCCAGGAGTAGGATTTGAAAATGTTAAACATAAAGTCTTAACTTATGCTGACCTGAAAAGTATCGAGCCTTTTCCACAAAGAAAACCAGAAAGACAGATAGATATCCACCTTACAGGAAATATGGAAAGATTTATATGGAAAATGTATTCATATGACGGTAAAGATTGGAGTTCAGAATTTCATCAACTGATTAAAACAAGACTAAATGAAAGAGTTAAAATCGTTTTTATTAATCACACAATGATGGATCATCCAATACACCTTCACGGAATGTGGATGTATTTACAAAATGGAAACGGCGAATACAATCCAAGGAAACACACAATAAATATCAAACCAGGAGAAAAGGTTTGTGTAGAAATAGATAATGACGCATTAGGAAACTGGGCTTTTCATTGTCATATTCTTTACCACATGCACACAGGAATGTTTAGAGTTCTACAGGTATGTTAACAATCGGAGGAATAAAAATGCTAAAAAAATTATTAATAGGAATATTACTCACAACATCTTTATCCGTAGCTAATGAAAACGAAAAATGTAACTTTTACCCTGTAAAACCTATGAAACCTCTTTATTACGGGCAGCTTCTATTTGATAGGATAGAATACAACATAGAAAATAAAAATAGCCTTGATTATGAGATAACAGGATGGTATGGAGGAGACTATAGGCGAGTATGGATTGAGTTGGAAGGTGAACATAACACATCTAAAGATGAAGGGGGAATTGAAAAATTTGACATCTTGTACGGAAAATTAATCTCACCTTTCTGGGATATAAGAGGAGGAATCGGATATACAGGTTCCTATGGCGATAACGGCTCAAATCGAACAATGGCATTAATCGGTTTAAAAGGATTGGCGCCTTACTTTTTTGAGATAGATACAAATCTAAGAATTACATCAAAAGGAGAAGTTTACGGCGATTTTGAAGCAGAATACGACATGCTTTTCACACAAAGGTTAATCTTACAGCCAAGAATAGATACAACATTTTCATTCAGTAAAATCGAAGAGCTTGGAATCGGAACAGGGATAAATTACATCAAGGTCGGATTAAGGCTAAGATACGAAATTAAAAGAGAATTTGCTCCGTATATTGGAATCAATTGGGCAAAACTTTTTGGACAGACAAAAGCCTTAGCAAAAGATGAAGATAATTCTACCGATTATGTAGATCTGTTCATTGGAATTAGAATGTGGTTTTAATAAATCGGTTACTTTCAGGTAACTTTCACAGAATATATTAAATTTACGAAAAGTTACCTGGAGGAAAAAATGAAATTTTTAAAGTTAATAGCAATACTATTAGTTTTAACTATAGGCTATTCAGAAGCTCAAACAAATAGAGGTAAAGATGTTTCAGAAAATCAAAGAATGACCAATAAAGATCTTAAATCAAATATACAAAATTTAATAGAAAAAATAAAACAGGCTCCACCAGATGAAAAATATATATACGTAAACAAACTAAAACTTATAATAAAAGAGCTAAATGCAAAAGAAAGAAGACAGGTTATAGAAAGATTAAGAAAACAGCTTAGAGATAAAAGAAGAGATAGAGAAAGAAATTATAATCATAGAGAGCATAGACATAAAGCACACAACCATTCAGATAATAATTCCAAAAATTACTGGCATAACAATCAAAATCTAAATAAAGAAAGAAATTTAAACAGAGATAGAGAATTTAAAAGAAAAGAATTTATACAAAAAATAAAAGAAAAATTAAAAGAAAGAAGACAAAACAGGGAAAGGAATAGATGACTTTAAAGTCGAAAGAAAAATATGTTTATCTAGCTATTTTATTTTTTGTTATTAGCTTGAATTCATACGGTTTTACAGATTCAGATCTTGATGGTGTTGATGATAGTGTTGACCAGTGTCCTGATACACCTTTTGATCAGCTGGTAGGGAAAAACGGATGTCCTATTAATGAAGAAAAAGGACAATTTTATCTGAAAATAGGAGGAGGTTTTACAAAAGACAGCCAATACAAAAATCTCCTGACATCAATATCTTTAGCTTACAGTTATAAAAACTGGTATTTTTCATTGCTAACGAATTATTATCTATACGATTCTATCAGTGATGAAACAGGTTTTGGAGATACCTATATTTACGGTAGTTATTCTTTTGATTTCTACCCTTTATACATCACAGCAGGTTTGACAGTTGGGCTTCCAACTGGTGGAGACAATTTAGGAACAGGCAGCACAAATCTGACACCATCTTTTACAGCAGACTACATACTGGATCATATAGACATTTTTCTCTCATATGGATTTGTTTTCAGAGGTGAAAACTCTGAAAATATCCAGACGATCTCCATAGGTTCAGGTTATCAGCTTGAAAACAGTTATATCAATGGCTCTTTTGATACAGATAGTGAAAACGGAAAGTATGTTTCATTTTTTGTTCTTCATGATATAACAGAGAAATACTATCTTACCTTAAATTACAGCTATGGACTTAACAAAAATGCAACAAAACATTTCGGATCCCTCAACTTAGGAGTGAGATTTTAGATGAAAATACTGCTGATCGAAGACGACAGGAACTTGGCAAACAGTCTTGCAAAATATTTAAAACTTCACGGATTTAATGTAGATGTTGCTTATTCGTACGATGAAGGAGCACAAAAAACATTTGACAACAGATATGATATGTATTTAATAGATATAAATTTAGGAGATGGTGACGGAATAGATCTATTAGAAGGTTTAAGGCTGGCAGAAGATGAAACACCGACAATATTCATAAGTGCTTTAAAAGACCTGAAAACGATAGCAAAAGGTTTTGAAGTTGGAGCAGAAGATTACATAAAAAAACCTTTTGATCCTGAAGAACTGCTGATAAGAATAAAAAGCAAGCTAAAAAAGAAAACAGAGAAATACAAAGAAATCAGATATAACGACATCGTATTCAAAGATGGAAGATTTTTTAAAAATGGACAAGAGATAGAATTAGGTGAGGTTCAAAGAAATGTTCTTTTAAAACTTTTAGAGAACAGAGGAAAGGTTGTTCCAAAAGAAACTTTATACGACCTAATGGTAAATCCTTCACCGACAGCATTAAGAGTATTACTCTCAAAACTCAAGAAAAAGACAGGAATAGAGGCAAAAGCAGTCCGCGGACTTGGATATGTTATCGATTAAACATTTAATCCCAGAATCAAGATACGAAAAAGAATCGTTAATAAAATCTTTTTTACTTTTTTTTGTATCAATAGAAATTTTACTTGTCATAATTGCATTTTTGTTTTATCAAAATAAAATTTCAGAACTTAGAAATGAACTTTTCTTAGAGCTAAAGAATTACAGTTACGAACTAAAAGGTGATAAATTCAAAGTTGATGTTGTTCCTAAAAATCCAAAGCAGAAATTTTACCAGCTATACGAAGATGACAGATCGATATACATCATAGCCCCAATACCTATGGTTGATGATGAAGTTTTAAAAATAGAGTATCCAATAGAAAAATTTAATCAACAAATAAAAAAGATAAAAATCCAGATAGCCTATTTTTTCATCATATTTTCTGTTATCGTTATGATAATGTCTATATTTTTTGCATACTACTCACTTAGTCCCATCAGAAAATCAATACAGATGATAAATGAGTTTATAAGAGATATAATCCACGATATTAACACGCCAGTCTCCTCGATTCTAATAAACCTGAAAATATTAAAAATGACCAGGAATGATGAAGAGTTAGAAAGAATAGAAAATTCTGTAAAACAGTTAAGTTCCATTTACGATAACTTAAAATATCTTTTAAAAGAGTCAGAAAAATTAGAAAAAGAGATTAATCTAAAAGAAATAATCAATAAAGAAATAGATACATTAAAAACGCTGTATCCAGACATTAAAATAGAAACAGATTTGCAGGACATAAAAATAAAAACAGATGAAACAGCCTTAAAAAGAATAATCTCAAATCTTCTTACAAATGCCTTTAAACACAACACAAAAAATGGATTTGTGAAAATTGTGTTGAATTCAGAATATTTAGAGATAACAAACAGTTCAAAACCTTTAAAAAATCCAGACAAAGTTTTTGACAGATATTACAAAGAATCCCAGAGGGGATTAGGTTTAGGTTTATCAATTGTAAAAAAACTTGCTGACGAATTAGGATTCAAAGTTGAATTTTCCTATAAAAATGGTTTAACCACCGTCAGATTTAGATTTAGATCTTAAACTGGGATCTCTTTTATTTTTATCTTAGAAAAGATATAAGGAATAAACTTTATTATTATATAAAGCGTTAAAAGCGGGATAAACACAGTCTGGAATAAAAAAATCACTATTACAGTCAAAAGGCTGTTAATGATTTCTGAGCTTTTGTTTTTCAGTTCTTCTATCTTTTCTTTAACTTTAGAAATTCTGTTATTCTCAAAAATCCCTCTATTTTCAGGAACTAAATCTTTTTCTTTGGAAACCTGTTTTATAACTTCCATTGATTGCTGTGTTTGAGTTTGGAAATATGAACTGTTTGCAACTATCTCATTGGTTATGGCAGCAAAAGGCAGTAAAAATCTTAAAATCAGTAATGTTAACAACAGTTTTACACCAAAATGATAAACAAGCACAGTGATCTTATTCCTGATCCATATGGGAAATATAAGAACAATCAACAATATTGAACAGAATATTAAAAAGGCAGAACTTCCTAACTCCATAATAATCTTTTGACTGCTTAACGACACAAAACTAACAAGCATAACCACAGAAGCCCTTTCTGTAAGATCATCAATAGGATCAAGAATTTCCCCAACTGCAATTGACACACCGATACCTGCAGGTGAAAAATACAGAGAACTGTCCTTCAAGATGGAAACGACTGCATTTAGTCCTCGAATAGATGCATATGTTACAGCAGATTTTTTCAACGCAGAGGATAAATAATCTTCCCCCTTATCATCCAAATACGGAATTTTGTATTGAGATAATATATAAAAAACGATACTTAATATAAAAAATAAAACAGACAGTATTAATTTTTTCTTATTTTCATAAAAAAATCCAAAATTTTACCCTCCCGAAACATTAACCGCCACCTACAAATGTAACAACTTCAACTTTATCCCCTTCTTTAAGCTGGAATGTTTCGTATTCACTTTTAGGAATAACATCCATCCCTACTGCAACAGCAAAGTTAGGAGCTTTAATGCCAAGTTCTTCCACCAACTCTTTTATAGTAAGACTTTCTTTATTAAATTCTTTTTCTTCACCATTTACAATTAGTTTCATTTCTCATCACCACTTTCGGTTATTTATGGAATATTTTAGTTGAAAGTCAAACAGTTCCAATATGATTTTAGTAAGGAAATGAGGACTAAAGTCCCCATTTATAAACCGATTATATTAAATCCTGCATCAACATGTAAAATTTCTCCTGTAACCCCTGAAGCAAGATCACTGCAAAGGAACACAGCAGCATTTCCAACCTCGTCAATGGTTACACTTCTTGTTAACGGAGAACGTTCAGCAGTTTCTTTTTGAATTTCACTAAACTGGCTGATTCCAGCAGCAGCAAGAGTTTTAATTGGGCCTGCAGATATGGCATTTACTCTTACTTGCTTTAATTTTCCCAAATCCCTTGCAAGATATCTAACACTTGCTTCTAAAGCAGCTTTTGCAACGCCCATCACATTGTAGTTGTATATAACTTTTTCGGCACCGTAGTATGAAAGTGTTAAAAGATTTCCGCCTTCATTGATAATAGGTAAAAATTCCCTTGCAAGGGCAGTAAACGAATAAACGCTGATATCCATAGCCTGTAAGAAAGACTGTCTATCAACCGTGTAGTAGTAGTCTTTTAGATATTCTTTATTTGCATAAGCTATTGAATGAACAATAATATCTACATCTCCCCATACATCCTTAACCTTATTTACAAAATTTGTGATTTCTTCATCAGATGAAACATCTAACTTTTCATAAATTTCAGCATTCAGTTCATCTGCAATTGGTTGTAATTTTTTTTGAAATTTTTCATTTAAATAGTTCATTCCGATTTTTGCACCGTTTTCATGTAAAGCCTTTGCTATCCCGTAAGCAATACTTCTGTTATTGGCAATTCCTAAAACAAGTGCCTTTTTTCCGTCTAATAATCCCATTCTATTTCTCCTTTTTAGGTTTATTCAGCTTTACATTCTTCTTCGTAAATAGCTTCCCAACCTTCAGGTGTTTTGAACACTCGAATACATTTTATTTTTCTCTGTTCGTCAAGTTCGAACCAGTGTCTTGCACCTGCAGGGACAACTATAAGATCTCCCTCTTCCACATAAATATCAACGATTTCACCGTCGATTTTTATAGGGAAAACACCACTTCCATCAACAACAAATCTTACTTCGTCATCTACATGGTGATGTTCCTTTTTAAATTTTTCTAAAAGATCTTCTAAATTTGGAGTTTTCTCTGATAAAACAACAATATCTTCTGTAACATAACCTTTTTTTTCTTTCAGTTCATTCAGTTCCTTTTCATAAGCTTTTATGATTGCTTCCTGCATTTCCTGTGTAACATTGTAATCTTTCTTTAAATCTTCAGGTAACCTTTCTGTTCCCCAGTTATCGTATAAAATGTCATATTGTTCTAAGAATGATTTTATCTCATTTAAATCTTCTAATGTTTTTCCACTACTTCTGAATACTACTTTTGCCATATGAAAGCCTCCGATGTGTGATTATAATAAACTAAATTATTATTATATAATAATTCTAATACTTTTTAAGAAAAATCCCAGTCTCAGTTATGATTTAAGTTATGGTAAGAATCTTTATTTTCTAATACATTAGAACTACATTTTATATCTTTATGTGAGGTTTTATTTTGGACAAAAAAGATCTGGTTTTAGACACAATTTTAAAATCAGAAAAACCTTTAAAAGTCGGTGATATAGAACGTTTAACTGGTCTCAGTAGAAATGAAATTCAGAAAATATTAAATGATTTATACTTTGAGAAAAAAATTCAGTATCCAGACAGATGCCACAACAAAGTAATAGCCTTTAATAAGGAGGAATAATATATGTCAGAATTTGAGATAAAGTTAGAGCTTACAGAAGAGCTGGCACACCAGTGTGTAAAATGTTCAGCCTGCCGTTCTGTATGTCCAACATACAGTGTAGTTAAAGAAGAAAGATCTTCTCCCCGCGGAAGGCTTGCCCTTGCAGAAGCAGTAGTTGATGGATTGATGCCACTGACAGAAGATGTGGCAGCCCAATGGAATCAATGTGCAATGTGCAGAAGATGTGAATGGATATGTCCTAATGAAGTTGAATATAAAGAGATAATGTTCAGGGCAAGACACGAAGCTAAAGAAAAAGTAGGCAAATTTGATCCAGTAAAAACGGCTGTATTTAAAGGATTAGGTATGATGGGAAATCCTATAACAAAAATAGGAATGAAATTTGCCCCATCACTTATGAATCTTTACGGAAAGGCTTTAGGTAAAGATGTTCCTGAGTATAACGCGATCTATCTAGATACAGGTATCCCCAAATACACAAAACTAATGCCTAAACCTACAGCAAAACCATTTGGACTCAGAGGTAAAGAGGTAAAGTCTAAAAAAGGTGAAGCGAAGAAAAAACTCCTATTCTTTACAGGATGTATGATTGATGCGTTCTATGGAAAAACAGGAGAAAATGTTTTAAAACTGATGGAAAATGCAGGATATGACGTTGTTGTTCCTAAAAATATAAGATGTTGTGGTGCTCCTCACTTATATGCAGGTGAAGTAGAATCATTTGAAAAACTTATGAAACATAATAAAGAAGAAATAGACAAATACGATTTTGACGCTATTGTTGTTGCCTGCCCAACCTGCGGTGGAGCATTAAAAGAGGAATATAAATATCCTGTTAAAGATTTTGCAGAGATTCTTCAGGAAGATGGATATTATACATTTAAAGGTGAAGGAGAAAAGGTTACCTTCCATTTTCCGTGCCATTCATATACAGCTATGCAAACAGATCCGAACGTTTTCAGAGATGTTCTTAAAAATGTAAAGAATGCCCAGTATGTTGAAGGTGAAGAAGCTATGATGTGCTGTGGATTTGCAGGGTATTTCTCAGTATCAAACTATGAAGTAGCATCAGAACTTCAAAAAAGGAAAATAGATGATTTAGAAAAAACAAAAGCAACTTACGTCCTCAGTGACTGTCCTGGATGTGTATTTAATCTGGCAGATGGAATGTATAAACACGGTGATTACAAAAATATAAAAGTAATTCACCTTGCAGATTATCTTGCGGAAAGATTAGTTGATGAAAGTGAACTTACAGAAGAGGACAAACCAATAGAAGCAGAAGAGAAAAAAGAAACAGGTTCTTCAGTTTATTAACAAAAAGAGGTCGAAAGGCCTCTTTTTTATAGATTTATCTCGACTCCGTGTTCTTTAATATACTTTTTCATTTCATCAACAGACTCAAAACCTTTTAAAACATCAAGGATATGTCTGATACTATCATAAGCTTCATCGTCTCCGATCAGATTTTTTAGCTCAGCCTGAATATTTTCTTCATCCATTTCCATTCCAAGATTTGTGCTATCCACATCAGCCATTACCCTTGAAGTAAGAAAATTAAAATAAAGAATTTGTTTGTTGTCAGGCTCCAGTCCTTCTTTTTGCAAAATTTCAATTAAATCTTTCACAGAATATTCGCTGATACTACCCTTTAGCACAACAACAGGTGGTTTTTTATTGATTGATAAACTTTTTTCAACTTCTTCTTTTATATCTTTAATTTTTTCAACAAAACTCTGTTCTTCAAACTCAAAAAATAAGAATGGTCTGCGTTTTTTTAGTTCTATAAATTCTGGTTTAAACTGGTTATCCTGTATTTCCACAAGATAAACACCTTTAGGTGTTTTGTTCTCTTTTTCTGAATATGCCGTGTATTCTGTAGAACCAGGATATACAACGGTATAATCATTTATCTTTTTTGGCTTTTGGGAAACGTGATAATGTCCTATCCCAACATAATCAAAACCTTCCGGAATCTCTTTTTCCATATATAGATTGGAATTTGGGAAGAAAGGATAAAACTCCTGATGAAGCATAAGTATATGTTTTGAACTATTCTTTCCCTGCTCTAACAATTTTTCCAAGATAGATCTTATTCCGCCAAAATGTCTTATTCCTGCCTTTGATATATACTTCATTCCAGAAATCTGAATGCCTTCATACTCTATACTTTTGTTATCTATAATGTTTAAACCGAAAGGCTCTAAAATAGATAAAGGTGATATATCCCTTACCTGGCTCCCTCTATCGTGGTTTCCAGAGATACAGAACATAGGGATCTTTCTATCATTTAACCTTTTGATAATATCCAGACCTTCTAAGATAGTCTGGTTTGTAGGCCTTGATGTGTGGAAAAAGTCACCTGTATGAAGGACAAAATCCACATTATTTTCAATGGCTATATCTATGGCTTCATTAAATACATCAAAAAAATCACGGCCTCTTTCCTCGAGGCCGTACTGGTTATACCCTAAATGTGTGTCTGTAACGTGTAAAAATTTCATTTAACTACAGCTACCTTCCTGTTTTCCAAATATTTTACCTAAAATTGTATCAGAAGGGCAGAATCCAGTTGCAGCAGAAACATACAACATAAAGATAATAAACCAGATGATATATTCCCCCCATGAATATCCTAAATGCATTAAAATTAATGCTATTAACAAAAGTGTTCCCATCATAGCTCTTTGAACTCTAATTGCCGATTTTGACATTGGGCCATCCTCCTATTGATTAGTATTTGATTATATAAATATAATATACTTTTAATAATTTATCTAATATGAGGTCGTTAATGAAAACAGAAGAAAGATATAGGATGCTATATAAAAATCAAAGGGTTGGAGTTTTTTTAGACGTCCAGAATCTTTATTATTCGGCGAGAGATGCTTTTAATAGGAAAGTAAATTTTGAAAGTGTATTGGAACTTGCCATAAGGGACAGAATTCTTGTAAGGGCTATAGCATATCTGATAAAACTTCAGGGCGTTGATCAGAAAAGTTTTATAAATACATTGAAACATATAGGATATCAGGTTAGAGAAAAAGAACCTAAGATCTTTAAAAGAATCGATGATGAAGGAAATTTATGGACATCTATAAAAGCAGATTGGGATATGGGTATTGCAATGGACGCAATATCACTGGCAGATAAGATTGATGTTGCCGTTCTTGCAAGTGGTGATGGAGATTTTTCTGATCTTGTAAGATATCTTCACACTAAAGGCGTGAAAGTGGAAATTGCCGCATTCAAACAAACGGCAGCAAAAGAACTAATGCAAGTTGCAGATGAATTTATAGACCTAACTTCCTACGGAGAAGAAGTTTTTCTTTAACAGGATTATACAGATTCCTTTTTCACTATCATAAACTGCCATTTGGTGTATTTGCAAACAGGACAACGCCAGTTATCAGGGAGATCTTCAAATAGAACACCTGGTGATATACCTCTTTTCTCATCACCAACGGCTGGATCATAAATATATCCACAAATTCTACATTTTCTCTTATCTGTATCAATGTCTTTATAAATCACTTTTATTTTCATAAGTTTTATTATAGCAAATAAATGTTATAGTTTAGCTTATAATATTAAATTAAAACAAATAAAATAAAGGAAAGAAAATGGAAGAAAACAAAACATTCAGGGCTGGATTTGTAGCACTGGTAGGAAGACCAAACGTAGGAAAATCAACACTATTAAATAGATTATTAGGTACAAAACTATCAATAGTAAGTCCCAGACCACAAACAACAAGAATGAGAATTTTAGGTGTTTTACACGATAAAGATGCCCAGATAATATTTTTAGATACCCCAGGAATACAAAAAGGAAAGGATATTCTCACAAAGACGGTGGTAGAATCTGCAGTTTCAAGTATGGAAGAAGCTGATGTTATAGCTATGGTGATAGAAGCAGATAAAGGATGGACAAAAGAAGATGAGCTTCTTTTAGAAAACTACATCAAAAAATTAAATAAGCCTACTATTTTAATAATTAACAAAATAGATAAAGTCCAAAAGGAACAGCTTTTACCTCTTATTGAAGAATCAGCTAACAAATATCCATTTGCAGAAATAGTTCCTGTGTCTGCGACAAAAGGGGCAAACTTAGACAGATTGGTAGAAGTTCTTAAAAAATATTTACCAGAATCTCCACCTCTTTTCCCAGAAGACCAGATTACAGACCTGCCGTTAAAGTTTTATATAGCTGAAATAATAAGAGAAAAGATCTTTAATAATACACAAAAAGAGATACCTTATTCGGTGGCAGTGGAAGTAGAAAGTATAAAAGAAGGGGACAAAAATAAAAATCTACTTATAATCGATGCGGTCATCTATGTGGAAAAAGAAAACCACAAAGGAATCATAATAGGAAAAAAAGGACAGATGTTAAAAAAGATAGGTCAGCAGGCAAGGGAAGAATTAGAATTCCTCTTAGGTAAAAAAGTTCACCTGAACCTATGGGTAAAAGTCAGAGAAAAATGGAAACAGGATATAAGACTTTTAAAACTATTAGGTTACCAATACATATCATAAAGGATTAAGACTTGACTCCAAGTTTAGAAGTATTAAAAGAAACTATAAAAAGGCTTATTTATAAGGGAAATTATAAAGCATTAGAACGTATTTTAGAAAAATCCCATACAGGGGATATTGTATCTATATTCAGATATTTATCTCCTCAGGAAAGATTAAAAACTTTTCAGATTTTAATGAAAATAAATCTTCAAAAAGCCTCAGATGTTTTATATGACCTTGATGAAGATTTACAGATTGAAATACTGCGTTCTTTACCTGTGGAAGATGCAACCAGAATATTACTCACATTCTCAACAGGTGAAATTGCAGAAATCATTGATAAATTACCTGAAAATTTACAAAAAGCATTATTAGAAAAGTTAGATGTTGAAGATAGGGAAGAAATTCAAAAATATTTAGAATACGGTGATACCGTAGCTTCATTAATAAGTGAAGATTACATAGCACTTAATGAAAATAAAACAGTTGCGGATGCTCTTTCTATTGTTAAAACTGCCCCATCAGAAATAGATATTGTGTATATCTATGTAGTAGATGATAAGGATAGACTGGTAGGAGTTACCACAATAAAAGATCTTTTAAACAGCCCTTTATCTGCCCAGCTAAGGGATATAATGAACAGAGACCTTATCACATTAAGAGAAAATACTCCAAAAGAAGAAGCAATAGAGATTTTTAAAAGATACGAATTTTTCTCTCTCCCTGTTGTTGATGAGGAAGATGTTTTAAAAGGTGTTATATATATTGATGAAATTCTTGACCTGATTTCAGAAAAAACCACAGAAGAATTTTTCAAAATGGCAGGTGCTCAGGAAGAAGAACTTTTTTACACAAATCAGGTTTTAAAAATAGCAAAACTAAGATTGCCTTGGCTTTTAGTTTCGGTTATAGGTGAACTTTTTACAGCAATAATTATCAGCTTTTTCGATGATACTATCGAAAAATATCTTCCGATTATTTTCTTTTTACCATTAGTTGCTGCAGTAAGTGGAAATGTTAGCTCTCAGGCAGCCATAATCACAGCAAGAGGATTAATGACAGAAAGATTTACACAGTTTCCGAGAGATCTAATTTCTACAGTGATAAAAGAGCTAAAAATAGCATTTTTAATCGGTATTGTTATCAGTTTTATTGTTGGATTTATATCATTTTTATGGCTCAGTAATCATATCTTAGGAATTATTGTAGGAACTGCTTTACTTTTTAATATTGTTATAGCAGCATTAATAGGAACAATATTACCATTTATCATATATAAATTGAATAAAGATCCTGCCTTCGCAACAGGCCCGTTAACTTTGACTATTACTGACATTATCGGAATTTTAATTTATTTATCGGTAGCTACAATGGGAATACGATCAATCATAGGTTAAAAAAGCCCCGATTTCGGGGCTTTATCTTATGCTAATCCTTTCATCTGTAAATATTCTTTGATTTCATGTAAAAGTTGTGCTGGAGTTCTGATAGGATATGTGATTTCTTCAACAACATCTGTTGCAGGAACACCTTTAATATCTATTCCTTTTAATTTTTCTTTCAATACATCAGCCGATTCGATAGGATATTTAACACCTTTCATTCTTTTAAGAACTGCATAAGCCCAAGGAACTTCGCAAACCTGAGCAACAGCTGCCCCAGTAGCAGCACAGAACTCAAGCATAACCTGTGCATCCTGTCCTTCTTTCACAAGCTTATAAGCAAGTTTTGCAAGTCCACCTGCAGTATGAACTCTTAACTCTTTTTTCTCCTCTTTAGTAAGTTCATCCATATGTTGAATTTTGTAAAGAGCCATTTGAGGATCCGCTCTTAAAATATTTCTTACAGTATTTTTAGTCAATCCAACAATGGCTGCAATCTCTTCTTCCGTTTTTAAATACTCTTCTCTTAAAACGATTGCAAAAGAAGCTCTTGCTAAAGATGGAAGCCATGTTAATGTTCTGTATTCTGCAAGTTTGTGCAGTCCACCTAAAAGATCAATTCCTTTAAAGAAGACCCTTGTTACTAAATGTTCTAACTCGTGTTCGTTAATCGGTGCTCCAGTTAATTCTATTACCATCTATGTGCCCTCCTTTTTAAATTTTTATTTTCCGCCACCAATTGGCTCTAAAATTCTAACTAAACCTGTATCTGTAATTTCCATATAATGAACTCTTGTATCATGTCCAGCCATACGACATCCATCTATTCTAAATAGCCTTACAATTTCACCAATTTCTCTTTTATAAAGTTTAGCTTTAAATGAAGAATCAATAACTTCTTTAGCTAAAACCATTGTTCCATCAACTATATGTCCAACTGCATAACCACCAGCGGCTTCTGCAGTAAGTTCTTCGTGACCACTTCTTTTCTGGGAAATAAATAGTGCAGTCTGATACCATTTTTTCATAAAGTTAAACAGCCTTCTGACAATTCCCCTTGCAAGCATTTCTTTGTTTTCAAAAAGTCCTGTTACAGAGTCAATTACTGTAAATTTGATTTTATAAGTTTTTATTGCGTAAGCTAACGTTGCAAGCAAGTCTGGAATATTTTCCCTTAAAGGAGTATGAGATGCCGCATCAATCATAATTATATTATCTTCAAAATCTTCAAAATTTAAGCCCATTGCTGCTGCTCTAAGCTTTAAAGATGCGATAACAAAGTTTGCAGGTGCTTCAACAGTGATAAAGGCAACTTTATGTCCTTCGCTTGCCTGTTTTACGGTAAACTGCTCTGCCATTAAAGACTTTCCTGTATCATTTACGCCTGTTATATTAAATACGGAATACGCGGGAATTCCACCTAGATTCTTTTTCACAACTTTTCCATTTTCAACTTCAACTATGAAAAACAGATCATCTAATCCTTCAACGCCTGTTGGAATTCCATATACTTTCGGTGCTTTTGCTAATGCTTCAGAACCTACTAGAATACCTTCTTTTATTACTCTTGCTTCCGTATGATGTGCCTCTGGATACTCTTTTGGATCTTCCATTTAAGCCCCTCCTTATCAATCAGAAAATTTTTATATCAACAATGTATTACATAATTATCATTATATCAATATAATTGTCGAGGTTTTATAAATCAAACAATATTTTCAATATTTTTAGAAAAAATTTAAAATTTTTTAGTCTTTTTGTTATAAAATTTTGATTATGATAATGATAAAAAGAATATTTAATCTTATTTCTCATCCAAAAAAAGAATGGCAATCAATTTTCCAAGAAAAAGATACAGGCTTTTCTGTCTTTAAAGAGTATGGACTTAGACTTGCATTAATTGGGCCTTTTTTATCTTTTTACAGCCTTTATTTTGAAGGAAACTATAGTATTCCACACGCTTTAACATATTCGATCTCAACTTATATTCTTGATTTAGTAAGTGTTATTATTTTTGCATTTATTTTTTCTAAAATTTCTGAAAAATATTTTTATTCGATTAATTTTGATACTGCTTTGAAGTTTATAACATATGTAAATGTTCCTATCTGGCTTTCTGATATTGTTGATATTTACCAGCCTTTACGAATTTTGAGCAATTTAGGATTAATATATAGCTTTTATCTTCTTTATACAGGAATTGTTTATTTAGGTAAGAACCAGTCTGGTTTAGATATAAAAAGATTTTTTATTATTTGTTCTGGTATTCATTTGGGAATTTATATGCTGAATGCTTTAATATCTGAAATGATTGCAATGAATCCTTTAATGAAAAAATTGATTGAGAAGTAAAGAGATTAAACTCTTTCCTTCTCTTCATCAAAAAACTGAACATCAACGATTCTTTTTCCACAGTTCTCACATCTTGTGTCTAACATTCCGATGTTATTTGCAACTGGAATTACTTCTTTAATCTGATTTCCACAGTTACAGTTATAAACTGCTTCTTCAAATCTGACATCAAACTCTTTAGCTTTTGTCTTCATGCTTTTCACCTCCTTTTATTTTTTTCATCTATAATATAAAGACTGAAAATTAAGTTTGTATTAAATTTTTGTTAAATTTTATTCATGAAGAATTTAGTCAATTAGACTAAGATTTTTATGAAATTTATCATTAAAAAGGGTTTTAAAAATGAAGATTTACTTTGATTGTGCTGCAACATCAAAAATATTCCAGGATATTTTGTTATCAATGGAAAGAGTGTTCAAAGAATACTATGCAAATCCGAACTCTATATATTCCGACGGTCAAAAATCAAGACAACTGATTGAAGAAAGTAGAAGAAATATTGCCCAGTATTTAGGGGTCGAGCCTGAAGAAATCATTTTCACTTCAGGTGCAACAGAAAGCAACAACACAATAATCAGAGGTCTTGCAGAAAGTTATCCTGAAAAAAATGAGATCATTATTACCCCAATAGAGCATAAATCCGTTTTAAATCCTGTTAAATTTTTAGCTAAAAAAGGATATAAAGTTCATTTTTTAAAAATAGATAAAAATGGAATCATTGATATCGATGATCTGAAAAGAAAAATAAGTGAAAAAACATTACTTGTAGTAATAATACACGGAAACAACGAAACAGGTGTTTTACAGGATGTTGAGACTGTAAGCAAAATATGTAGGGAAAATGATGTTTTCTTTTTCAGTGATGTTGTCCAGACAATATGTAAAGAAAAGTTTGATACAGAAATCTTTGATTTTATATCTGTGTCTGGACACAAAATAAATGCACCGAAAGGTATTGGATTTTTCTACAAAAGAAAAGATATAAAACTGACACCGCTTCTTTTCGGTGGTGGACAGGAATTTGGACTTCGTTCTGGAACTGAAAATATCGCATTTATAAAATTTTTATCTGATGCCATTCACGAATGGGATACGGATAACGATGACAAAGTGAAACATCTTAGATTTTTAAGGGATCTATGGGAGATAAACCTTAAAGAAGCTATTCCTGATATTCATATTGTAAGCGAACAAGCTAAAAGAGTTCCTCATATAAGCTGCATAATATTTCCACAGGTGGATGCACAATCTATGATATTAGGTTTAAGCTCCAGAGATATGGCAGTTTCTTCAGGGTCTGCCTGTTCTTCAGGAACACCTACACCATCTCACGTTTTGACTGCTTATGGATATTCGGATAAAGAGGCTTTAAGTACTTTAAGATTTTCTTTTTGTCTTGATAATACAGAAGAGCAGATATATGAAGGCATTAAAAGAGTTAAAGAGGTTTTTGAATCTTTAAAAGAGTTTTACTGATGCTCTTTAAAGTATTCTAACATCTTCTCTGCAACTTCTTCTGCAGATACATTGTATTCTCCTCTTTCGATTAACTCTTTAATTCTGCGGATTTTTTCTTGCTTTTCCAAATGTTTTTGCCGTAGGACTTTTTCAATTTTTTTGATATCTTCTTCTGGAAGATACTGACTTAAAAACTGTTTCAGCTTTTTATTCACACCATTACCTCGTTGTGAGACATTTTGAAACATTTTTCGGTATAATAAACTTTTACTTTACCTGATAGGAATATTATAAATGATTTTAGGAATTGATTCGTATTCTGAACAACTTGGACTTTCTTTAATAAAAGATCATAAAGTTATTTATTCGATCAGCCTGTCAAAATTCAAACCTTTCTCTGAAGCTATTGTTTTAAAACTTGATGAGATGTTTAAAGAGCTTGAATTGGATAAATCTTTATTAAAAAAAATTGTCGTAAATAAAGGCCCTGGAAGTTATACAGGGCTGAGGGTTGGGATTACAGTTGCAAAAATCCTGTCATATGGATTAGGAATAGACATTTATAGTTATATTAGTCTTGATGTTATGGCGTATAAACATAGATGTTTCAATGGAAATATTATCTGTGGCATTAACGCAGGAAAAGGTGAGCTTTATTTTAGAGAATATCTTTCTAAAGATTTCAAATTAGAACCTGTTTCGCAAATATCCATACAAAAGCAAAAAGATTTTCAAGAAAACTTTAAAAATAAAGAAAATACACTTTTTGTGTTTAAAAATTTAGAATTGGAAGGAATAAATTCACTTCAAATATTAGAACCTTTAACAGTAGAAGGAATCTTTTATGCTTTGAAAAATAATCTTAAGGAAGATCCAGTTAGTTTAGAGCCTGTTTATATCCGACCTTCCTAAATCATTTTGATATCGTTCTTTGAACTTCTTTAACATTCTTAACTTTTTTGAGAGACGAAACTATTTGATTAAGATGATCTTTATCTTTTACGCTTAATTTTAAATTGGTTATTGCTTTTCCATATTTATTGCTTTTGGCTTTTACTTCTATGATGTTTGAGTCGTATGAAGCCACTATTTTTGCCACATCAGCCAATAGTCCTGGCGTATCTTCAGAAAGAATCTTTAAAGATACAGGATATGTTCGTTTTCCATCGTTTTCTGTTTTCCACACACAATCAACAATTCTTTCTGGCTCGTTTTCTATTGTGTATTGTGCATTTGGACATTCTTTTGAATGTATTGAAATTCCCTTTCCTTTTAAGATGATTCCAACAATATCATCTCCAGGGACAGGATAGCAACACTTTGCGAGGTTGGAGAGTATATTATTAATCCCATCAACTTCAATTGATGCTTTTTGTGTTTTTGCTTCTGTTTCAGTTTTTTCCTGGGATTTACCTTCTTTTATTTTACAAAATCTCATTATTCTGGAAGGAGATAGCTGACCATTACCGATTGCATAAAGAAGATCATCAAATGTTTTGTAATTGAATTTCTTTAAAAGTCTTTCTTTTTCCTCTTCTGAAAGGGTTGTTACATCTTTTTGAACTTTCTTTAAGAATTTGTTAAATAACTTTTTACCGAATTTTATAGTCTGTTCTCTATCTTTTTTAGCAAAATAACTTTTTATATTTGATTTAGCTTTTGAACTGACAACGAAATTTAACCAGTTTCTGTTCGGTTTTGGCTGTTTTGCCGTTATGATTTCTACCACATCACCACTTCTCAGTTTTGTATCTAATGGAACTAAAACACCGTTAACCTTTGCACCGCTACATCTATGTCCTACCTGTGTATGAATAGCATAAGCAAAATCAACAGGTGTGGCACCTACTGGAAGATTAATTAAATCTCCTTTTGGGGTAAAAACAAACACTTCATCACTTATCAGATCATTTTTTACAGTTGATATTAACTCTGAAGAATCGCTATTCTCCTTTACAACTTCCAAGATTTTTCTTAACCATTGAAGGGATTGTATATCTTTTTCGGTAAGTTCCGATCCACCTTTGTATCTCCAGTGGGCTGCAATACCTTCTTCTGATATTTTGTGCATCTCTTCCGTTTTGATCTGAATCTCTACAAATTTTCCTTCAGGAGCTACGATAGTCGTGTGCAAAGCCTGATAAAAGTTTGATTTTGGAAGTGATATATAATCTTTAAATTTTCCTGGAACAGGTTTCCATATATTATGGATAATTCCTAACACCAAATAACAATCTTTAATCGTATCAACGATTATTCTTATTCCGTAAAGATCATAAACATCACTTAAAGACAGATTTTTTCTTATGGTTTTTTCATAAACGCTGTAAATATGTTTAGATCTATACTGTATTTTTGCTTTTATATTATTTTTTTTAAGTTCTTCCTCTAATTTTGGAACTATCTGCTCTCTTAAATATTTTTCTTGCTTTTCTTTTGATTCTGCAATAAAAGAAGTAACCTTTTTGTAGTTAACAGGATCTAAATATTTAAAAGATGTATCTTCAAGTTCACTTTTTATCTTCCATAGTCCAAGTCTTGCAGCTAAAGGTGCATATATTTCTAAAGTTTCCTTAGCTATTCTTTTTTGTTTTTCAGGGTTCAGGTGTTCAAGTGTTCTAATATTGTGAAGTCTATCTGCAAGTTTAACGATAAGCACGCGAATATCATCAGACATGGAGATTATCATCTTTCTGAAATTTTCTGCTTTTGCAATCTCTTTACTTGAAAAATGGTATTGCCCTATTTTCGTAACACCGTTAACAATGAGAGCTACCTGCTTTCCAAATTTTTCTTCAATTTCTTCAAGGGTTGTGTCTGTATCTTCAACAACATCATGAAGAAGGGCAGCTATAATTGATGTTTTATCAAGATGCATATCTGCCAGTATTTTGGCAGCTTCAATCGGATGATAGTAGTAAGGCTCCCCTGATTTTCTAAACTGACCTTCATGTTTTTGAATAATATACTCTACCGCTTTTTTTATATCTTCAACATCGTCTTCTTTCAGATAATCTAACTTATTTATAAGCTCTTTTACTTTTTTATCCTTCTCTAACATAATCATTGAAAAATCCATTAAAACTACTTATTTCAGTAATAATAAACTAATTTATAAAGATTTCAAGTTGTAAGTATGATATTTGACTTGTTTCTAATTTTTCAGGTAAAGCTTAGATAACCGCTTGAAGCCAGTCGTCACCTAACTCTTCAACTATCTCAAGTGTAGAGTCATAATCTTTTTTCAGATTTTCTAAGATCAGATAAAGGTCTTCTACACAATCTGGAGATGTTAAAAGGTCTAAAATCCCTTGTTTCCCATTTCTAGTTCTTGGGAGGGCTATTCTACCGTGACCATCAATAACCATAGAGATGAAATTTAATTTTTTAGGATCTACTTTGACAACTAAATTTACTGATTTTCTTGGTGGGTTAGATAATCTCTGTAAAAGCTCTTCCGAAAACATCTTAAAACTGTGTATCTAAAATCTCTAACTTTACGAATGGATGAACTTTTAAATCTTCACCTGAGATGAAAGCCACATCTATCGGAATATTTTTCGGGGGTTCTGCCTTTGCAAAATAATCAGATGATTCAAAAAATCCGAATGCAGTTCCAATTAAAAGTCCAATTAAAACGCCTGTTCCTACCTTCCTACCAAAATCTTCAGCATCAATAGCATAAACAGCAGTTCCTGCTAATCCTCCAACAACTGCACCGTACATTGCATCTCTAAAAACGATTTCTCCTGATGCTGCTTTAGATTGTTGGACTCCCATAGAAAGTGTTGCCACTGTTATAATTAATGCTAATAATTTTTTCATTCGGCTTATCCCCTCTCCGAAGATTTTCTCATTACAATATATGTAACTACCATCTTTATTCAATAGTATATAACACAATTAAAATATTTTCAATTCTTTAATCAACAGCTCAAATTCCTTTTTCATCACATCTTTTTTATCGAAACTTTGTTTCATTCTCTTTAATTGATTTATTAAAGCTTTTAGTTTATCTCTGTTTTCTGATGAAGACAGGTAATAAGCTTTGTTCAGATAATATAAACAGTTATCAAGTAAGATCTCTGACATTTTTCTGTTGAAATCATAAGTCAAATAAGATTTGTATGCTAATTCATTTGCAACTGCAAGTTCTAAGTTCTCCCTTGAGGATAGTTTTAAGAGAGGCTCAATTGCCAACTTAAGTGATTTTCTTGCTTTTTTAAAATAACGGGCTTTTGTATGTTCTTTTGCAATACTTATTAAATTTTTAGCTTCCTTTATTGGTTGATCAACAAGATCTATTTTTAGGTAATCTTTTATACTTTCTAAAACGGCAAGGATCTCATCATTTTCTAAAACAGAAGCTTTTTTTATAAGATTTTGAAGTTCATCTCTTATTTGCTGAATATTGTCTATGTTCCCTGCTATTTTTTCGATGTTTAGATAAAGGGCTGTAAGGTCCTGACTATAATTTTCCTTTGGAAAAAATCTAAATCTTTTTTCTATTGATTCTATCTGCCTGATAAGTAGATATGTAGGAGAATATTGCTGTGCTTCCGTTAGGAAGAACAAAGCCCCATCCATATACGAAAGAGTTTCTTTTCTGATAATTCTTCTTCTTTCCAGTGATGAATAGCTGTCAAGAACCATATTTAAAGCACGGATAGTATAGATTCTTATATTCTGTATCTGGTCATCAGTAAGTCCTCTATCTAAAGAGTATGGATTGACAGGATCTGGTATAACAAAGATCTGATCTTTTTCTCTATCATAAAACTCAAAATATTGGGCAAAAGCAACATTTATAACGGATAACGTTGCTAATAAAAAAATTATCTTTTTCATAGGAGTAAATCCCCATTTTTAATCTATCGATCTTACACTTCCATTCTCTATGTAATATATACTATCGGCTGTATCTTCTATTTCTCTATCATGAGTTATCACTATAAGCTGTTTTACTAAATTTTTAGATTTTATAGATAGAAGTATATCAACTAAATCATTTCTTCTTTGCTCGTCAAGATGTATTGTCGGTTCATCTAATATCATAAATTCTGTTTTTTCTGATAAAAATTTTCCGATGGCAAGTCTAAGAGCTAATCCTAAAGCTACTCTCTGACCTCCACTGATTGCGTCTATTTTTATATATCTATCTTGTTTTTCAAATGTCGGAGCTAAGAGGAGTATATCGAAATTTTCTGTAAATTTTATCTGTTTAAAAGGAAAATCAAACGCTGAAAAGATTATGTTTATAAGATTAGGAAGTTTGTATAAAAGGTTATCCCTTATAATCTTCTGTATTCCTTTTGGGCCCAGAGCCTGTTCAACCTGTCTATATTTTTCTATTTTTTGCTTTATATCTTTTATTTGTTCTAACTTTTTCTGCTCGTCTTTTAGAATCTTTTCTTTTTCATTTAAAATTCCGCTGAATTGTGCTGATAAGACTTTAAGATTATTTATCTGTTCTTGAAGTTCTTTTATATTTTTCGTTAAATCTTCCTTTTCCTGATTTAATCTTTGAATTTCTTCCTGAATTTTTGAAATATCTTTTAAATTCTCTTTCAGTTTTTGAATCTTAGCCTGATAATCTTTCAGTTCTTTTTCTTTTTCTCCCAACTCTTTTTCAAGTTTTTCTTTTCTTTTTAGAATTTCTAATATCTGGTAATACTCTTTTTCTTTTTGTTTTAGCTGTTGGATTTCTTCTTTTAATTTTGATTTATCAATTTCCTGTGGAATCTTCTGCTCCAATTCTTCCAACTGCTTCTGGATTTTTTCTAATTCTATTTTTAAATCGTCTGGATTGTGTTCAGTTAGAAAATTTTTTGCTTCTTTATATTTTTCATAATTTTCTTTGTTTTTTTCTAAAAACTGTTCTATCTGTTTTTTATTTTCCATCAGTTCTGGTAAATCTTTTAGTTGTCTCTGAACACTGAATATTTTTGCATCAATTTTTACTTTTTTGCTGTTTGCTTCCTGATGTTGATCAAAATACTCTTTAAACTGGGATAGTAGCGGCTGGATTTGTTTTTCTAACTTTAGTTGTTTATCTAACTCTTTCTCTTTTTCTATAAGCTGCTTATATTCTGCTCTTTTTTGTTCAATCTCTTCATTTAGATCTTTTAAGATCTCTTCTTTCGTATGTTCTTCTAAAGGTCTTTCACAGGTAGGGCAGGCACCTTTTAGTTCTTCGATTTTTTTAATTCTTTTTTTAAGTTCGTCCCCTTGATTTTTAACTTTTCCTTTTTGTTCGTTCAGTTTTTGCTTTTCTTCTGTTAGTTCTTCTATTTTTAGCTGATTATTTTTTATCATCTCATTTATAAGTAATGGATTTAGCTCTAATGTCTTGTAAATTCTTTTTAAGTTTGTAAGTTCTCTTGCTATTTCGATTGCTTTTCTTTGTGTTTCTTTTAGTTCTCCTAAAATTTCTTCTTTCTCTTTCTTTAACTGTTCTAACTGACCTTCTATCTTTTGAAGTTTTAAGATCTGGTCGTTGATGTTTTTCAGTTCTTTTTCTTTTTCTTGATACTCTTCTGCGATCTGTTTTAGCTGCTTTAATATCTTTTCTTTATTTTTAATATCTTCATATTTTTCTTTTAACGGTTTTAGCTGGGCTGTTACTGTTTCTTTTTTGTTTAATAAGGAGATGATTTCTTCTTTTTGTTTCAGATTTTCCACTTCTTTTTCTAAAAGTTTTAGTTTTTGTTCTTGCTGTTCTATATTTTTCAGATCATTTTGTATATTTTTTATATCAACCTCTAATTTTTGTACCAGTTTTTCGTATGTTTGTATGTCGTTTTTGATATTTAGGTTGTGTTCTTTTTCTTTTTGGAGTTTTTCTATCTTAGATTGTAGATCTTTTAGTTGATTTTCTTTTTCTTTTAACTCTTTTTCAAATTTTTCTTTTTGTGATTCATTGGCTTTTATCCGTTCTTTTAGCTGATCTATCTCTTTTTTTATCTCTGCTATCTTTTCTTCTGAAATCTCCGCTCCGTGAATCTGAGCTTCCAAAAATCTTCTTTTATCTCCAACCAGATCCGATAACAACTGATAAACAGAAAGATCCAGTATATCTTCTAAAACTCTTGCTCTGTCTTTAGGATTTAAATTCAGGATACCTTCTATGTCTCCTTGCTTTACTAAAACTGAACTTAAAAATGTTTTGTTTGAAAGTCCTGTTATCTTTGGAATTTCTTTATTCAGATTTTTCTGGAAAAAGAGGCGATAGCTTCCCTTCTGTTTTTTGTAAAGGACTGCTTCCGTTTTGGCCGTTTTTCCTTTTATCTCTATTGTTCTTTCTATTTTGTATTCTTCACCGTTTTTTTCAAATTCTAAATGTATTTCTGAAAATTTCGTTCCCCATCGCACCAAATCTGCAGTATTTCCTTTTCCGCTTCTTCCAAATAATGCATAGTTTATGCCTTCTACTATTGAGCTTTTTCCTGCTCCGTTTTCTCCGATAAATACTGTTATACCGTTGTCTGAAAACTCTATTTTTGATTCTTTATGAATCAGAAAATTTTTTAGATATAACTTTTTTAAAATCATTTACTTACTTCTTTTCCTAAATTTCTTTCTACTGACTCTATTTTTTGTTTTAGTCTGTTTGATTTTCCTTTTCTTATGTCAAATTTTGCAACTGCATAAACTCTGTTACAGTCAGGCTCCAACTGTTTATAAGCTTTGTTCAATATCTCTACGGCTTCTTCCATTTTTTCTGTTTCAAAAACGGTTCCCATAGGTGTCAGTTTATACGGAATTCCACTTTCATCAATCATTTTTATTATTCTACTTACATAAGGGCTTACACTTTCACCTTTATCTGTTGGGAACATACTGAATTCAACTAATACAGACATCAACTGCCTCCTAAAATTATGAATAAATATTTTATATCAAAAAAGGTAAATGGGTAGTGTATTGAGCAAAGATTTAACAGGTTACAATACCAATTGAACAAATAAACACCACGGAATATGTTTTATAATATTGCTACAAATTTTTATGAGGTGAAAAAATGAATCAGAACGAACCATTATATGCAACATTAACCATGTATGGCGATCCAAAAGAAGAGTTGGTTGATGAATTAAGACTTGCTATTCACGACAAAGATGGAAATCTTGTATTTGCTACATACTGGGAAACAGCAGTTATGGAAAAAGAAGAAATAATAAAAGCGATAAACGCAGTATGTGCCAACTATCAGGTTCAGGATTTATTCAACACCGAAGGAGTTTTGGAGCCAGAATTTGAAGAAGTTGACGGTCAACAGATGAGAGTTTTCAGAACAAAGAAGTTAGAAAGCGAGTGATGGAATACATCTATAAAAATACAAAAATCGTCATTAAAAAAGGAGATATCACAGAAGAAGATACAGAAGCTATCGTAAATGCTGCCAATTCATCATGTATGGGTGGCGGTGGTGTTGACGGTGCAATACATTCTAAAGGTGGCCCAGCCATTTTAGAAGAATGTAAAAAAATCAGGCAGACTATATATCCTGACGGATTACCAACAGGTCAGGCAGTTATAACAACAGGTGGAAATCTAAAAGCAAAATATGTGATACACACAGTCGGCCCTGTATGTATTCCCTCTTTTGATGAGAAAAAGAAAAAACTGCTTAGAAATGCTTACTGGAACAGTTTAAAAGTCGCAAAAGAAAATAAAATCCAGTCAATAGCATTTCCCTCTATAAGCACAGGTGCATATAGATGCCCGATAGAAGAAGCCTCAAAAATAGCAATTAAGACCGTTTTAGATTTTATTGATAAAGAAAATTTCATAAAAGAAGTCAGATTTGTTCTTTTTTCTGATAGAGATTTTAAAATCTATGAAAAAAGATTCAAGGAAATTTTAGATGAAATTTGATCCATCTTTTATCGATATTCTAATAGCAGCAGCTATTTTTTCTATAGCAGGTTATTACGGATATTTACGTTATAAAGAAGAAAAGAAAAAAGAAAAGATAAACTACATTCCAATGCTTCTAAAATTCAAAGAAAAGTATCAGGAAGAACAAAAACAGTATGAACAAAAAGTAAAACAGTTAAAACAGATGATGGAAGAAAAAGAAAAAGAGTATCAGGAACTGAAAAATAGTTTATACAGATACAAATGGACAAATCCTGATAAAGAAAAACTCTCAAAAATAAAAGGAACAGAACTGGAAAGTAATTTTATTGTTATGTTTGAAGTTTTAGGTTTTGAAGCATCAGAACCTATAATACATAAGGACAAACATATTGACCTTATAGTGGAGCCAAGAGAATTCTCTGGTGATTGTGAAAGTAGAATATGTATAGACTTTATAGATTTTAATGCTATAAAAAAGATAGACAAAAAATATATTGATCAATTTTTAGAAGGTATTAAAAAATACAAATGCGATTCTGGCTGGATAATAACAAATGGGAAAGTTCCTGATGAACTGGAAGATTATATAAAAGAGAATGGAATAAAAGTTTTATCTAAAGAAGAAATAATGGAACTTTTCCCATCTTTACGTGTTGTGAACGATTACTTTGAAAATCGAAATATGTTTCATAATTTAGAACTTATGTATAATGAAACTGTTGATGAAGTTGTAAGAAGAAAAACATGGTTAATGGAAATTGATGAAGCACTTGAAAAAGCTTATGCAGAAAAAGAGGTAAACAAATGAAGATCTTGTTAAAAATTTTATTAATAATGGGGTGTGTCATGGGATATGCAGTTGCAGAAACAGAAAAAAATCTTTACATAGAAAAATTAGGAAACGGTGCTACGGCAATAATAAAAGAAAGAAAAGATACTCAGGCTGTGGCAGTTCAGGTATGGTTTGGGGTAGGTTCTGTCTATGAAAATGATAAAGAAAGAGGACTTTCCCACTTTTTAGAACATATGCTGTTTAACGGAACGAAATATACTAAACCTGGTGAGATTGAGTATGAAATAGAGAAAAAAGGTGGAAGTATTAATGCAGGAACAAGCTTTGACTACACTTTTTATCATATAGAAATTGCAGCTCCATTCTGGGAAACATCACTGAAATATCTATACTATATGACTACCACCCCTTCATTAACTCCTGAAATGATAGAAAAAGAAAAACCGATTGTTTTAGAAGAGTTAAACAGACATTTAGATAATCCTAAAAGTGTATTGTGGGATACATATCACAAACTTGCATATAAAGTGAGCAACTATAAACATCCTGTAATAGGTTATAGAGAAACGATAGAAGCATTTACTCCTGAGCTGGTAAGAGAGTATTTTTATTCTCATTATGTACCGTCAAATATGACAATTGTAGTTGTAGGAAATATTGATAAAGATAAGGTTTTAAAAAAGATAAAAGAAACATTTGGTTCTGTAAAAGGAAAACATTACACTCCTCCTCCTGTTCCTTTAGAACCTGAACAAAAAGAGATCAGAACAAAGACTATAAAGAAAAAAGAAGTTACCAGAGCTTATATTGCAATCGGCTGGCAGGCTCCACCAATACGAACTCCTGATGCATTTAAAGCAATAGTTTTGGAAGAGATATTGTCAGGTGGAAGAACTTCTGTTCTTTATCAAAGAATAAAAGAGTCAGGTCTTGCTCAGGCTGTTTTTGGAGGATATCTGCCTCATATAGGAACAAGTCAGTTTCTCTTTTATTTCGTAGCAGAGCCTGACAAAGTAGAAGCCATTAAAAAAGAGATTTTTAAAATTTTACAAGAGTATAAAACTAACGGT
>Ga0256832_1000391_pt1 | contig 27661 bp, 28 predicted proteins | sample 134614metaG_FD_190534 | JGI IMG/M metagenome (GOLD analysis project Ga0256832, IMG submission 190534) | Hydrothermal vent microbial communities from Lau Basin, Pacific Ocean - 134-614 | ecosystem: Environmental > Aquatic > Marine > Hydrothermal vents | place: Pacific Ocean: Lau Basin | collected...
AAGGGGACATTTTAGAATTGAACAAAGGGGACATTACAGCTTTGGTCTAACATGCCCTGGATGCCGGCTTGTTTCACTTCTCGCGATCCTCGATAATGCCGTGCTTTGGCGGTTGCGCCGACAAGGCGCGCGACGGAAGACGAGATTTTCATGAAACAGCTCGGTATCCCGAAAGAAACAATGGCCGGAGAACGGCGTGTCGCAACGGTTCCCGAAGTCGTGGCCAAGCTGGTCGCGCAGGGTTTCGAGGTGCTCGTCGAGCGTGGCGCCGGCGAAAGCGCCGATTACCATGATGCGGACTACGAAGCGGCGGGCGCGCGGCTCGTCGATCGCGCCGCCGCGCTCGGCGCCGAGGTGGTGCTGAAGGTGCGCCGTCCGGATGCCGGGGAGGTCGCCGCGATGCGGGAGGGCGCCTTCTATATCGGTTTCATCGAAACCTGCGGCGAGGACGAGATCGTCGCCGCGCTGCATGCCCGCCAGGCGCGCATCTTCGCGATGGAGCGGATTCCCCGCATCTCGCGCGCGCAGTCGATGGATGCGCTGTCGTCCCAAAGCAATATCGCGGGCTATCGCGCCGTGATCGAGGCGGCGGTGCATTACAGCCGCTTCGTGCCGTTGATGATGACCGCGGCCGGTTCGTCGAAACCGGCGCGCGTGGTGGTGCTCGGCGTCGGCGTCGCCGGTCTTCAGGCGATCGCCACCGCGCGCCGGCTCGGCGCCGATGTGTATGCCTATGACGTGCGCCCGGAAACGCGCGAGCAGATCGAATCGCTGGGCGCGAAGCCGATCGTGCTGGATCTCGGCGAAAGCGGGGCCGGCGAGGGCGGCTACGCGCGCGAACTCTCCGACGAGGCCAAGGCGCGCCAGCAGGCCTTGCTGGCCGACGAGCTTGCGAAGGCTCATATCATCGTCAGCACCGCGCTGATTCCGTGTCGACCGGCTCCCGAGCTGATTACCGAGGCGGTGGTCGAGCGCATGCGGGAAGGCTCGGTGATCGTCGATCTCGCGGCCGCGAACGGCGGAAACTGCAAGCTCACCAAGCCTGATGAGGTGATCGTCCGGCACCATGTGAAGCTGGTCGGTCACACCAACTACCCGTCGATGGTGGCGGCGGACGCGAGCGCCTTTTATGCGCGCAATCTGATGAATTTCCTCGCGGTGATGTTCGAACCAGGCGACGACGGCCCGCGCTTGAAGCCGCTGGAGGATGATGAAATCACCGCGCAGGCCGAACTGAAACCACGGGACGACGCGACCTCGTCCTGAAGTCGGCCTTGTATACCCGCCGGGTCGTTTCCCGGTGGAGAATCATTGTTCTTGCCCCGACCGGGCGCGAACGCGGGTGAACCGGCCGTCGCCGGGCCCGCGGCGCGCATGCCGGGTCTTACCGCTGGAAGACCAAGGAGTCCGCCATGCCTGATGCACTTGTTGCCCTGTACGTTTTCGTTCTGGCCTGTTTCGTCGGCTATTTCGTCATCTGGGGGGTCACGCCGTCGCTGCACACCCCGTTGGTGGCGCTGACCAATGCGATCTCCGGCATCGTGATCGTCGGCGCCTTGCTGGTCGCCGGTTTCGAGCGGGCCGGCGGCGCGAGCGAGTGGATCGGTTTCTTCGCCGTATTGCTCGCTTCGATCAATGTCTTCGGCGGTTTTCTCGTGACCAATCGCATGCTCGCGATGTTCAAGAAGAAAAAGAAGTAAGGAGCACTGGCAATGGAACTCTCGGCAAACGCGCAGGCTCTGGCCTATCTGGTCTCGGCGATTCTGTTCATCCTGGCGCTGAAGGGGCTGACCCACCCGGCCACCGCGCGTCGGGGCAACCACTACGGCATGGCCGGCATGCTGATCGCTATCGCCGCGACCCTGCTCGGCGGCGAGGTGCAATCCTATGGCTTCATCGTCGCCGGCATCGCCATCGGCGGCCTGATCGGCGCGCTGCTCGCGGCGCGCGTGCGCATGACCGCGATGCCGCAACTGGTCGCGGCGCTGCACAGCTTCGTCGGGCTCGCCGCGGTGTTGGTCGCGATCGGCACCTTCCTGAACCGACGCGACGCCGGCACCTTGAATCCGGTGCTGATGGGCGAGCTGTCCGCCGGCATCATCATCGGCGCGATCACCTTCACCGGCTCGGTGATCGCCTTCGGCAAGCTGCAGGGGCTGATTTCGGGCGCGCCGGTGCGTTTTCGTGGCCAGCATCCGCTCAATGCTCTGATCGCGCTGAGCACGGTCGCGCTCGGCGTGCATTTCGCGCTCACCGGCAGCGCGCTGTCGTTGGGGCTGATGAGCACGCTGGCGTTGTTGCTCGGCGTGACCCTGATCATCCCGATCGGAGGCGCCGACATGCCGGTAATCATCTCGATGCTCAACAGCTATTCCGGCTGGGCCGCGGCGGCCACGGGCTTCACCCTGCACAACAATCTGTTGATCATCGTCGGCGCGCTGGTCGGTTTCTCCGGCGCGATTCTGTCGATGATCATGTGTCGGGCGATGAACCGTTCGATCTTCAACGTGGTGTTCGGTGGCTTCGGTTCCGAGGCGTCGCCGGAGGCCTCCGCGATGAGCGCGGCCGCCGAGAAAGGCGTCAAGGCGGCCTCGGTGGAGGATGTCGTCTTCTGGATGGAAGACGCAGACAAGGTCATCATCGTGCCCGGTTACGGCATGGCCGTGGCCCAGGCCCAGCATGCGCTGAAGGAGCTGATGGATCTGCTCGAGGAGCGCGGCGTAAAGGTGTTGTTCGCGATCCATCCGGTCGCCGGGCGCATGCCCGGCCATATGAACGTGCTGCTCGCCGAGGCCGACATCCCCTACGATCATGTGCTCGAGATGGATGAGGTCAATCCGGAATTCCCTACCGCCGACGTGGCGCTGGTGGTCGGCGCCAACGATGTCACCAACCCGGCCGCGCGCAGCGATCCGTCGAGCCCGATCTATGGCATGCCGATCCTCGAGGTCGGCAAGGCGCGCCAGGTCTATGTCATCAAACGCTCGATGCGACCCGGCTATGCGGGCGTCGAGAATTTGCTCTACTATCAGGATAACTGCTCGCTGGTGTTCGGGGACGCCAAGGAGGTCTGCGAGGGGCTGGTCAATGCGCTGAAGGGCAGTGGCCATTAACCCGGAAAATTCATGAATTTCACGCGCCCTCGCTGGTTTCTTGTTTACACAAGGAATTTTCTTCCGGAGCCCGTAATCCCGGATACGGGACGCCAACGGAAAATTCCTTGTAAAAACAATCTACTGCGCGACCATCACGTGAATTCATGAAATTTCCGGCTTAGGATGGCCAAGAAAGCTCCGATCGATTCGTGACGCGGTATCTTGTGGCGCGCGTCGTCCATTTCCACGTTGCGAATTTTCGTAACGGTCGGCCATTGCGAGTGGGTCGCGCCTTGAATGAAACGATTTTTTTCACCACAATCCGCTCGCACCAGAATCGATCGAGGCTTTCCCAACTTCTCTAAACGTCTAAACGGACCAAGGTTGACGTCACATCGGCAACGGAGGAACCGAGGCGCGGGGGCGATTTTCAGTGAACGAGGATCTACGGGATGGCAGGGATAACGAACTGCTGCCCGACAAGCTGGATGATACGCCTGCCTGCGGTGGGCGCTTTTCGCTGATCCGGCGTTTTTTGCTGGCGCTGATGCTGGCGCTGGGTTTGGTTTTGGCCTTGGGGGGGGTGGCATACCGCTATCATGTCAGGCTCGGCGTCACCGAGATGAGCCGTAATCTGCTCGCCTGGATGGCCAGCGAGCTAGAGGAGCCTGTCACACGGCATGCGATCGATGCCCGGTTGCGTCAGCGCCTCGACGATCTGCTCGCCAGCGGCGTCTTCGACGCGCTCGCCCTCGCCGGACCGGATGGACAGCGCATCGAGGTGGGCCGCGCGGGCAAGAGCGAGGACTGGATTCAGGCCCCGCTGGGGGGCGGCGAGTGGCGCTTGGCGGGTCATCCAAGGCGGGCCTACCGGCTCGGCGGCGGGACCTTTGCCATCTTCTTCTTTGGCTTCTGGCTCGTTTTGGCGGTCGGCGTAGTGGCATGGTTGGTACGCCATTACTTCGCCGCCCCGTTGTGGCAACTTACGCGCGAGGTCGAGCGCATCGGCAAAGGGGAGCGTATCGAAAAGCTGGAGAGCTCCGGGAGCGATGAGTTCCAGGTGCTGGCCTGCTTCATCAACCGCCTGATGCGCCATTGCGACGGCCAGCGCAGCCATCTGCGACGCGCGTTGGACCGCGTGCGTGGCTCCCGCGAGCGTCTGGAGAAGGTCGTGCGCGAACGTACCGACGCGCTCGAACAGACCGCGCGCGCATTGCGCCGGCGCGAGCTGTTGTTGCAGGAATACGCCGAGGTCACCAGTCAGCGCATCGAGGCGCGCGGGCGCATCCGTGAGTTGATGCGTCTGGCTTGTCGTATGTTCTCACTGCGTTACGGGATGATTCTGGGCGCCCGGGACGGGGCGGTGAACGTGATCGAACGCTACCCGCTCGGGCACAATCCACCGCTGCCGGATATCGCCTTCGTGCGTGACGTGCTGGCCGCCGACGGGCCGTTGGCGCGCTCCGGCAACGGCAGCGAGAACGGCGGCGCGCGCTTGACCAGCGAGGCGGCGCCCGCCGCCTATGTGGCGCTGCCATTGGCGATATTCGACAAGCGCAACTTCGTTTTGGTGATCGCCTCGGATGTGGCCGCCGTAGCCCCGTTCTCGCGCGAGGACTTCAGCCTGCTGACCCTGTTCCGCGACTGGATCTCGGCGACCTTGACCAACGAGGCCCAGGCGCGCCTGATCCATCGCCAGAAGGAGCGTGCCCAGGTGACGCTGGCGTCGATCACCGAGGCGGTGATCACGACGGATGGAGTCGGGATCGTCGAGTACATGAACCCGGTGGCCGAGGTGCTCACCGGATTCTCCGCGCGGGAAGCCGAAGGTCGCGCCGCGACCGAGGTGCTCCGGCTTTTCAGCGAGTCCAGTGGGCAACCGATCGAGGATCCGGTGGCGCGCTGTCTGCGCACGCAGCGCGCGGTGATGCTCGAGGAGGATCTGCTGTTGCGTGGTCGCGAGGGACGTGAATACGCCATCGAGGGCGCTTTCGCGCCGATCCGAGACCGACGCGGCGAGCTCTCGGGCAGCGTCGTGATCCTGCACGATGTCAGCCAGGCGCGCGAGATGGCGCAGCGTCTCAGCTATCACGCGACGCACGACGCGCTGACCGGGCTGTGCAACCGGCGTGAATTCGAGAGCCGGCTGAAACAGGCGATGGACTCGGCGCGGAGCGGGAAACTGCGGCACGCGCTGTTATACATGGACCTCGATCAATTCAAGATCGTCAACGATACCAGTGGTCATACCGCGGGCGATCACCTGCTGAAGCAGGTGGCCGGGGAGTTGCAGCGCCACATCGATCCGGAAGATACCCTCGCGCGCCTCGGCGGAGATGAGTTCGGCGTGTTGTTGCTCGACTGCGACGTGGCGCACGCGATGCTGGTGGCGCACCGTCTGCGCGAGGCGATCCGGGATTACCGCTTCGTCTGGCGGCAGCGCAGTTTCGAGATCGGAATCAGCATCGGCCTGGTACCGCTGGACAGTAGCGTGGGTCATCTTTCTCAGGTCATGAGCGCCGCGGATACCGCTTGCTACGCGGCCAAGAACGAGGGCCGCAACCGCGTGCACCTGTACGAGTCCGATGACGCCGCGGTCACCCGGCACCGTGGCATGATGGAATGGGCGGTCACGATCAACAGCGCCTTGCAACTGAACCGTTTCGAACTCTATCGCCAGCCGATCCGACACCTGGAGAGTGGAGAGGATGGACTCCACCACTATGAAATCCTGCTGCGCATGCGCCGCGAGGACGGCAGCGTCGTCGAGCCGGGGCATTTCATTCCGGCGGCCGAGCGCTTCGACCTGATGCCCGCGATCGACCGCTGGGTCGTCCGGCGCATGTGCGAGTACATGTCGCTGCACTCCGAGGATGGCGAAACCCAGTACGCGATCAATCTTTCGGGCGCCTCGGTCGACGACGAGGCGCTGCTCGATTTCATCACCTCCACCTTCATCGAGTACGACGTCGATCCGGCGCGGGTCTGCTTCGAGATCACCGAGACCGAGGCAATCTCCAGCCTGCGTCGGGCGATCGACCTGGTACGCGAACTGCGCGCGATCGGCTGCCATTTCTCGCTGGACGATTTCGGCGCCGGCTTCTCCTCGTTCAGCTACCTGAAGAATTTCCCGCTGGATTACCTGAAGATCGATGGCGCCTTCATCCGCGACATGCTCGACGATCCGGTCGACCAGGCGATGGTCAAGGCGATCAACGATGTCGGCCATTCCATGGGAATCGAAACCATCGCCGAGTACGTCGAGTCCGAAGAGACCGCCGCGCTGTTGCGTGAGATCGGCGTCGACTATGTGCAGGGCTATTGGATCTCGCGCCCGCGGCGCTTGGAATTCCCCACGATCACGGGGGACAACGAAGAGAAAGAAGCCCCACGCGACAAGGGTCGTCTGGTGGATTGAGACTACGGGAAAACCCGAATGAAAAGCAAAGACACAAGCCGCATCCGCTCTTCGGAGATTACGCCCAAGACGATCTGGGAACAGCGCCGCGATTTCCTCCGCGTGGCCGCGCTCGCCGGCCTCGGCGTTGCCGCCGGCTGCACGCCCGGCGAATCCGCCGGCAACGGACGGGAACCTCCCGAACGCCAAAGCGACGCGCCCCCCCGGCGCGCGATCCGCGCCACCCCCAATCCGGATTACCGTGGCGAAGGGCTGAAGCTGACCTCGCTCGAGGACATCACCCATTACAACAACTTCTATGAATTCGGCACCGGAAAGGAAGATCCGGCGCGCCGCGCGCGCCGCTTCGTCACCCGCCCATGGAGCCTGCGCGTCGAAGGCGAGTGCGAGAAACCCGGCGAGATCGGCATCGAAGAGATCCTCTCCGGTTTCCCACAAGAGGAACGCATCTACCGCTTCCGCTGTGTCGAAGCCTGGTCGATGGTGATTCCCTGGGTCGGCTTCCCGCTCGGCGATCTGCTCAAGCGTTTCGCACCGACCTCGAAGGCCCGCTATGTCGCCTTTGAAACCCTCTACGATCCCAACCGCATGCCGGGACAGAAGCGCCGCGTGCTCGACTGGCCCTACCGCGAGGGACTGCGCATCGACGAAGCCATGCATCCGCTGACGCTGCTCGCCACCGGCCTCTACGGCGAGGAACTGCCCAACCAGAACGGCGCGCCGCTGCGCCTGGTGGTGCCATGGAAGTATGGCTTCAAGAGCATCAAATCGATCGTTGCGATCCGCTTCACCGAGAAGCCGCCGCCCTGTACCTGGAATCGCATGGCGCCGGAGGAATACGGCTTCTATGCCAACGTCAATCCCGAGGTCGACCATCCACGTTGGAGTCAGCGATACGAGCGCGTCATCGGCGAGGGATTGTTCGGCGGAAAGCATCGCACCCTGCCGTTCAACGGCTATGCCGAGCAGGTCGCCGACCTCTACTCCGGCATGGACCTGTCGCTGTACTTTTGACCGGCATGCGGGGATTCCGCTCGTCCGTGTGGACGAAGGTCGCGGTGTTTCTGCTGTGCCTGGCGCCGGCCGCGCGGCTGACGTGGCTCACGGTTGGCGACCGGCTCGGCGCCGATCCGATCGAGAGCCTGCTTCACGGCAGCGGCGACTGGGCCTTGCGCTTCCTGCTGCTGACCCTGGCGATGCGCCCGTTGCGGCGTCTCACCGGAGCTTCGTTCTGGCTGCGCTACCGGCGCATGCTCGGCCTCTACGCCTTCTTCTATGCGGTGGCGCATTTCCTGATCTGGCTGTTGCTCGATCAGGCCCTGCTGTGGAGCGGCATCGTCGGGGACATCGTCAAGCGCCCCTATATCACCGTCGGTTTCAGCGCCCTGGTGCTGCTGACGCCATTGGCGGCGACCTCGACAAAGGCGATGATGCGGCGTCTCGGGCGGCGCTGGAAGTCGCTGCACCGCCTGGTCTATGTCGCCACCGGCCTCGCTGTGCTGCATTACCTGTGGCTGGTCAAGGCCGACTTGCGCGAGCCGCTGATCTATGCGGCCCTGTTCCTGGGATTGATGCTGTTCCGCCTGCCCTGGCGCATGCCGGCGCCACATATCACAGATAGCTAATATACTGATTTTTCAAGCATTAGTAATTTCCCTATAATGGCGACTTCATGGCCATCCCACAGAGGCGGTTTCCTGTCGGCCTGAACCATAATCCGGCGCCTTGCCGCACGGCCCTTTTCGGAAAGGATTCCGCCCGGGCGAGCGCGGGAGGCTACGGGAATAACACCAGCGGTCCGGGGCGCATGCCGTTTCCGGTCCCTTCCGACCTGAGGAAGCATATGAGTATTTCACGCAGAGAGTTCGTCAAGTTGATGGGCCTGGCCGGCGCCGCCGGCCTGACCCCGAGTTCGGTCTTCGCGGCGCGCAAGCAGCCGAGCGACCTGTACGAGATTCCGAAATTCGGCAACGCCACATTGCTACACTTTACCGACTGCCACGCGCAGCTCAACCCAGTGTATTTTCGCGAGCCCAACGTCAACCTGGGCATCGGCCATGGATATGGCAAGCCGCCTCACCTGGTCGGCCACAAGTTGCTCGAGTACTTCCATATCAAGCCGGGCACGCCGGAAGCCCATGCCTTCACCTACCTGAATTTCGTCGAGGACGCCCACCGCTACGGCAAGGTGGGTGGCTTCGCCCATCTCAAGACCCTGATCGATCGCCTGCGCGCCTCGCGCGGCGAGGGCAACACCCTGCTGCTGGATGGTGGCGATACCTGGCAGGGTTCCGCCACCTCGGTCTATACCCGCGGCAAGGACATGGTCGACGCATGCAACCGGCTCGGTGTCGACGTGATGACCGGGCACTGGGAATTCACCTATCTTGAAAAGGAGATTCTCGACAATATCAAGCGTTTCAAGGGGGATTTCATCGCGCAGAACGTCAGCGTGCGGGAGGATGCCCTGTTCGACTATCAGTACGCCGATTCTCCGGGTTTCGATGAAGACAGCGGCCTGGTTTTCAAGCCCTATGTGATCAAGAAACTCGGTGAGGTGCGCGTCGCGGTGATCGGTCAGGCCTTTCCATACACGCCGATCGCCAACCCGCAACGCTTCATCCCCGACTGGACCTTCGGCATCAACGACGAGCACATGCAGGCGGTCGTCGACGAGGTACGCGCAAAGGAGAAACCCGACGTGGTCGTGGTGCTGTCGCACAACGGCATGGACGTGGACCTGAAGATGGCCTCGCGCGTCAGCGGCATCGACATGATCTTCGGCGGCCATACCCACGACGGCGTGCCGGCGCCGAGCATCGTCAAGAACAAGGGCGGCAAGACCCTGGTCACCAACGCCGGCTCCAACGGCAAATTCCTCGGCGTCATGGATCTGGACGTGCGCGGAGGCAAGCTGCGTGGCTACCGTTACCGGCTGTTGCCGGTGTTCTCGCACATGCTGCCGGCCGACAAGGCCATGCAGGCCTATATCGACAAGGTCCGCGCGCCCTATAAGGACCAACTCGGGGAGAAGCTCGCGGTCGCCGACCAGCTGCTCTACCGGCGCGGCAACTTCAACGGCACCTTCGATCAGATCATCTGCGATGCCCTGATCGAGGGGCAGGATGCGCAGATCGCGCTCTCTCCCGGCTTCCGCTGGGGCACCACGGTCCTGCCGGGTCAGAACATCACGATGGATCATGTGATGGATCAGTGCGGCATGACCTACCCCGAGACCTACCGTCGCGAGATGACCGGCGCGGACATCAAGAACATCCTCGAGGATGTTTGCGACAACCTCTTCAACACCGACCCCTATTATCAGCAGGGCGGTGACATGGTGCGGGTCGGCGGCATGGACTATGTCTGCGCCCCGACCGAGAAGATGGGCAAGCGGATCAGCGACATGCGCCTGAACGACGGCGCCCCGGTCGAAGCCGGGAAGAAATACATCGTCGCCGGTTGGGCCACGGTCAGCTCCAAGGCGCCCGGCCGCCCGGTGTGGGACCTGGTGGCCGATTACCTGCGGACCCGCGGCACGGTCTCGATCAAGAAGGTCAACACCCCCAAGCTGGTCGGCGTAAAGGGCAACCCCGGCCTGGAAGACTACCTGAAGGTCTGAAAACGCGTGGCTTACGCCGCCCTACCGGCCGGGCGACGAGTATAGACTCGTCGCCCGGCCACTCAACCATCGAGGACGCCCCAATGTTGAAACTCCATGTAGAGAAGATGAAATGCGGCGGCTGCGTCGCCAATGTCAAGCAGGCCATCGAGCGGCTGCCCGGCGTCGTCCGCGCCGAGGTCGACCTGGACTCGGCGAGCGCCCGCGTCGAAGGCGAGGTCGATCCGCAGTCCGTCATCGAGACGCTGAACGCGGCCGGCTATCCGGCCTCTCCGGCGGACTGAGCGCCCGCAAGCAATGCATGCAGCGGCCCGGGCAGGCGCCGGGCATGCACCGCCGTGCGCAACCGCTCGGCGCGGATCACGCAAGCCAGGTCGTCGAGCGCGCGCTCGAAGCGGTCATTGACGATCAGATAATCGTACTCGGCATAGTGGGCGAGGTCGGCGCGCGCATCACGCATCCGACGGGCGATCACCGCGTCGCTGTCCTGGCCGCGCGCCGACAGCCGCTCGCGCAACGCCTCAACGCTCGGCGGCACGATGAAGATGCCGATCGCTTCGGGCAGGCGCCGGCGCACCTGGCGCGCGCCCTGCCAGTCGATCTCCAGGATCACGTCCTGGCCCTGCTCGAGCTGCGCGGCGACGCTGGCCTCGGCGGTGCCGTAAGCGTTGTCGAACACCTGGGCCCACTCGAGGAACCCGCCGCGATCCCGGATTCTTGCGAATTCATCACCCGGGACAAAGTGGTAATCGACTCCATCGACCTCGCCAGGACGCGGCGGGCGGGTGGTGTGGGAAACCGACAGGCGCAAGCTGTCGTCACGCGCCAGCAAGGCCTTCAGCAGACTGGTTTTGCCGGCCCCGGACGGCGCCGAAACGATGAACAACAACCCCCGCTTCATCTCACTCAAGGTTCTGCACCTGCTCTCTCATCTGTTCGATCAACACCTTCATCCGCACGCTGGCCGCGGTGAGGTCGGCATCAGCGGACTTCGAGGCCATCGTATTGGCCTCGCGATTCAGCTCCTGCATCAGGAAATCGAGCCGCCGCCCGACCGGCTCGTCGAGCGTCAACACCCGGCACACCTCCTCGAGATGAGCATCCAGGCGATCGAGCTCCTCATCGATATCCAGCTTCTGCACCAGCTGCACCAGGGCTTGTTCGAGGCGTTCCGGATCCAACTCCACGCGCAGGCCGGCGAGCTTTTCGAGCACCCGCTCGCGCACCCGCCGCTGAATCTCCGGAAAGCGTTCGCGCACATCGGCGACCAGCGCCCGCATCGCCTCGCAACGCTCGCGGATCAGGCCGGCGAGCTTGCCGCCCTCGCGCGCGCGCATCTCGACCAGCGCCGTAAGCGCCTCGTCGAACAGCTCCGCGGCAAGCGCTTCGACGACGCCCAAATCCCGCCCCTGATCCTCGACCACGCCGGGCCAGCGCAACAAATCCAAGGCGCGCATCCCCGGTTCGGCACCGAGCTCGGCCGCCAGCCGGGCCGCCGCGTCGTTGAGCTGGCGCGCCAGCCGCAGGTTCAGACGCAGCGTCTCCGGCGCATCGCCGGACGGCTCGTAGCGCAAGGTGCAATCGAGCTTGCCACGACGCAAGCCGCGCCCCACATGCTCCCGCACGACCGGCTCGAGGCCGCGCAACTCCTCGGGCAGACGGGGAAGGATCTCGAGATAGCGATGGTTGACGGAACGGATCTCCCACACCAGGGCGCCATAAGCGCCACGACGCTCCGCGCGCGCAAACGCGGTCATACTATTGGGCATCTCTGGTCCTGTCCCGCTGAAGGAAAGTGTGTATCATACCGATACAAGGATCTGGCGAACAGCCGGTCATGCCATGCCCCAATGAATAAAGAACCGCCACAGAAAAGACCGCCTCGCAAGGCCCTGCGCGCCGATACCGTGATCGATTGCTATCGCATCGTCAAACTGATCGGCAGCGGCGGCTTCAGCCTGATCTACCAGGCCTATGACGAGGACACCGACGAGCGCGTCATCATCAAGGAATACCTGCCCAAGAAGATGGCCATCCGCCGCGAGGGTTCACGCATGGTCGAGGTCATCTCGCCGGAAAAGGCCGAAACCTTCAACCAGGGGCGCAAGCTGTTCTACCAGGAAGCGCGCGCGCTCGCCAAGCTGGATCACCCGCACATCGTGCGCGTGCGCAACTTCTTTCTCGAAAACGGCACCGCCTATCTGGTCATGGACTACGAGCGCGGCAAGAATCTCGGCGGCTACATCAAGCGGCGCCAGGGCCGGCTCAGCACGCGCTTCCTGCTGACCGTCTTTCCTCCACTGCTCGATGCCCTGTCGCTGATCCACAGCCAATCGTTGCTGCACCTCGACATCAAGCCCAGCAACATCCACCTGCGGCCCGGCGGCAACCCGCTGCTGCTGGATTTCGGCGCCGCGCACCAGTACGACGAGCAACGCCGCGCCAAGACCAGCCAGGTCGTTACCCCCGGTTTCTCTCCGGTGGAACAATACTACTCGCGCGGCAAGGTCGGCCCGTGGAGCGATGTCTACGCGATCGGCGCCTCGATGCGCGCCTGCATCCAGGGGAAATCCCCCCCGCCCGCGACCAAGCGCCACGCGCGCGACACCATGGAACCGGCGGTCAGCGCCTTCTCCAGCAGCTATCCCGGCCCGCTGCTCGAAGCCATCGACTGGGCGATGGCGATCGACGCCAAGAACCGCCCGCAATCCGCCGCCGAGTTTCGTGACGTGCTGCTCAAATCGGTACCAGGCTGGAACACCGCCGCGGCCCAGCGAAAACACAGCGCCCGATGAACAGCTCGACCGGAAACAAGCCGCCCGCCACCTTCGACCATGCCACCGTCAGCCTGATCGGAGACCGCAAGCTGAACCAGGATCGCACGCGCATCGTCGAGCGTGACGACTGCCTGCTGCTGGCGCTGGGCGACGGCCTCGGTGGTCACCCGAAGGGCGAGATCGCCGCACAGATCCTGATCGATACCGCCGGCGAGCTCTTCCAGCAAGCCGCCAACCCCATCGGCACCGCGCGCCAGTTGCTCGAGGAGATTCTGATCGAGGCTCATCATCGCATCACCGAATTCGGCACCCGCCAGGAACCGCCGATCCTGCCGCGCTCCACCGCGGTAGTCGCCATCCTCCACGAGGAGCGCGCCTGGTGGGCCTACGTCGGCGACAGCCGCCTCTACATCATCCGCAACGGCAAGGTGTTGGAGCGCACCAAGGACCATTCCTATGTGCAGATGCTGCACGAGGAAGGCATCATCAGCCATGCCGAGATGGACAACCACCCGCAGCGCAACTTCATCACCCGTTGCCTCGGCGGCAGCGTTTGGCCGCCCCAGGGCAGCTTCGGCCAGATCTCGCAGCTGGAAAAGAACGACATCCTGCTCGCTTGCAGCGACGGCTTCTGGGAACATCTCGATGACGACCAACTCGCCGCCACGCTGAGCGACGAACCCGATCTCGAGCAATGCCTGCGTGAGCTCGCCCTGACCGCCACCGAGCTGGCCGACCCGCACAGCGACAACGTCACCGCCGCCGCGGTGCGCTGCAACTTCAACCACCCCGCCCAGGGCGAGGCCATCGAGGACGACCTCGACGAGGCCATCGACGCCCTCCAGGCGGCGATGCGCAAGCTCGGCAAGATCCCGCCCCGCGAATGACCCGACCCGATTTCCATTCACCACCCAGGACCCACCATGAGACCCAGTGGCCGACGACCCGACCAGCTGCGCGCGATCCAGATCGAGCGCCACTACACCAAGCACGCCGAAGGCTCGGTACTGATCCATTTCGGCGACACCCGCGTGCTGTGCAATGCCAGTGTGGAAGAACGCGTGCCGCGATTCCTGAAGGATGCCGGCCAGGGCTGGATCACCGCTGAATACGGCATGCTGCCCCGCTCCACCAACGAACGCATGGGACGCGAGGCGGCGCGCGGAAAACAGGGCGGTCGCACCCTCGAGATCCAGCGCCTGATCGGGCGCTCGCTGCGCGCGGCGGTGGACCTGAAGCGCCTCGGCGAACGCACCATCACCCTCGACTGCGATGTGATCCAGGCCGACGGCGGCACCCGCACCGCCTCAATCACCGGCGGCTTCATCGCCCTGCGCGACGCCATCGACGCCCTGCTCGCCAACGGCCGGCTCGAAGAAGACCCGATCATCCTGCCGGTCGCCTCGGTCTCGGTCGGCATCTGGCAGGGCACGCCGGTGCTCGATCTGGACTACGCCGAGGACAGCGCCGCCGAAACCGACATGAACGTAGTCATGACCGGTGACGGCCGTTTCATCGAGATTCAAGGCACCGCCGAGGGCGCTCCGTTCTCGCGCGCCGAGATGGACGCCCTGCTGCAACTCGCCGAACAGGGCATCGGCGAGCTGCTCCAACACCAACGCGCCGCCGGAGAATCCGCATGAGCCAACGCATCGTACTGGCCAGCAACAATGCCGGAAAACTGCGGGAGTTCAACCAACTGCTCGGGAGCGCGGGCTTCGAGATCCTGCCGCAACGCGATTTCGACATCCCGGAAGCCGAGGAAACCGGCCTGACCTTCGTCGAAAACGCCATCCTGAAGGCGCGCAACGCCGCCGCCCACAGCGGCCTGCCGGCCATCGCCGACGACTCCGGCCTCGAGGTCGACGCGCTGAACGGCCGCCCGGGGATCTACTCGGCGCGCTTCGCCGGAGAAAGCGCCAGCGACCAGGACAACCTGCGCAAACTGCTCGACGAGCTGGGCGATCTGCCGGACGAACGACGCGGCGCCCGATTCCAATGCCTTCTGGTCTACCTGCGCCATGCCGAGGATCCCACCCCGATCCTCTGCCAAGGCACCTGGGAAGGGCGCATCCTGCGCCAACCGCAAGGCGAAAACGGCTTTGGCTACGACCCGGTATTCTTCGTCCCCGGCGAGAACGCCAGCGCCGCCGAGATCGATGCCGAGACCAAGAACCGCCTGAGCCATCGCGGCCAGGCCCTGCGCCAGCTGTTGCAACGGCTCGGCGCACGCCCGGCGGGAGATACCTACTGAAACCGCGCGTCTTTCGCGCCGGTCGCGATGACGCGGCTGACGCCGATACCGCGTGGATCACTGGCCGCGCGCGCATGACCGGCGCGATCGAGAGAGATCGCCTGCATATTGCCCCAGCGTCGGGCTTCAGGCTTCAGGTGATAGCCACGCTGGCGCAGCGCCGCCTGTTGCGTTTCATCCAGCGCGCCGGGCTCGAGCTGGACCTCGTCCGGCAGATATTGATGATGGATGCGTGGCCGCGAGACCCACTCGGCCGGATCACGACTGTCGCGCATCGCGAGGATCGCCTGTAACAACATCGTGATGATGCGGCTGCCGCCCGGGGTGCCGAGCACCGCGACGCCGTCGGGCGTTTCGACGAAGGTCGGCGACATGCTCGAGAGCATGCGCTTGCCCGGCGCGATGGCGTTGGCCCGGCTGCCGACCAGGCCGTAGACGTTGGGCACGCCGGGCTTGGCCGAGAAATCGTCCATCTCATCGTTCAGCAGCACCCCGCTGTCTCCGGCGACGAAACCGGAGCCGAACGGGTAGTTGATGCTCAGCGTCGCGGCCACGCGGTTGCCCTCGGCATCGACGATCGAGAAATGCGTGGTGTCGGCACCGTTGCCGTCGACCGGCGGCAACGGCCGGCTCGGGCTGGCATGATCGGGATCGTAGTCGGCGATCGATGCACGCGCATGCGCCTTGCTCAGCAGACGCGCGACCGGCACCGGCGTGAAATCGCTGTCGCCGAGGTATTCGGCGCGGTCGCGGTAGGCACGCCGCATCGCCTCGATCATCAGCGTCAGGCGTTGCAAGGGCGGTCGCCCGGCCCAACCGGCGGCTTCGAGCATGTTCAGCATCTCGACCAGCACGATGCCCCCGGACGACGGCAGGGAGGCGCTCGTGATCTTCCATCCGAGAAAGCGCCCTTCCACCGGGCGGCGCTCGACGACCCGGTAGGCAGCCAGATCCTCGAGACGCCAGATGCCCCCGGCGGCGCGCACCGCGCGCACCATTTCGCGCGCCAGCGGGCCGCGATAGAAACCGTCGCGGCCTTCACGGGCCAGACGCTTCAAGGTCCGGGCCAACGCCGGCTGACGGATGCGCGCGCCCTCGGGGGGCACCTGTCCGTCTCTCAGAAACACCGCCGCCGAGTCCGGGTAACGCGCCAACAGATCACGCCGCCAGCGAGCCATGCGCCGATACACCGGATCGGCGGGAAAGCCCTGCTCGGCGAGACGGATCGCCGGCGCCAGCGAGCGCGCCAGCGACAAGCGACCGTAACGCCGCGCGATATGCGCCAAGGCGGCCGGCTCGCCGGGAATGCCGGCCGCCAGCGGGCCGTCGATGGAGGCCCGCGGCACGACCTTGCCGCGCGCATCCAGGTAGAGATCGGCGCGCGCGGCCAACGGCGCCTTCTCGCGCCCGTCGATCATCACCTCGCGACCGCCGGCCTCGTGCAACAACCAGAAGCCGCCCCCGCCGAGCCCGGAGCTGTATGGCTCGACGACCGCCAGCGCGGCGCTCACCGCAACCGCCGCATCGAAGGCGTTGCCGCCGGCGTTCAGAATCTCGACACCGGCGGCGGTGGCCAGCGGGTGGGCGCTGGCGATCGCCGCATCGGCAGCGGCGGCGACGCGCCCGACCGCGACGCCCACGAGCAGCGCCAGCCAGATCGACGAGACTCGCGCGCTCACGATCTCATCCAGCGGTGATCTTCTCGTACTTGGCGCGCAACTCTTCCTCGGTCTCGGTATGCTCGGGGTCGACCAGGATGCAGTCCACCGGGCAGACCTCGACGCACTGCGATTCCTCGTAGTGACCGACGCACTCGGTGCACAGGTCGGGATCGATCTCGTAGATCTCGTCTCCCTGGGTGATTGCGCCGTTCGGGCACTCGGGCTCGCAGACGTCGCAGTTGATACATTCGTCGGTGATATACAGGGCCATTACGTTGTTACTCCAGAAGGGCCGGGGGTCCGGTCAGGGTTTCAGTGCTGGTTCATCCGGCTGTGGATCGCCGCGGCGACCGACGGATGAACGAATTCATCGATATTCCCGCCATGGCCGGCGATCTCCCGCACCAGGCTGGATGAGATGTAGGCGAACTGCTCGGTCGGGGTCAGGAACAGGGTTTCGATGTCCGGCGCCAGACGCCGGTTCATGCCGGCGAGCTGGAATTCGTAGTCGAAATCGGATACCGCGCGCAGGCCGCGCAGGATCACCCCGGCGCCCTGCTCGCGGGCGAAGTCGACGAGCAGGCTGTCGAAGCGCTTGACCTCGACATTGTCGATCGCGCCGACCGCGGTGCGGGCCAGCAGGACGCGGTCCTCGGCCGGAAACACCGGGGTCTTGGCGGAGACGCTGTCGGCAACCGCGACGATTACGCCGTCGAACAACCGCGCGGCGCGTTCGACGATGTCGACGTGGCCGTTGGTGATCGGATCGAAGGTGCCGGGGTAGACCGCTGTTGCCATGTTCGCCTCGCGTGCAGGGATTCGGACCCGTCACTTTACAACGACGGGGACGGATTATCACCCTGTCGACGCCACGGGTTCGAGCAGGCCGAATCCGACCTGGCCGGCGCGCTTGTGGCGCAATGGACGCAGGCGCGGATCGATGACCGGCTCGCCGCCGACGGCATCGTACTCGTAGTAGATCCGCCCGGCTGGCGCGATTATGCCCCGATCGAGCAGGCTGTCGATGACCTGGGTCAACAGACCGGCCTCGAACGGCGGGTCGAGAAAGACGATGTCGTAGGCGCGGTCGGCCTCGGCAAGCCATTGGTCCGCCTCGCGATTCTCGATCGTTACGCGCTCGGCGCCGAGTCTCGCGGCATTCTCGCGCAGCTGGCGCGCGACGCGCGCGTCGGCCTCGACCAGACACACCTCGGCGGCGCCCAGCGAGGCCGCCTCGAAACCCAGCGCGCCGCTGCCGGCGAACAGGTCGAGCACGCGCCGGCCGGGGATCTCGGCGCGCAGCCAGTTGAACAGGGTCTCGCGCACGCGATCGCCGGTCGGGCGCAGGCCGGGCGCATCGGGCACCGGCAGGCGCCGGCCACGCCAGTCGCCGCTGATGATGCGTACCTGACCGCCCCGCCTAGCGCGTTTCGCCATCGCCGCTGGCGCCGCCGAGCTGGATGATGGCAAGATGCCGCGGATCGATGCGCCGCCGGAAGGCGGTGCGGATCTGCTTGCTCGTGACCGCCTCGATGATCGCCGGGAAACGCTCCAGGAAATCCAGCGGATAGTGGTAGAAGCCGATCACCGCAAGGTACTGGCTGAGCTTGCGGTTGCTGGCGATCTTGCGCGGGAAACCGCCGATCAGGTTCTGCCTGGCGGCCTTCAGCTCGGCCTCGTCCGGCCCCTGGGCGACGAAACGGGTCAGGGTCTGGCGCATCACCTCCAGCGCCTGCACCGCCTGACTGTTCTTGGTCGAGGCGCCGACGACAAACGGACCGCGTTGGCGCAGCGGCGCGAAGTAGCTGTAGGCGCCGTAGGCCAGGCCGCGCTTCTCGCGCACCTCCTTCGACAGGCGCGAGACCAAGCCGCTGCCACCGAGGATGTGATTGCCGACGTACAACGGGAAGTAGTCGGGCTCTCCCCGCTTCATGCCCGGCTGGCCGAGCAGCAGATGGGTCTGGCTGGAGGGAAAGTCGATGGCCTTCAGGCCCGGCTCGGCGGGACGGCGCGGAACCGCCGGGAGCGCGGGCGCGGCCTCGCCGCGCGCCAGCCCGCCGACCAGCTGCGCGGCGATCCGTTCGGCGCGCGCGCGATCGAGGTCGCCGACCAGCACCACCAGCGCATTGGCGCCGGTGTAGTAACGCTGATGGAAGGCGCGCGCCTGCTCGCGCCGCAGCGCTTTCAAGGTCGCCGCCTCGCCGCCCGGATCGTGGGCATAGGGGTGACGACCGTAGATCGCCCGGTAGAGCGCGCGCGCGGCCACCTGATCGGCGGACTGACGCGCCTGACGCTCGGCGATCCGCATCTGTTCGCGCACCCGCTCGAAGGCCTCTTTCCCGAAACGCGGTCGCGCGATCATGGCCGCGAGCGTGGCCACCGCGGTATCGCGTGCGTTCGCTTCGCTGAGCGCGCGCACCGACAGCCAGGCCATGTCGCGGTCGACGCCGCGATCGAGCCGCGCGCCGACCGCGTCGAGGCGTTCGGCGATCGCGTCGGCATCCCATGCCCCGGCGCCCTCGGCAAGCAGGCGGTTGGTCAGCTCGGCGAGGCCGTGGGCCTCGCCGTCGCGCGCGCTGCCGGCATCAAACACCACGCGGGCGTCGAACATCGGCAGCTGACGGGTCTGGATGAACAGCACGCGCGCGCCGTTGTCGGTGCGCCAGTGCTGGATCGGCGGTGCCGCGAGCACGCCGCCGGCGCACAGCAGCAGCCAGAGGGCAAACCATCGCTCAATCCGCATCGCTCTCTCCTTTCTTCTCTTCGGCGCGGGGAATCAGGCGCGCGACCGTGAGATTGTCATCGTTCAGATAGCGGCGCGCAACCGCCTGGATGCGCGCGGCATCGACCGCTTTCATCCCGGCGATGTACTCGTCGGCGCGTTGCCAGCCAAGACCGACGGTTTCGAGCAGGCCCAGTTGCATCGCCTGGTAGAAAACCGAGTCTTGCTCGTACACCCGGGCCGCGATCACGCGGGCGCGGACGCGCTCCAGTTCGACCGGATCGACCGCTTGCTCGCGCAACGCGCGCAGCTGCGCGCGCAAGGCTTGTTCGAGCGCGTCGAGATCGTGGCCGTCGGTCGGCGTGGCGTCGAGCACCAGCAGGCCGGAGAGGCGGTTGTAGAGACCGTAGTCGACATCGGCCTCGGCGGCGATACGCTGCCCGCGCACCAGTTCGCGCGCAAGGCGGGCGCTGTCGCCGCCACCAAGCAGTTCGGCGATCATCTCCAGCGCGTAGGCATCGGCCGGATCCTCGGCGGTCTTCAGCGACGGCGTCTGCCAGCCCATCACCAGGTAAGGCTGGCGCGCCGGCAGGCGCGCCGTAACACGGGTCTCGCCGAGGTGGCGCGGCTCGACCAGCTCCGGCGCCGGCTCCGTGGCGCGCGCCGCGTTCCGGCCGAAGGTTTCGCGCGCGAGCGCGAACACGGCCTCCGGATCGACATCGCCGACCACCACCAGGGTGGCGTTGTTCGGCGCGTACCACTTGGCGTACCAGGCTTTCAGGTCGTCGACCCCGAGATGCGCCAGATCCCCGGGCCAACCGATCACCGGGTTGCGATACGGCAGCACGCGGTAGGCGACGGCGTTGAATTCCTCATGGGTGCGAGCGGTGGGTTTGTCGTCGGTACGCCAACGGCGCTCTTCCTTGACCACCTCCAATTCCTTGCGCGCTTCTTTCGGATCGAAACGCAGACCGGCCATGCGATCGGCCTCGAGTTCGAAGGCGCGGCGCAGATGCGACTTCGAGAGGGTTTCGAAGTAAGCGGTGTAATCCGGCCCGGTAAAGGCGTTCTCACTGCCGCCGAGCGCGGCGATGATGCGCGAGAATTCGTTCGGCGCCAGCCGCGCCGTGCCCTTGAACATCATGTGTTCGAGCCAGTGGGAAAGCCCGGTGATGCCCGGCGATTCATAGCTCGCGCCGACCCGGTACCACACTTGGGAGGTGACGATCGGGGCGCGGTGATCCTCGCGCACGAGCAGCTTCAGGCCGTTATCGAGACGGTATTCACGCACCGGAGGCGCGGCCTGGACAAGGCTGGCGCAAAGCCAGAGCAGAAGTAGAGACAAACGCTTCATCGGATTTCCGGCAAGTCTATGAGAAGGTACTGATATGGTATAGTTGCGGCGCGAAAGCGGGCCGCGCGTCCGCGCTGTGACCCGCGCCGCGCGCGATTGGTTCCCGCGCCCCGATTATACGCTTCGCCCGAGGTCGACGATGTTCGGATTTGGAAAACGCAAGAAAAAGGCCGCAGAAACGCCCGAAGCGGAACGCGGCGGCCTGCTCGGCGGCCTGAGATCGCGCCTCGCGCGCACCCGCGAGCAGCTCGGCGCCGGGCTCGGCCGCCTGCTGCGCGGACGGAAACGCATCGATGCCGAACTGCTCGACGAGCTCGAAACCCTGTTGCTGACCGCCGACATCGGCGTCGACGCGACGCTGCGCATCATCGATGAGCTCACCGCCAGCGCAAAACGCAACGAGCTGGCCGATCCCGAGGCGCTGGCGCGCGCGCTGCGCGGCCAGCTCGCGGCGATCCTGGCCGAGGCCGGCGACCGACCGCCGCGCGCGCCGGCCGAGGGCCGTCCACAGGTGATCCTGATGGTCGGCGTCAACGGCGCCGGCAAGACCACGACGATCGGCAAGCTCGCGCACAAGCTGCAAGCCGACGGCAACTCGGTGATGCTGGCCGCCGGCGACACTTTCCGCGCCGCCGCCGTTGAACAGCTCCAGACCTGGGGTGAACGCAACGGCATCCCGGTGATCGCCCAGCACAGCGGCGCCGATTCGGCATCGGTGATCTTCGACGCCTTGCAGGCCGCCACCGCGCGCGGCATCGACGTGTTGATCGCCGATACCGCCGGGCGCCTGCATACCCAATCCAACCTGATGGACGAGCTCGCCAAGATCGCGCGCGTGATGAAGAAGATCGATCCCGACGCACCGCACGAGGTCATGCTGGTGGTCGATGCCACCACCGGCCAGAACGCGCTGAACCAGGCACAACAGTTCAACCAGGCGATCCCACTGACCGGAATCACGCTGACCAAGCTCGACGGCACGGCGAAGGGCGGCATCCTGTTCGCGATCGCCGAGAAGTTGAAGGTGCCGATCCGTTTCATCGGCATCGGCGAGGGCATCGACGACCTGCGCGAGTTCGATGCCGATGAGTTCGTCGCCGCGCTGCTCGACGACGCCATCGGCTCCGCCTGAGCGGCGGCCAAGCCCTCCCGCCTTGCCGGATCATGAAAAGCGTTTCGCTCGCCAAGCAACGCCTGAGCGCCGACCCGGCGCGCTCGCGCGCCAAGGGCGATGTCATCCATTTCGAGCAGGTCAGCAAGCGTTACCCGGACAGCCACGCCGGCCTGAGCGAGATCGACCTGAGCCTGCGCCAGGGCGAGATGGCCTTCCTCACCGGCCATTCCGGCGCCGGCAAGAGCACGCTGTTGAAGCTGATCGGCCTGCTTGAGCGCCCCAGCGGCGGCCAGCTGCGCGTGCTCGGACGCTATCTGAACCGGCTCGCGCCGCGTCAGGTGGCCGCGCACCGGCGCGAGATCGGCATGATCTTTCAGGACAATCGCCTGCTGTTCGACCGCAATGTGTTCGACAACGTCGCCCTGCCGCTGGTGATCCGCGGCATGGCGCCGCGCGAGATCGCCCGCCGGGTGCGCGCGGCGCTCGACAAGACCGGCCTGCTGCACAAGGAACGCGCGCTGCCGGTCACCCTCTCCGGCGGCGAGCAACAACGCGTCGGCATTGCCCGCGCGGTGGTCGCGAAACCGCCGCTGATCCTCGCCGACGAGCCGACCGGCAACCTCGATCCGGGCTTGTCGCGCGACATCATGGCCTTGCTCGACGAATTCAACCAAGTGGGCGTCACGGTATTGATCGCAAGCCATGACATCGAACTGATCTCCACCCTGGGCAAACGCATCCTGGTGTTGGAGGAAGGCCGCCTGGTCTACGATACCGCCAACCCCGAGGGCCGGCATGACTGATCCGCGCGCCTGGCTGGGCGGCGCATGGCGGGATGCGCGCCAGGCGCTGCTTCGCCTCGCGCGCGCACCGCTGGCGACCCTGACCACCTCGGCGGTCATCGGCATTACCCTGGTGCTGCCGCTGGCCCTGTACCTCGTCGCCAGCCACCTGCGGCCGCTCGCCGGCGGCTGGGACGAAGGCGCCAGCCTCTCGCTGTTCCTGCGCGACACGGTCGCGGACGATGCGCTGCCGACGCTCCGCCAGCGCTTGCTGCGGCTGCCCGGCGTTGCCGCGGTCCGCATCATCGACCGCGCCGCCGCGCTGGCCGAGTTCCGCCGCTACAGCGGTTTTGGCGAGGCATTGAAGCTGCTCCCGGACAATCCCCTGCCGGCGGTGCTGGTGGTGCGACCGGCCCGCGACAGCGACGCCCAGGCGATCGAACGGCTCGCGGCCCGTTTGCGTGCCCTGCCGCAAGTGGATCAGGTACAGGTCGACCACGCCTGGCTCGAACGGCTGCGCGCGCTCCAACATCTGCTGAGCCGCGCCACCTGGGTTCTCGGCGCGCTGCTCGGGCTCGCGGTCTTATTGACCATCGGCAACACCGTCCGTCTGGAGATCCAACACCGCGCCGAGGAGATTCGCGTCAGCAAGCTGATCGGTGCCAGCGACGGCTTCATCCGGCGTCCCTTTCTCTATGCCGGCGTCTGGTACGGCCTCTTCGGCGCCGTCATCGCCTGGTGGCTTTCGACGATCTCGCTGATCCTGATTGCGCCGCCATTACGGGAACTGGCCGGGCTCTATGAATACCAGACCCAGGCCTCGGCGCTGAGTCTTGGGGAATTCCTCGCGTTGCTCGGTATCGGCGCCGCCCTCGGCCTGCTGGGCGCCTGGCTTGCGGTCAGTCGCCATCTGCGCGAGATCGAGCCGGACTGAACGCTGCCGACGAACCCAGGTTGAAAATCCGGATGTTGAACCCATGTTAATAGTGCAAGTTTTTTCCGGCGGAACGGAACTCGCCCCTGTTTTGGCACTCTAACCCCCCGACTGCTAATTATGCTGGCGCCCACGAGGAATCGGTGCTAGTTTGGGATAGACCACACGGGGGAAAGAGAAGAATGAACAAAGAATTGACCTTGAGCGAGACCCTGCCATCCGGCAGCATGGAATCCTACATCAGCGCGGCATTCCGCTTGCCGATGCTGAGCGCCGAGGAAGAACACGACTTGGCCGTGCGCCTGCGCGACCACAACGACCTGGAAGCCGCGAAGCGGTTGATCCTGTCTCACCTGCGCTTCGTCGTGCGCATTGCGCGCGGTTATTCCGGCTATGGCCTGCCCCAGCATGATCTGGTGCAGGAGGGCACCATCGGCCTGATGAAAGCGGTCAAGCGCTTCGACCCGGATATGGGCGTGCGCCTGGTTTCGTTCGCGGTGCATTGGATCCGCGCCGAGATCCACGAATACATCCTGCGCAACTGGCGCATCGTCAAGATCGCCACCACCAAGGCCCAACGCAAGCTGTTCTTCAACCTGCGCAGCAGCAAGAAACGGCTCGGCTGGTTCTCGCGCAAGGAGGTCGAAGAGGTCGCCGAGGATCTCGGCGTGAAGCCGGAAGAGGTGTTGCAGATGGAATCGCGTCTGAGCCAGCAGGACGTGGCCTTCGACCCCCTGGAGAGCGATGACGACGAGCATGCCTATGCCACGCCTTCCTCGTGGCTGGCCGACACCGCCACCGATCCATCGGTGACGTTGGAGCGGCGTGACGAGGCCGAATGGAAGCACCAGCGCCTGGGCGAGGCACTGGCCGCGCTCGACGACCGCAGCCGCGACATCCTGCAAGCACGCTGGCTCGGCGAGCACAAGGCCACCTTGCATGAGCTGGCCGATCGCCATGGCGTTTCCGCCGAGCGCATCCGCCAGATCGAGAAGGCCGCGATGAAAAAACTGCAGCAGCGCATCGCCGCCTGAGAGATCAAGGTTCCACGACAAAAAAGCCCCGCCAGCCAGCGGGGCTTTTTTGTACGCCTCACTCATGGGTTTCCGGTTTTTCGAGGCCGCTCCCCGCTTGCTTCTTGCCCCCACAAGAAATTTTCTTCCGTTGCCCATAGTCCCTGATACCGATATGGGACGCCTTCAGAAAAAATTCCTTGTCATCACATGAATTCAGGAAGTTCCCGGGCCAAACGCGGGACTGGGGCTTGTCCAGCGGCTTATACTCGTCGCCCATGAATTTTCGGATTTTCGAGAGCGTTCCTCGCGCCCGTGGGCCAGGCGCGGACGCGGGTCACAGCCCATTCCATGGCGAGTTTCCGCAACAACGCCCACGGGCGCGAGGGGCGGTCGCAGTGGCCGAAAAGTCATGGGCGGCGAGTATACCTTGACGAACGGCGCCCCCCTGGAACCGGCTTTCAGCTCAGCGCAGCAGGCGATAGATGTCGCCTGAGGCAAAGCCCCGGTACGCGAGAAAGCGCGCGCGGCGGGCCAGGTCGCGCTCGTCGGCGGGGGGCGTATCGCCAAACTTACGCGCATGCACGCGCCGCAGTTGCGCCTCCCAGTCGCAATCGGCGGCCTCCAGCGCCCGCTCGGCCAGACCGGTCTCGATGCCGCGCGCGAGCAGGTCGTTGCGAATGCGCAGCGGCCCATGCCCACGCTCGATGCGCGAGCGCACCCAGGCTTCGGCGAAACGTTGATCCGACTGACTGCCCTCGCGGACCAGCGCATCGAGCACCGCTTCGATCGCGTCGCTCTCGACGGATCCTCCCCGGGCCAGCTTGGCGCGCAACTCCTCGCGGCTGTGCTCGCGCGTGGCCAGCAAGCGCAGGGCGCGTTCGTGGATCTCGGGATCGTGGGACAATGAGTCCATGCTTCAGTATTGCGTCCAGTTGAACCGGTATTGGTGCCGGCGGCGGAAATAGGGTAGAGTGCGCGCCATGTCCGCGCAAGCCGCGCGAATATCAAGGCATTGAAATGCTGCGTTTTTTCATCGTCTTTCTGTTGATCCAGGGGATTTTGTTCGCGGCCGAGTTGCTGCAACCGGTCCAGCAGCACCTGATCATCCCGTTCACCACGTTGATCGCCCACATCAGCGCCTGGCTGGTGCAACGCTTCGACAGCAGTGTGATCGCCCATGGCGTCATCATCCAAAACGGCGACAACGGCTTTGCGGTTTCGATCCAGGCCGGCTGCAATGGCGTCGAGGCCAGCATCGTGTTGATCGCCGCGATGCTGGCCTTCCCCGCGCCGTGGAAGCACCGCCTGATCGGCATCACACTGGGTTTTCTCAGTGTACAGGCAATGAATCTGCTGCGCATCATCAGCCTGTTCTATATCGGCCAGTGGGACAAGACCGCGTTCGAATGGGCGCACCTCTATATCTGGCAGGCGCTGATCATGCTCGATGTGTTGATCGTGTTCCTGGTATGGCTGCGCTTTCTGCCGGCGCGCCAAACACCCCCGTCCCAGCACGCGGAGCCGGCCCATGCGGCTTAGTCCGGTCGCGCGCTTCTTCTGGACGGTGGTGTTCCTGCTGCCGTTCACCTTCGCCGCCTGGTATTTCATGGGCATTCTGCTGACCACGCCGGTCGCGGCGCTGGTCGAATGGGTGATGAGCGGGCTGTTTCCCCAGGCGCTCTCAGGCATCGAGCAACATGGCTTTCTGCTCGATGTCCTTACCCGCTTCTCGCCACCGGGCATCCCCCAGGGTGAATTGACGTTCCGCGTCAACCCGATGATCTATGGCTATAGCATGCCCTTGTACACCGCAATCCTGCTCGCCACGCCGGGCCGCGAGGGAGAGAAATGGCGGCACTGGCTCATCGGCATCCTGATCCTCTATCTGGTGCAGGTGTTCGGGGTGTGCCTCGATATCCTGAAGACGCTGACCTTCGAGATGGGCGGCCAGGTCACCGCGCAGATGCACCTCACTGCGCAATGGCAACTCGATGCGGTGGCTTTGGGCTACCAGTTCGGCTATCTGATCCTCCCGGCAGTGTCGCCGATCGCGATCTGGATCGCCTTTCACCGCCCGTTCATCGCAACCCTGGCCCCGGGTCTGGCGGCGCGCATGACGCCCCCTTCCGACGAGTCGCATTGAGCGACGGGTCATCCAGGTGCGGAAAAACTCCCCATAGGGTAGTTGACAAGTCGGACGGACCGGTGTCCCTTGGGCGGATCCCAGACCTCTTCCTCGGCCGGCAGATCCCGACGTGGCATGCGGCCATGGCCTTTGGCCCCCTTCTGTCGACCGAGGGGGCGTGGAGAGCCGCCCTCGCCGGTGAAGGTCCGATTGTCACTCGGGGCTGCCTTCTCGCTCTTGCGTCCATAGAGCCGCTGACGCAAATTGCGAATTCGCCCTGGGCCTTCTCCAATACCTTTCCGCCTTCGCAGGCTGGTTCAAGCGCGGCGGAACCGGCTGCGACGGCGCCGAAAGACCGCGCCGCGGCCCGATGCGCGGTACTTGATCTGGTCTCCGCCTGAAGCCGGATAAGACGCATGACGGGCAAGGAAGCCTTCACGCCATGACGAAGCCTCGCCGGAACTCAACGCCCGGCTGGCGGAGACGATATAATTCGGGATTGCTCTCTTGCCAAAGGCCTCCGCCGTGACCGACACCAGCACCCTGCGCGAACTCCTTGCCCAACGCATCCTGATCCTCGACGGCGCGATGGGCACGATGATCCAGCGCCACAAGCTCGCGGAAGAGGACTATCGCGGCGAGCGTTTCGCCGACTGGCACACCGATGTCAAGGGCAACAACGACCTGCTGGTGCTGACCCAGCCGCAGATCATCCGTGGCATCCACGAGCAGTATCTGGAGGCCGGCGCCGATATCCTCGAAACCAACAGCTTCAACGCCACGCGCG
>Ga0256832_1000392_pt1 | contig 27615 bp, 22 predicted proteins | sample 134614metaG_FD_190534 | JGI IMG/M metagenome (GOLD analysis project Ga0256832, IMG submission 190534) | Hydrothermal vent microbial communities from Lau Basin, Pacific Ocean - 134-614 | ecosystem: Environmental > Aquatic > Marine > Hydrothermal vents | place: Pacific Ocean: Lau Basin | collected...
CTGAAATGTTATAAATATGGCTGGCCGTAGAGGTGCCGGCAGCGCTGCTGAAAATGTAATTCCCGTTGGCATCCGTGGTGGCCGTGGCTATGACCGTACCGGCTTTCACCAGCTCTACCGTTACGCCGGCTATACCGGATTCGTCCGGGTCCTGCACGCCGTCGGCATCCGTGTCTTCCCACACCAGGTTGCCGATTTCTATGGGGGCGGGGGCCGTAAGTAGCTCTATATCACCCATTCCGGCCCCTTTTCCAAAGTATTGCACTTGCGGAGTCAGATTGTCCATGACTTTGTAGCCATCAGTCTTGTTTCCGTTTGCCTGATTAAAGAAAACCACTCCTGCAGTATGAAATGCATCGGGGCCGGTACCCATAGGGTCATACGCAGCCATGGCAATTTCACCTGCTCCTCTTAATATGGTAAGTCCGCCCAATGCGCTCTCTTTGTGGTCCGTAACGGGAGAGTCATCCGCATTGACTGATTCAGTATTGGGATTCCCATCTGCATCTGCGGCAGCCGGAAGATACTGCCCTGATCCATTCGGGCTTGCTATCAAAACATCCCCTCCGGATATTGTTTTAAACTCTAAGTTGTTTTCATAGGGTACGCCTGCTATCGGAAGGTTTTGAAAACCTCCCTGAAACCCTACCCTGTCCATAAAACCGACAATCATATTGCCATTATCAGCAAATTTAATATCAGCTAAAACCGGCTGTGAACGCACCACTTTCCAAAAGTTACTACTGGTATATAGCTGCGCAACTGTCTGATAATCATCAGACCAGGCATGCCAGCCCGTATCATCTGGTGTAGATTCTCGTGCATAACTAAGCGAGTGCTGATACACGGATGTAAAATTTGCACCATCGAACTCATACACATATGCCATAAGGTCTGAGTCATTTCCACTTATGCTCGCATCACAAACAACTCCTATAAATACCTTCCCATCCACGACCTCCACGGCAAAAGGACGATTCACTCCCGTGCCTCCACACGGAGCAGGCGTATCGAAAGAGTTTACAATACTTTTACTGGCGATATCAACCAAATAGAGTTTCTTGTCATAGAGATTCATCACATACAGCGTGGACTGGTCATCAGAGATATCTATATCACCAAGACCTACTTTCAACACACTGGAAAGAGCAAGTGGATCACGGTTTTGATCAACAGCATTTCCCAAACCTCTTGTTACATCGTCCGGTATGGAGCCGACATTGGGAATATCTATGAGGACTGAAGTTCCCGTACCATCGGCATTGACTTCATAAATACGCCCCAACTCATTATTTAAAATACCTACATGCCGTTTGAGCATCGTTGCGGCATATACCTTTTGTCGTTTTTTGTCATAAGCCAACCCCCATACAGCCCCCACATCTTGTTCTGAGGCAATGCGCGTTTCTGTAGAACCACCGGTACCGGTGTTCGCGTATGGCCATTTGATAAGTCCGCCTTGAGCACTGGAAGCTCCACCTGCATTGGCTTGTCCGTTCACAAAAATACTTGACACTATGAGAGGATTTGCATCCGAGTAATCTGCAGGATTGTGTAAGCCCAAATGTACGGCACAACTGGCCGCAGCCACAAACTGCACCGAAGTGGCAGAACTGCTGCCATCGGCGCTTTCCTGTAAATAAGATGGCCAGCCGCTGAATTCCACCCTTACGGGAAATACCAGACCGGCAGAAGGCACAGACCAGTTTCCGGCGGCATCACTCATCACTGTCATAACTGCCCCCGTATTGTCCGTTACAGTAACTGTTACGCCTTCCACGCCCGATTCATTGGCATCTTTGACGCCATAGGTATTGAGCGTTGTGCCATTCATCGGCAATTCCCGGTAAACTATGCCGCCGAGATCGCCTCCCACACAAGGAGGCATATACATACTTACATTTTCTACCAAGCCTGTGGCCTGTGCTTCCTCAGCAGCCTGTTTCTTACCACTTGACCAGGTAAGCAACAACCCCGCAAATAGAGTCCCGATAAGAGATAAAGAGTAAAACTTGTTCATGGCAATAAGTTTTTGTCAACAAAATCAAATGAGATGTAGCCATGAGCAGCCACATTTAAGGCTGCCCACGACTCCATCGCCGTACAAAAATCTGGTCAGAAATGACTTATTACAGTCAATTCCACCAAGACCTGCATCCAATAAACAGAGGGAAAATTAGGACACCCTCCGTTGCCATGGCGGCAATGCCGGTTTTCTATAGTACGTTCTCTTAATCGGTTTAGGGTACACGACTCAAGCCTAAAATGTAACAGCTTGAAGCCATCTTACTTCAGGCATTTACATCTGCCATTACGACAGAAAACAAGCTCAAATACGATACTCAAGAGCCTGGTTATGTATTTAGTGTGTGGTACAAAAGTGCCTCAAATAACGCCTGTCAGGCATTGAAACCGGCTTTTAGGACCCGAGGCACATCAAGTTTCAAACGCAAAGGTAGCACTTTTTCTAAAAAAAAAAGCAAACCCGCATTTTTTTTTAAAAAAAGTTTAATCAGCATCTCATTGCCGGAGGCAACAACTGAAAATTTACTACTACCATAAAATACTACAAGCCCTGCATCTTCCTCACAGCCACATACTCTCCACATCTCAAGCGACAAAACAGCAGGCCCTTCGCCTGAGGTTGCAGCTCTATCACGTGATGCCCTTTGGGGTAATAGGCTTCGTAATCATAAAGCGCTTTGCCCGAAGCATCCAATAGCTGCAGGTTCACTACACCGCCTTCCGGCAAATCGAAAGCAATAGCGGTCTTGTCGGTAAAGGGATTCGGGCTGTTTTGATAGAGCACAAACTCCTCCGCGTCTGAAGCAGGCTTGGCATACAACTCCACGGGAATGATCTCTCCCGCACCATTATAGGCCTCTGCCGAAGTATAAGAAGAACTCACATTCAACAGATCGCTCAACCAGGCAGAACCGGCCGACTTAAACACCAGGCTAAAAAGCGCCTGACCTCTGAGGTCCTGCACTTCAGGACTCGTCCAGGAGGTCGTAATGATGCCATCTGAGGCCCAATCGGTGCCAAAATTGTCTTCTTCAGCCACACCGGGGATTAAGCCTTCCAGACTCAACAACTCATCGTCAAAGTCAATGGTAAACTGATAACCCAGCACTTTGCCGCTTTCAGCCACAAAATCCACGGTAAAAGTTTCTCCACTGGTGATGTAGCGGTCTTCTATACTGATGAGCAATTGCTCTTCGGAATGCACGGAAACCTGCTCTTCGCCAAAATTAAAGGCAGAATCATTTAAATCGCCTGTCTTAACAACCGCAAAATCCACGTTGAACTGATCTTGCGTCAGGTTTGTAAAGACGGCCTGCTCCGGGCCGATTCCACTTCCATTCAGATAGAAAAAGTACCAGGGCTTTTTATAGGGGAAAGCCGTCTGCAACAAAATGGCCTGATGCAGGCTTACAACATCCAGGGTTGAGACATTCTGCGAATGGTTTACGTCGGCAGCAAATTGTTTGAAAGGGCTATTCAGAGAATTGATGCCCAAGACATGCCATAGCAGAAAAACTACATCCAGGGTACTGACTCCTTGTAATACTTCATCCTCTTTCACAGGTTCAATCACATAATCACCACCGGCCGGCAGAGAAAGGCTGTAGTAGCCGTCTTCATCCGTATAAGTAACATATTCTCCATCATTCACGGAAATCATAACGCCCGGTGTAGGATCGCCGTCTTCCATCTGCAACAGGCCGGCAACCGTAACCATATCCTGGGCAGAAAGAGAAATCATCACAAGGGAAAGAGAAAGCAACAACAGGAGGCATTTCTTGTAAAACAATCCGGTCAAATAGGTAAAATTTCGTTTCATGGCATTGTTTTTAATGGCAATATTTCAGATGAGAAAGGCCGTCAAATTTCTTCTGACTCAAGGCTTCGGCTGACGCCTCTCACAGTCCGATTCTCCATAATCACCCCAAAATAAATGCCTTTTTTTATAAAAAGCAAGCTCTATGGCAAAAAAAAGCCCGTTTTTTCAAATTTTAACATAAATAGAGACCTTTGCACATCACCATCACCGTTCAGAATCACCCATCATTATGAGAACACACACTTGGTTTATTCTGCTGGCAGGCCTGACAAGCTGCATGGCTTCCCTCTCCGCCCAAAGCCTGCAGGGCTATGTGCTGGACTATGTGCGGCATACGCCTCTGCCCTATGCCACAGTACGGGTATTGGATACCGATTATGCCACCGTTTGCGACAGCGCGGGGCAGTTTGAGCTTGAGCTGCCTCCCGGACTTTACAATGTAGAAGCCTCTTACCTGGGCTATCAAACCCTGGTCAAGTACGAAGTCAGCACGCAGGTATCCAAGCCTACGGACTTGCTGTTTGAGCTCAAAGAGCTGAGCACGGCTCTTCAAACCGTAGAGGTTTTGGCGGAAGCCTACAGCCATCGCCCTTCCGGCCCTTTGGCCCTGCAAAACATCGCCCTGCACGAGCTGGAGAACAGCCCGGGCGCCGTGCTCGATTTATCGCGCTTCGTCAAGACCCTGCCCGGCTTCTCGCCCAAAGTTTCCTTCGGCTACAACCTCATTGTACGCGGCGGAGCGGCTTTTGAAAACAGCTTTTACATAGATGGCGTCAAGTTGCCGGCCATCACCCACTTTACGGTGCAGGGCACCAGCGGGGGGCCGCAGGGGCTGCTCAACATCCTTACACTCCGCAAGGCCGAGGTGCAAAGCACGGCTTTTTCGGAGGCGCGAGGCCATGCCCTCAGCAGCGTGATGGAGTTGTACGCGCGTAAAGGGCGCCGGGACCGGTTTGGCGGAAGCCTGCTGCTCGGCGCTACGGACTGGGGCTTCATGTTGGAAGGCCCCATGGGGAAAAAATCGTCTTTTCTCTTCTCGGCCCGCGAGTCCTTTGCGCAACACGCCTTCAAAGCCATTGGCATCCCCGTGCTGCCGGCTTATTCGGATGTGCAGTATCACCAAAACATCCAATTCGACCTGCAAAACAGCCTGCAAATCACGGGTGTGGCGGCCTACGACAAATACACCCTCAACTTAGATGCCGAGCCCACGCCTGCCCTGCTCTACAACATCGGCTACATACCCGAGGGCAAACAATTCCTCTACGCAGCAGGCGCCACCTACCGGCATCACTTGGAAAAGAGCGTTTACTCCCTCACGCTCAGCCGCAACTTTTTTTACAACTTCGCCGAAAAATATGCCGACAACAGCTATGTGGAAGAAGACCTGCTGCGCAGATACCGCTCGGCCATAGCCGAAAACCATTTTAACTTGGCATACAAGGAATACGGCAACCGCCGGGACTTCAGTTTTGGGCTGGAAACCCGCTTTGACCAGGCCAACATCTCGGAGTACCACCTCTTTGCCTATCGCCTGCCTGCACCCGACACCACGCAATTCGACCACGCCATAAACCTCTTTCACTACGCCCTTTTCGGCTCCTACACTTACTACGCCTTAGACCGAAAGCTGCGAACGCACCTCGGCCTGCGCATGGACGGAAACAACTATTCTTCCCAAACGAGCAATCCCCTCCGGCAAATCTCCCCGCGGCTGTCCGTCTCCTGGCAGCTCAATCACGCATGGACTTTGTCGGGGCATACGGGTTTGTACTACCAAATGCCGCCGCACATTCTTCTCGTCTTTCAGGCTGCCCCCACCCATGGCTCACAGGAGCCTGAGACCAAGAGGGAATCCCTGCGCTACATCCGGAGTCTTCATGCCGGAGCGGGCATAGAGCACACTACGGCCAGTGGTTATCGCCTGCGCTTTGAGGGCTTTTACAAAAAATACAGCCACTACCCCATGCTGCTGCGCGATTCCATTTCCTTCGCCAACGCCCAGGCCGATTACGTGGTCATCGGCGACCAACCGGCCAATGCCGACTCCAAAGGAAGGGTTTACGGCATGGAGTTTCAGGTAAAGCAAAAGTTACGCAAATCCATATACTGGACGCTCTCCTTCACCTGGCTGCGCAGTCAATTCACAAATGCCGACGGGGCCTATGCCTCTTCAAGTTGGGACAACCGCTACTTTAGCAACCTCATCATCGGCAAGCGCTTCGGCAAGAACTGGCAAATCGGAGCTCACTGGGTCATTGCCGGAGGCAGCCCTTATACCCCTTATGACTTAGAATTATCTGCCTTTCGGCAAATATGGGACGTGAACAGACGCGGCATTCCCGACTATAATCGCATCAATGAAGAGCGCCTGAGGCCTTTCCACCAACTCAACCTGCGCCTGGACAAACAGTTCGACTTTCGGAAATGGACGCTTTCGCTCTTCCTGGACCTGCAAAACGTCTATGCCGCGCCCATCCCCACCATTCCCTACCTCAGCCCGGCACGGGACGAAAACCAACTCGGACCGGACGGCTATCCGGCTTTGATCGTGGACCCTCAGGACCCCAATAAGTATCAGGTGGAAATCATTGACAACGCAACGGGAAGGGTATTGCCGGCTTTGGGGATAATTGCGGATTTTTGAGAGACAGGAGACCTTTGGTCTCCTGTCTCTCTGCTTTGCGGAGGAGGAGGGATTCGAACCCCCGGTGGGCGTTAACCCACGCCGGTTTTCAAGACCGGTGCATTAAACCAGCTCTGCCACTCCTCCGTGCCTGTGGCTGTAGCCATAAGCGGACGCAAAGGTATGTATTTCTTTTCAGAAACAAAAACCTTTTGCGCTTGTTAATGAGTATAAAATATACACCCCATGCGCTTTTCCCTTTTTCCTTTGTTTTCACTGCTTATCTTTGCCTGCGTAGAGTCAGGTGGAGGTTCTGCCATGGCGGCAGAAGTCTCAGAAGATCACAGCTCTTTAAACGCAACATCACCCATGGAAGCACAAAAAGACAGTCTGATTCCCGAAAATGCAGATACCGCCGTGCTTGCCGGCGGTTGTTTCTGGTGCCTCGAAGCCGTGTTTGAAAAATTAGACGGCGTATATGAGGTCACCTCCGGCTACTCCGGCGGCAGCAAAGAAACTGCCGACTACAAAACCGTTTGCAGCGGCAAGACAAATCATGCCGAAGCCGTACAGATCATTTACGATCCCGGACAAATCTCTTATGAAGAGCTGCTCGAAGTCTTCTGGCACGTACACGACCCCACCACCCTCAACCGCCAGGGCAACGACATCGGCACCCAATACCGCTCCGCCATCTTCTACCTGAATGAGGCTCAAAAAGAAGCCGCCGAAAAATCCATGCGCGAAGTGGCTACCGAAATCTGGGAAGACCCCATCGTCACCCAAATCGTGCCCTTCGAAGCCTTTTACCCCGCCGAAGACTACCACCAGGATTACTTTGAACGCGTAGGCGACGGCAATCCCTATTGCACCTACGTCATCTCCCCCAAGGTGCAGAAGTTTAAGAAGATGTTTAAGGGGAAGTTGAAGGAATAGTTTTTTTTGTTAGTTTAGAGTTTAGAGTTTAGAGTTTAGAGTTTAGGGTTGAGCGTTTAGCGTTTAGAGTTGAGGGTTGAGGGTTGAGGAGTCCAGTAGGGGTAGCTCTATGTGTCTGCCCGTTGATTTAGGGTTTAATCGAACGGACTTATTGGGTTTAAATGATTAATGGCACTATGCCCAATGGTTCAATTTTGTTTCCAGTTGGGCTGAGGCATGTATTTTAAAACCCTGACGTACTGCCAGGAGTTATTATCTTTTTTCTCTATGAGGAACTTGACTGCGTCATATAATCTTATATTTTTTATGCCTTCCGGCAAATCTTTTAAGGGGATGCGGAAGGCCCCCTCTACAGTCATGCAAAGGGCACAGCTTTCATTGATGGCAATACGCCCGGAGTTCAGCGAATATCCAACGCACTTTTTTCCAACTCAGGCTTGATTTCAAAGTGGCATAAAATAAATGAACCATTGTTAGAAAAAAATCAAACTTCCAACTTCAGGCGCTCCGCCAATCCCAAAAAAGTTTTCAGGGCTTCGCGTTTGGGGGCATCGAGGCGGTACTGAATATCCTGGGTGAAGTATTGGCGCAGGTCGAATTCGTAGGCGGGTTGAGGCAGGAGGCAGAGGAGTTCGTCGAGGGATTGGAGGCCGAGAGCCAGAGCGTCGTCAAAGCGTTGGATGAATTTTGCCGAAAGGCGATCTATAGCGACCCAGGCGGCGAAGACGAAAGGCAGGCCTGTCATTTTTTTCCACTCTTCTGCGAGATCATAGACGTAGGGATAGCGACCTGCCATGCCCATGGTGCGATCGCCGATGATGAGGCCGGCTCGGGTGAATTGGATTTTGTCTTCGTAGCCCGGACGGGCGGGGATGAGCCTGGGCGCAATCTGCCAGTGCTTGCGCAAGAGGATTTTGACCAGCTCTACGGAAGTGCGCGAATGGTAGTCGAGCATGAGATGAGTAACCTCCTCTATGGGGCATTCGCTGTACACGCAGACCGTGCGCACGGGGCCATCGGCGCCGATGCAGTAATCGGAAACGATATGCGCATCCGGACCGAGTGCAGGAATGACGGCTACGGGTACCAGTCCGAGACGGGCCTTACCGGCCAGCAGGATGTCGGCACATACCGAGGGTATCTCCAATTGCAAATCCAGCCAACGGCTGCTGTCTGACTTGAAAAGGCCGTACAGGAAGGGTTTGGTATTGAGATAGCTGACTGCTACGGTGCGAATGCGTTCCATGAGTATTGCAATAAGCGTGTTGACGTCAATGGACGACCGGCAAAGAGGTATAGCCATTGAAATCCTCTTCGTCTTCGAAGACGTGCCCGTGGTAATCTTTGATGATGTTGTAGAGCGAATCGCGCTCTACGGCCTCGCGGCCTGCCGAGCGTATCAGTTCGACCAGTTCGCGGGTGCTCATGGCGGGGTTTTGCTCTTCGGCTCCGGCCATGGAATAGATTTTGGTGGTGTCGTCTATGGTGCCGTCTATATCGTCCACGCCAAAGCCGAGGGAGATGCGGGCCGTTTCGCGGCCGATCATGGGCCAGTAGGCTTTGATGTGGTCGAAGTTGTCGAGATAAATGCGGGAGATGGCGTAGTTTCGCAGGTCTTCCACGACGGAGACCTCCGGCAGGTGCGACATCTCATTGTTTTGATTGCGAAACTTGAGGGGGATGAAAGTCTGGAAGCCGCCGGTTTCGTCCTGGAGTTGGCGCAGGCGCTCGAGATGGTCTATACGGTGGTGGAATTGCTCGATATGACCGTAGAGCATGGTGGCGTTGGAGCGCATGCCGAGGCCATGCCAAATGCGATGGATGGAGAGCCACTCTTCGGCAGAGCACTTGCCACCGGCAATCTGATCGCGGATTTTGTCGTCAAAAATTTCTGCTCCGCCACCGGGCATGGAGTCGAGGCCGGCTTCTTTCATGGCAGCCATGCCTTCTTCGTAGCTGAGCTTTGCTTTCTTAAAAATGTAGTGGTACTCCACCGGCGTCAGCGCCTTGATGTGTAGGTCGGGGCGATGCCTGCGGATGCGGCGGAAGAGCTCCGTATAAAACGCAAAGTCGTATTGCGGCATTACGCCCCCTACGATGTGAACCTCTGTAACCGGCTGGTCGTCGTACTTGCGAATCATTTCCATGAGCTCGTCCATGCTGTACTCCCAACCCTCTTCGCGCTTTTTGTACTTGCGGGAATAAGAACAAAAGGCACAGGTATAGAGGCACACATTGGTAGGCTCAAGGTGGAAGTTGCGGTTGAAGTAGGTGCTGTTGCCGTGGCGCTGCTCGCGCAGGTGATTGGCCAGCACGGCGAGGTAGGCCGGCTCGGCTTTTTCGTAGAGAGTGAGGCCTTCTTCGGGCGTAATGCGCCGGTCGGAGGCGACTTTTTCGGCGATGGCGCGCAAGTCGGCGGAGAGGCGTTGATCGCGCAGGAGATGTTCTATGAAGGTAGTGCTCATAAATTAAGGTTGAAAAGCGAAAACCGCGTCTGCCCATACTTCCTTTCTTCCTGAAAGTGGGGGTGTTGGGCGAAGTTTTGGCGCATATCGTGCTCTACGACCAGCAGGCCCCGGGGGCTGAGAAGTTGGCGTTCAAAGATGAGGTCTATGAAAGCCGACATATCGGGCAGCTCGTAGGGCGGATCTGCAAAGATATAATCATAGGCCGGACGAGCCCGCTGCAGGAAGCGCAAAACGTCTTCGCGCACGACTCTGAGGGCGGCGTTTTCGTCCAGTTCTTTGGCAAAGGTACGGACATATTGGACACAGCCCGGGTGTTTGTCCACATAAGTGATGTCGGGGCATTCGCGGGAGAGCAATTCAAAGGAGTGGCTGCCCGTGCCGCCGAAGAGGTCGAGGGCCCGGATTTTTTCAAAATCCAGGCGATTGGCGAGGATGTTGAAGATGGATTCCCGTGCCGAATCGGTCGTTGGCCTGGTAGGCCAGCGGTTTATGGGGGGAAAGTACTTGCGTCCGCGATATTTGCCGGCGATGATTCTCATAATACATCCAGGGCGAAAGTTTTGTGGTGAGGTTCTTCCCAGCTGAGTTTTGGGAACCAGGGTTTCAGGCTGCGCACAAATTTAGCGTCTTTTTCGAGCATACCGCAAAGATAAAGCGGAGTTGTTGAGCGGTCAAAGCCGGCCTGTTCAAAAACGAGGGCTGTGTAGTAAAGGGCATCATTGGTATCCTGCCAGGGGAAGGCATTGAAGAAATGCAGATGCTCATAAGAGATGGCTGTGAAATAGAGCATGCGCTCCAGCACGCAGAGTTGGATGTGCGGGCCTTCATCCCGTCGTTGGCGTTGGCGTCTCAGCAGGGCACTGCCGAAGTGGGTGAAAGCGGCTGTGGGGAAGCGGGCGGAAAAGAGCTTGGGCAGGGTGTGCTCCATGGCATAGACCAGCACGCTGCCCAGCCACTCGATCATATCGGCCTGGAGGAGGTCCTGGGGGTTGAGGGGCACGAGTTTTTCCAGATAGCTGCGCTTGTGTTGCAGGCTAAAGAGGCGTTTGGGCAAGAGCGTAAAGCGGGTGTGTCCAAAGCCTATGCGCACAGAAGAGGGCTGCACGCCCCAGAAGTCTTCTTCCCCGAGCCACTTAGCGAGAACGGCCGACCACTGCCGGCGGTCTTGTAAGGCGCCGGGCATCATTTGCCGAAAGGCCAGCCACTCCCCTTCTGCCCACAGCCCATAAATCAAACTGTCCACCCCAAGCAGGATGGACAGTTTCGAGAAGTCAGCACGTTGGGGAGTTGATGCAAGAGGTTTGATGTCTTGAATCAGGCTCATTCCCAATTGCCTGTAAGGTTGGGGGCATAGCGGTCTCCAAACTGCAGATAGGAATCCGGGTCGTAGTTTTTGTCGTATTTGGCGAAAGCCGGATCGGCATAAGGCCCCATAAAGACTTTACGGGCTACGCCCACTTCCACCACCGGTACCAGGGTATTTTGGTAGGTAATGGTATCGGCAAAAATCTCAAAGTGAGCCGTATCGTTGAAGGGCACTTTGGAGAGCGTTGCCAGGTCTATACCGAGGGCCTGGACGGAGTCTATGGCCGGTTTGTAGATGGTGTCGTAGCGCAGGGCTTCGGTATTGTTCGGGTCATCGGGGTCTCCAAAGACCTGGATGATTTTGAACCGGCCGTTTTCCAGCACCTCGCGAAGGGTATCGAAATTGGGAGCGAATTCGCCTGTGATACCGCGGTAAAGTTCTTGCGCGGTGCGTATTTTCTGGAGTTTTTCGATTACGGCCAGTTCTCTTCTGTTCTTTTCTTTTTCAAATTTGATGGGTTCTTCGATGCTTCGATACAATACCCATACGAGAAAAAGACAGATGATGCCAAGGATGACGTTGATAATCGTTCTCATGTTTCACGTTTGTTTGACTGCAATGATACTACATTTGTGCGAAACTGCAAAAAAAATAAAAGATTGGCTAATGAAGCCTATCTTTGCAGGAAAAAGATGCCTTATTTATTGGCCATAGAATCTTCCTGCGACGACACTTCGGCAGCAGTCATAGGCGATGGAGCCGTTTTGAGCAATGTGATTGCCGGCCAGGACATCCATCGGGCGTATGGCGGCGTAGTGCCTGAAGCGGCTTCGCGAGCTCATTTCGAAAGCATCATTCCGGTTGTGGATGCTGCTTTACAGCGTGCAAATGTACGCAAAAAGCAGTTAGACGCCATAGCTTTCACGCGCGGCCCCGGGCTTTTGGGCTCGCTGATGGTTGGCGTTTCCTTTGCCAAGGCCCTGGCATTGGCGCTGGGCATTCCGATCATTGACGTACACCATTTGCAGGCACATGTATTGGCGCATTTTGCAGAAGAACCCAAGCCGTCCTTCCCCTTTTTGTGCCTGACGGTCTCCGGCGGCCACACCCAAATCGTGCTGGTGCGCAGTCCGCTCGAAATGGAAGTGCTGGGCAAAACCCTGGACGACGCTGCCGGCGAAGCCTTCGACAAAGCCGGCAGAATGATGGGCCTGCCCTACCCCGCAGGGCCCGAAATAGATCAGCTTTCGCAAAACGGAATAGCGCGATTTGCCTTTCCCGAACCCAAAATCCGGGGCTTGGACTTCAGCTTTAGCGGACTGAAAACCGCCATTCGCTATTTCCTGCGCGATGAAACGGCCAAAAATCCCGACTTCATCCGCGAGAATCTGCCCGACATAGCAGCCTCGGTGCAAGACACTATCGTGCGCATTCTTATGTCCAAACTCAAGCGCGCGGCCAAAGAAACCGGCATCTCCGAAATCGCCATAGCCGGCGGCGTAGCTGCCAATTCCGGACTGAGACAGGCCCTGTTGCGGGAAGGCGAAAAGCGCAATTGGAAAGTCTATATACCCCGTATAGAGTATTGTACAGACAATGCCGCGATGATTGGTATGGCAGGGTATTACAAATTTCTCGCAGGGGAATTTGCGCCTCAGGATATTGCGCCTGTGGCTCGGTGGGAAATGGGGTGAGCATGTTACCTCATAAAACGGGGCAATCAAGTTTTATAAAAAAAGCTTAACTTTGTAGCTTAAACCAGGCCTTTTCCCTCAAAGGAAGAGGCTGCCCATGAACGAACGCAAGACATGAAACCGAAACTTCCCAAGCCTTTCGGCAAAGCCGGAAAAGCTGCTAAGCCTCTTTTGATCATAGCCGCTGCGGCCATCGCATTGGTGGGAGGGTATCGCTTTTTTTTCTCTGACTCATCTTCTTTTAAGCGCGTACCCCGAGATGTGCAGGTCGCTTTTCACGATGCAGAGTTTAAGCCCGAATTAGACGAAGAAGCTACTTTAGAGATACTCACCAAACCCCAGCGCCACCGGCAGGAATTCAACGACTTAGTTTATCAATTCAACACGCAAATTTTGCAGCACGTGGGCGAGCGCATGGGGCTGCCCGACAGTATCCAGGCCCTGGTCATGGCGGAGTACGACAAGCACCATCCCTATTTGCGACAGTTGTATTTCAACGACTTTATGACTCTGCAGGACTCCACCTCCGACTTGTACAACAAGTGGTATAACAACCACTACAATTCGGCAGTAGATATGCTGGAAGAGGTAACCTCCAAATACACCTGCTTTTTCGTCAATCAAATCATGGCCAGTGTATTGGAAACCACGGACGGGAAGATCAGCGTTCTCGGAACGAAAAGGGAGACGCCCTGTGGCGTGGCCATGCAGGAAGCTCTGGCCCCCATGCTAAAGCGCCTTCGGGAAAGTGCGGAAATCAAAGACTTCAGCGCTTCCAAGGGCTTGCTGAAAGAGCGCATAGAAAAAAACGCGGCTCAACTCATCACTTATGAGGTACAGAGCAAAATGGGCCTCAACAAGCGCATGGTAACCACCCTGTTTGGCTTAGATGTATCCTCCACCGAAATAGAAATCACGGCCATGAGTGTGGCCAAAATTGGTTTTGACCTCGATAAATATTTCGAAATTTCCATCAACGAGCGGAAGAAAGAGGTTGTAGTAAGCCTGCCGCAACCCGAGATCATCGCTCACGACGTACACCCCCGCATTGATAAATTAGACGTGGGCTGGTGGCAGGGCATTGACAAAGATGACCTCAACAAAGGCATTGACCGCCTGCGGCGGGAGTTCAGGCGCAAGATCCGGCAAAGCGATGCTTTTGACAAGGCCAAAAAGCAGGCTGAAGAAGTGATGAACTCCATGATTGGCCCCGTAGTGCAAGCCTTGGCTCCGGATTACAAATTGCGGGTGCGCTTTCGGGCCACGGCCAATTATATATCGGGAACTCCTTCAGAACCGGCCTCCAGCCGTCCCGATTCGCCCGACAAGCCCAAGCCCGTAGCCGGCGGAAGCAGTTCCTGGTAAAAATTTTGACGAGAACCACAAAAAAGACCTTTTTCTCATGAAACTACAGTTCGCTGCTCTCCTCGCGGGAATGCTCCTGACTCTTTTTTTCAATTCCTGCCAAAATGAACAAAGCAAGAAGGCAGCCCCCAACGACATCGTAGAAATCACCAACCTGCCTGATGAGCGCATTTACTTTGAATGCGAAAACGTTACGCAGCTCAATGACTCCTCTCCCCACTACGAAGTCTTCATCATTATCGCCGACAACAAGACGAAAGTAGGCGATATTGAGATGTGCGATGTACTTCCGCCGGAGCAATACGCGCAACATCAAATACCGCCCGAAGCCATTCAAGCCATCGGCGGCCTGGCGGATGACACTTATACCTTCATCTATGCCATACGCGACCACTGGACCGGACGCATTCTCGTCAAAAAAGGCCGGCACACCGAAGGCCAGCGGGACACTTCTTACAACTACCGCACCATTCTGGATTTTGCCAGCCAGCAGCTCTCTGCCAATCCCAAAATCAACCCCGCACAACTGGTGGGCGCCTATGGATTGGATGAAGGCAATCACTCCTACCTCTTCTTCGTCAGCATGAGCAAAGAAACCCTGTCAGCTCAATTGATTGAATTGGACCGCCCCCTGCCGGCTTTCGACCAAATAGCCGATGCCCTCAAAGAAGGTGGCGCCATCCCCGAGTTCCTTCACGGCTTTGATGTGAATACGCAAACGCTAAACTTCAAGGCCGAGCACGCAAAGGGGAAATTTGTCATTCCCGACAACGGGCCCGTTACCGTCGTTTTCGAAGACCGAAAAGACAGCAAAGGGAGCCCGCTGACTTTGAAGAAGATGAATTGATTTTCTTAAAACTTGATATTCAAATCCATCCTTAGGCGCAGGGCCTTATTTTCTACATCTTCCAGATGTGTGGCCCAGAGTGCCCAATTGTGCAGGACGACCTTGTCCGACAGCGCCACGCTCAGCCCCGCGACATGGCCCCTGTAATTGGTGGTCATGGGCATGTCGTCGTTGGCAAAGGGGGTGAATACAGATTCCTGCTCGAGGTACTGAAATTGGTAGTACATCATCCAGTGATTTTTGCGATTCAAATCACCGAAGGAAAATCCGACCACCCAGCCGTTGTTGTCGGTTTCGGCTCCAAAGTTGTGTATCCACTGGCCTTTGAGTTCTGTTTTGCCCAGGATGGAAGGAAAGCGCAGGGAAAGCACCTGGGAGCTGATGTAAAAATCGGATTCATAAACAATAGGGCCTTCGAAGCCGAGGTATCTTACAGCATTGCCGCGATTGGGGCCAAAGGCTCCCCCGTCTATGTTGAGTCCGCGTTTTGAAAAAGAGAGGAGGAAGTAGCCTCCCGACTGCCACTGCAGGATGGTTCCCTGAGAAAAAGTATGTGTAAGTACCCATTGCAGGCTTGTCAAAACAGGAGCGGAAGCATTGGGCCGGAGGTATCCGAGGAGATAGGCGCCGGCGTACAAGCGATAAAATTTGCCGGAAGGCGCCAAAGTAAAGGCCAAGCCATCTACCTGAATATCGCTGTCCCAAATCAATTCCGAATACAGGCGTGAAGAGGCAAAACCATGTGGGAAACGCCCCAGGCGAAGGCTCAAGCCATTTGCCAAGCCTGGGCGGTAGTTGATGTAGGCCCTGTCCAAAACAAGCGAGATGTGGCGGTAGGGCGATCTCACATCCACATGGGTAGAATGGGCATTTTCGGGATCGGCTGAAGAGGCCAGGCGAAAATTGAGACTCCACTGTTTTTGGAGCGCCAATTGCACACCTGCACGCACGCGATACCTCATGCGGAAACGCTCTGTGGGCATGTCGTCTTCGAGGCGCAGGCGGAAATCGCCATAGGGCCGAAAGCGCTGTAAGATTTCGGGGGGCGCTTCGGTTTCAGCTTGAGATTTTGCATGGTTGAGCAATGCCAAATTCAGCACTGTCAATTTGCCCGGCTGAACACTGGCCCAGGCCTCTTGCTGACCTCCGGCAGCCCGCACCTTATAGATGCCGGGGGGCAGGCTCACACGGGTAGGCAGCTCATCATTGTCGCTGAGGTGGTTGGCAACCTGCCTGACCAATTTGCCCTCGTAATCGTATAGTTCATAAGGCTGATGGGGGTAGAAAAAGATGCCGCCGTCTTCTATGGGGCTGGTTTCGGTATAGACCATCAGGGTTCCGGAAGACGCCTGTGGAGTGGCGCCAGTGCCTCCCAAACCGATAAACCGGCGCATGACCACTTGCTGGCCGGCAGGCGAAATGGCCCAGGAGACGAAATCGGCTACCACAGCCGGTTCATCTCTCCAAAGCAGGTAAAGAGGGCGGGTAATGGGGTAAGAGGGGTTTGTCAAATCCGGCAATTGGCCATCTACGGAGAGGATGTGGATGTTTTCGAGAGACTCCAAAAAAGAGAGGCTGATGTGCCCGATACCGCCCGGGTCCTGCTGCACAGCCGTGGGGAGCTCGCCATCCGGAGAGATCACAGTACAAGCCGCATAATCTTCCGAACCCAAGACGGCCGAGCGAAACACCCGCCGCGTAGCCGAGCCTGTGGCGACGATATAGGGGTGAATGGGAAGATCAGGGCCACCCAGCTCGCTCCAATTGGTGATCTTGCCCGTGAAGATGTCGCGCAACTGCTCACTGCTGAGATTTTGCACCGGATTGGAGGGGTGTACAATCAGCGCGATGGCATCCCAACCGATCAGCGTGCGATGGATGTCTTCGCGTTCGCGCAGGATTTTTCCGGGCAACTGAGCCGTTCCGGCCAAGTCAGCCTCTTCATTCAAAATAGCCAGTTCGCCGCCCACACTTTCCGACTCAGTGCTCAAGGCAAAATGCAAATGGCCATAAACGGGCTCTGCTTCCCGCAAAAAGTTCGCCACGGTGGAAGAGCCCACATAGTGAATGGTAGTCGTTTGTGCAAAGAGAAAAAGAGGCGAAAAGAAAAGCGCCCAAAGCGAAGTGCGTAAAAGCCGGTTCATCTTTTTCGGTCAAAGATAAACAGATGGCAGCTCTGTCACCAATGATTTTCATCACAGGCCCAGCAGGTCGCTCATGCCGAAGCAGCCCTTGCGTCCCTGCAGCCATTCGGCAGCGCGCAAGGCTCCCGCGGCAAAGCCTTCGCGGGAAAAGGCGCGATGGGTGAGTTCCACTTCGTCTTCTCTGCTGCGCCAGCGCAAGGTATGTGTGCCGGGGACGCTGCCTTCGCGATGTGAGATGACGGACAATTCTTTGGGGTTATCAGCCACTCCTTTCACCCATTTTTCTTTGGCGGGAAACTGTTCAATGAGGTCTTCAGCGAGGCGAATGGCCGTGCCGCTGGGAGCATCTTTCTTCTGCAGGTGGTGGGTTTCTTCCAGCGCGGGTTCGTATTGGGGAAAGCGGCTCATGAGCCCGGCGAGGTAGCGGTTGAGGGCAAAAAAGATGTTGACGCCTATGCTAAAATTGGCAGCATAGAAAAAGGCTCCATGGCGCGCTTTGCAAAAGGCCTCCAGCTCTGCCTTGCGCTCCAACCAGCCCGTAGTACCGCTGACTACGGGCAGACCTGCCTCTATGCAGAGGCGGAGATTGTCGTAAGCCGCTTCGGGAGTTGTGAACTCTATGGCCACATCAGCTGCGGCGGCGCGCAATTGTGCTGCATTGGGTTGGTCGCTGCTGTTCAGACGCAAGGCTATTTCATGGCCTGCCTGTTGTGCGAGGCGCTCGATGGTCTTGCCCATTTTGCCATAGCCAAAGAGGATGATTTTCATTTCAGTGCAGTATTTTCTTGAGAATCTCCACCACTTTGTCTGCTTCCTGCAGGGTGTTCAGATGCGAAAAGGAGAAACGCACCATTTTTCGCTTCTCATCGGCGCGAATGGCTTCGAGCACATGCGAGCCCTGCTCGACCCCCGAGCTGCAGGCGCTGCCACCGGAAGCGCTGACGCCCTCGATGTCGAGCAGCATCAGCAGCAGTTCCGATTTATCGGAAGGCGGAAAGGAAACGCTCAGAATGGTGTAATGGCTATGCTCTTCATCGCCTTCCACGCGCACGTCTTTGAGCTCCGCAAGCAGGCGATGGCGGAGGTGGTTTTTCACTTTTTCGATTTGGTTGCGGCGGGCTTCCATGTTTTCAAAAGCCAGCTTCAGGGCCAGGGCCAGGCCGGCAATGCCATAAACGTTTTCGGTACTGCCCCGCATGTTGCGCTCCTGAGCCCCCCCGTCGAGCATAGGGCCAATGATGTTTTCGCTGTTGATGTACACAAAGCCCACGCCTTTGGGCCCGTGAAATTTATGGGCCGAGCCGGAGATAAAGCTCAGGTTCAAATCAGCCAGCTTCATGGGATAGCGCCCTATGCTCTGCACGGTATCGGAGTGAAAAAGGGCGCCATGCTCTGCGCATATATCAGAGACAGCCTGCAGGTTGAGCAGGTTTCCAATCTCATTGTTGACATGCATGAGTGAGACCAGGGCAGGTTGATTGCTTTGGGCCAGCAGCTCTTGCAATTCATTGAGGTCTAAGCGCCCCTTTTCGTCGGGATGCAGGCGGCGCACTTCGACGCCTTCCCGTTCAAGACGCTGCAGGCTGTGCAGAACGCTGTGGTGTTCTAAGGGCGAGCTGATGATGCGCCGTATGCCCAAATCGCGCACGGCATTTTTCAACACCATGTTGTTGGACTCCGTACCGCCCGAGGTAAAAAATATTTCCCCGATGGAAGCGCCGAGATGTTGAGCCACTGTTTTGCGGGCCTGTTCCACAATGGACCTCGCCTGCCGCCCTTCGGCATGGATGGAAGAGGGATTCCCCCGGACGTTTGCCATCATATCGCAGATGTGCTGACGCACTTCCGGGCCTATGGGAGTTGTGGCGGCGTTGTCGAAATAAATTCGCATGACTCTCATTTTGTATCATTTCCACGCAGCCACTGCATCGGCCACTTCGCGGGCCAGGCTGCGGGCTTCTTCGGCCGTAGGCGCTTCGGCATAGAGTCGCAGGATGGGTTCGGTATTGGATTTGCGGAGATGTACCCAGCTTTTTCCCCGTTCGATTTTGAGGCCGTCCACAGTATTGATTTGATTTTGTGTTTTGCCCGAGGCATCCGGAGCGCTAAACCGTTGGGCGAGTTGTTCGAGCAAGGCGTCGGGGTCCATGTCTGCCCGAAGCGGGATTTTATCCTTAATCATATCGTAGTGGGGATAGCCGGCTCGCAGGGCGGAGGCCGTTTGGCCGCTGCGCAGCAATTGAGCCAGAAAGAGGGCGATGCCCACCATGGCGTCGCGTCCGTAGTGGAGTTTTGGGAAAATGATGCCTCCATTGCCTTCGCCACCGATGACAGCACCGGTTTCCTTCATTTTTTTGACGACGTGTACTTCTCCTACGGCCGAGGCGTGGTATTCTTGTCCGTAGCGTTCGGCCAGGTCGCGCAGGGCCTGTGAAGAGGAGAGGTTGGAGACCACGGGGCCGGGCGTTCGGCTGAGGATGTAGTCGGCTACGGCCACGAGAGTGTATTCTTCGCCAAACATGCTGCCGTCTTCACAGACGAGAACGAGGCGGTCCACATCGGGGTCAACGGCTATGCCGAGATCGGCTTTTTGTTCTTTTACGGCTTTCGCCAAATGAGTCAAGTGCTCAGGCAGCGGCTCCGGATTGTGTGCGAATCGGCCATTCACTTCTCCATTGAGCAGGCTGACTTCGCAGCCGAGTTGTTCGAGCAGAGGGGGCATATACAAGGCACCTGTGGAGTTGACGGCATCCACAAGCACTTTGAATTTTCGCTTGCGGAGGGTTTCTACGGGCACATCTTCCAGCTCAAGGATGGCTTGGACGTGCATATCACAGGCTTTTGGATCGGGCAGGATTTTGCCGAGTTCGTGTACATGTGCGAAGGTAAAATCGCGGTCGGCGAGCAGTTCCAGCAGTTCGCGGCCGTCTTCGGCGGAGATGAATTCGCCTTTTTCGTTGAGCAGTTTCAGGGCGTTCCACTGCTCGGGATTGTGGCTGGCGGTGAGCACGATGCCTCCTCCGGCCCGATGGTGCGGCACGCCCATGGCCACGGTAGGCGTGGTACTGAGGCCCTGGTCTATGACTTCCATACCCATGCCGCAGAGCGTTTGGGCCACCAAGGCAGAAATCATGGGGCCCGAGATGCGGCCATCGCGGCCAATGACGATGCGGGCTGCAAGGCCCCGTTTTTTCAACCACTGACCGAAAGCTGCCGCCAACTCGACGGCATCAAGGGGGGTAAGGTTATCGCCCGGTTTGCCGCCGATGGTGCCGCGCATACCGGAGATGGATTTGATGAGAGTCATGGGTTGCCCGATTGGTTCGAGGAGCAAAGGTAAGGAATTGTGCTACTACTCAAGGGAGGAAGAGAACTATATAAGGAATATAATATCCTCATCCCCATACCCAAATTCGCTGCCATCGTCTCCTTTAAAGTTCTCGTCCGGCCCCCAATGAGTCAAAAAATCTTCAAAGACGTTGTATCGAATGATGTCGTTGAGTTCTTCGAGGGCAAAGGGGAGGTCCCATTTTCTTTTGTCTCGAACTCCGACATAATTGGAGATGACGCGCACGCAGCTAAAGTCCTGGTTGAAAGCCCGGCAAGCGAGGAAGAAGGCTGCGCTTTCCATGGTTTCCACCACGAGGTGAGGCTCTCTGCCTTCAAAGCGCTTTTTCAGTCTTTCAATGACACGTTTACGCCCAAGCGCTTTATTGACGGTAACTCCATGAACGCCAACATACTCTCCAAAGAATCCGAAATTGGGGTTCTGCAGGATTCCCTCTTCGTCGAAGGGCGGCTGATTTTTTTCCAACAGGCCCATATCAAATACGCTTAGGAATTTGCCACTTCCATTTTCGGCTCCAAAGTCTTCAAAGCTGTCAGAGACGACTTCTACCGGAGTTCCGAGAGGGTAGTTTTCCGTAAAGGAGCCTGCAATTCCGGCATTGATGGCCAAGACATAATTGCCCTCGCCGCTTGCTCTGCGGTGAGAGAGCAGCGATGCTACTTGCAGAGCCGTAGCAGTCATTCCCACGCCGGTGATGAGGACATCCACTTCGCGCTCATCTATGTAATAGCTCAAAAACTTAGCTATACTTCCAGGAGCCCGATAAGCAGGCTGTCGCCTGACGGCATTACGGGACATGTACTCCAAAAAAGGTTCGACTTCCATTTCTGTGGCTACCACCACCAACATTGTATCAATCATAGCTGTTTATTTTTTCTACAATACCAAACTTACTGATTTAGTGGTTTAGGCGGCTTGCGCCGCCCAAACCACTTCGTTTTGAGATTTGGCGTTGCAAGTTAAGAAAAGGTGTGAAACCCAGGTAGGGGTGAAATTCCGTTGCCACATCCAACTGCCAGTGGGCAAAGGCATATCCTGCCCCTGCATAGACACGGAGGAAACCGGTAAGCCCGCGCTGCAGGCTCAGGCCCAATCGCAATTGTAAGGCCGGAATGGGAGCATACTCCAGCCCCATACGCCAGGATGGCAGGGCGGCATCTGCGGTTTGCTGCAGGTCGAGCAGCAGGCGCAGGTGAGCCTCAAAACTGCGCTCTACACCCAGGCTCAAGCCTGCCGCCCCAAAGTCGCTACCCACATAGGGCTGCCAAATGCAACCAAAGCGCCAGCCCTCGCTGAGCTGCCATTGCAAACCTGCCTTCACCGCCAGCCCCGCCCGAACGCCATAGCCCTGTACCCACTCCTGCAGGGAGGCCAACTGCACGCCCAGAGCCCAGCGCTCGTTGAGCTGTCGGCCATAGCCGGCCATCAGGCCAAGATAGCGCTGCTCGGGCGCCAGGCCGTAGGTTTGCATGGCAAGCGTCCAGCGCCCTGTGCCAACAGCTTTCGCCACTGCCAATCCACTGACAGTCCACTCGGGCAAGCCATAAGGCATGGCCGTCTGCATGGCCAAAACGCCCGACACCTCCCCCACCCCTGCTGCCGGATTGCCGGCCCACCAGCTTTCGCGCGGAGAAGCCGCCACAGCCCGCCCCAGAGCCACTGCCGCGGCATCCGAAAACAGGGCCGACTGCTGTGCCCAAATCAGACACGGCAAAGACAAACTGAGGTACAGATACAACATCCACTTTTTCATGGCCGCAAAGGTAAGTCCGAGGGGGCCGGATAGGCGTTGGTTAAACGTTTACAAACGCTTAGCGTTTTGGGGGGGGATGGGGCTCGCGCGGGTGTGCGCGCGCGTGTGTGCGCGCGGGCGCGCGGGTGACGCGCGCGCGAGACATGTCATGTCTATAAGACATGACATGTCTGTAGCAAACAAAACTTTCACAAACAAAAGAAAATCCCCCTTAAACCCCGCCCCAAATTCCCCGTCAAATTCCTATCTTACCAGCACGAAAAATCCCTTCAAAACCACCAAAAACATCCACCATGAAGTTGCTTCTTACCTCCTGCCTCGGGCTCCTGTTTTCCCTCGCTCTCCAGGCACAAAATCTAAACCTCTCTAACGGTCTCGTCTTCGACGGTGAGCCCTATCTCGCTGCCAACCCCGACAATCCTCAGCATCTGGTGGTGGCTTGGATGGGATGGAAATTCGGGCAAGGGATTGTCATCAAAACCAGAGTCAGTTTTGACGGGGGGAACAACTGGAGTGAAGCGGTAGCGCTGCCACATACAAGCAGTGGCTTCACCTCGGCAGACCCCTCCATCGGCTTTGACCGGGATGGGCGGGTCTATATCGCTTACGTGGATTTCAGCGGCTTTGACGTCAGCCCTGTGGAAGGGAGTATTTTTCTTTGCAAGTCTGTGGATGGGGGGCTGAGTTGGGGTGCTCCCGTGGAAGTGCTTAACATCAATGCCGACCCGGGCAAGCAACCCATTGACCGGCCCTGGATGGCCGTTGACATCTCTGAAGGGCCGCATTCGGGCAACATCTACATCACCTCCATGAATGCCAAAGAAGCCTCCGGGCCTCCCTACAACCCCTACCTCAGCATCTCCACCGATGCAGGCGAAAGCTTTGAGCCCTGGCGCTATCTCGACACCCTCGGCTGGGAAGCCAATCTCGTCCCCCAGCCCATGCCAACGCCAACGGTGGCCGCCGACGGCAGCCTGCACGCCATCTATCCGAGTTGGCCTGAGCTGACTTCACCTGCGCAATACCTCATCGCCTCTTCGGAAGACGGCGGGAACAGCCTGAGCCATCACCTGGTTTTTTCCGCTCAGCCCGGCCAAAGCCTCAACGAACCGCTCGCCAAAAAAGGCTATCTGCTGCGCAGCGATCCCGCCGATGCCAATCACCTGCTCTTCTTTTATCTGGCCAAAGTCTATGACGATGCAGATGTCTTCATGCGGGAAAGCTTCGACAAAGGCCAGAGCTGGAGCGAAGCGCAACGCATCAATGACGACCCCGTAAACAACGGCAAAATGCAGGACCTCGTCTGGGCCGATCCGGACGAAGACGGCGACCTGGCCGTCTGCTGGCGCGATCGAAGAAATGCCGCCGGCGAAGGCTATGAAACGGATTCCGAAATCTGGTGCGCCATACGGCCTAAGGATAGCGCTGAGTTTCTGGACAACTTTCCCCTCAGCGATATGCTCGTGCCCTATGACGTCGTTTTGGCGCAGTCGGGCAACGACTTCATGAGCCTGCAATTCGCCAACGACACCCTCTACGCCGTCTGGGGCGACCCCCGCAGCGGCAGCCTGAACATCTGGTTCCAACGCGTCGCCATAGACGGGCTGACCTCCGCAGTACAGCTCATTGCCTCTGAACAAGCGCCGCTGTACGTCTATCCCAATCCCGCGCAGACAGAGCTGTTCGTACAGGCAGAAGGAATTGAAAAAATCCGCCTCTTCAATGCCAAAGGGGAGCTGATGTACAGCTCGGAATATGCCACAGCCCCGCGAGAAGTGCATCTGCCGCTGGCCGATTTGCCGAAAGGCATCTACCTGCTGCACTGCCGGACGGCACAGGGCCTTTTCACCCAAAAAGTAGTCAGAAAATAATTCAGAACCAGCGCAGGATGGCGCCCTCAAGGCCCAGGAAAACCAAGGCCAAAATCAGGCACCAACGCCAGAGGCTGAGGCCACGGTTTTGCTCGGCAATGAGCTGAGAAAAATCGGTTTTGGCGGAAGCCTCAAGGACTTGCATGCCGCGGTATTTTTCCGCCAATTCGGAGGGTAAAAAGGTCCGAAGGTCCGATTCGCGACGGTCGTAATTGAAGGCAAAAGTCGCCAGAATCCGGTCGGGTTTCAGGTAGAGGTGATAAAAGCCTGCCTCGCGTATTTGCCCGTGCAAATTCAGGCGCAAGCGCGGGCCAATGAGCTGCTGCCCGGGAATAAACTCACCCCCCGGCCCCGACATTTTATAGACGATGTCGCCACCTCCGGCATCGGCCTGATGAGGCACCTCCAGCCACTCGTCTTTGCCGATGACATAGGCAATCGGACTAACAGAACCCGAAGCCAAAACCATGCGAAACAGCATAGGGACAAATATCTCCGCATTGCGCACCAGGTTGCTGTATTGCTCGTCCAAAGGAGCTGCACAAAAATAAACATGGCCTTCACCCCATTCGCTTTTGGCGAGAAAGGCCGAGCCGTCACGATAGCGCAACAGAACTTCTCCTGAGGAGATGTTTAAAATGTAATTGCCCTGCGTAACCGGCAGCCTCAACTGCTCATCCGTGCGCTCAAACACATCCCGAAAGACGAACTCATCGGTATTGACCCGAGAGACCTGCCTTTCTACTTCCTCCCAATTTCCCGGCCGGGCGGCATGCAAAGCGGCACTGAGGCTTCGATAGCTCTCCACATCAGCCTGAGCATGGGGAAAAACAAGAATATTCCCTCCACCAGAGACATACTGCCTCAGCTCTGTTATCAATCCGGATGACAACTTGGGCAGTTCATCCAGCACGATGAGTTTGTAGTTGCTGAAAGCCGAGTAGTCCAACTGCCCTGCGGGTTTTTCTTCGTAGCGAATTTGCGGCATGGCCGTAAAAGCACGACGCAAAGAAGGATGCGGACGCTCGCCGTAAATGTTGAGCACGGGCAGTTCTTTGCTCAGCTCAAAAGCAAAATAATAATGGTCATCAAACTGCACGGGATAGTCTGCCACCTCCAATTTATCTTCGTGCCAGCCGGCTTGCAGCATGCTCACATTGATGGTGTCAATCTCCTGTTTCCCTGCCGACACATCCAGCGTACCCGCAGGTTTGGTCTCCCCCTCATGGGTGAGGCTGAGGCGCAAATCCTCCTGCTCTTCCTCCCCGTAATTGCTGACCTTTGCAAACAGGCGATAAGTCTGCCCCATGGCCCGCACCGGATTTTCAAACCAGGCGGAATCTATGCTCACATTAGCCGTAGCGACGGCCTGCATAGGCACGAGATAAACTTCAACAGTGCTATCACTAACCTCTGAAAAGTCTGTAACGGAGCGTTGGAAGTCGGAGATGAGATAGCTTTCCTTTTGAAAATCATCGGCTTTGTGCAGCACAGAGCGCTGCAGCTCAAGAATTTGCGAAAGCGAACGCGTAACAGGGCTGTAAGTGATTTCCTCCAGCAAATTCAACGCCTCCTCTTTTTCGAGCAAGTAGTGTTGTCTTTCATTCAGGTCGTTGGTCAGGAGTTGGAAACGGTCTTCTTCGCCATAGGCTTCCATGATTTGGCGGGCGCGTTTTCGACCGAGTTCTAAGAGGGCGGCATCGCTGCTTTCGGCCTGCATGCTAAAGGAGTTGTCCAGGTAGATGCTCACTGCACGGGGGCCGCGTTTTATTTTCTCTCCCTTTCGGGAAATAAAAGGCTGTGCAAAAGCCAGCACCAGCATCGTCAGCGCCAGTAATCTCATGCTCAGCACGAGGAGGTTGCGCAGACGGCGGCGCGCACTGGTCTCTTCCTGCACTTCTTTGAGAAAGCGCACATTGGTGAAGTAAACCCGTTTGAAGCGCCTGAAATAAAACAGATGTATGATGATGGGAATGGCCAAAAAAGCCAGTGCCCACAAAAATCCCGGATATAAAAACTGCATAGCGTTTTTTTGTGTGTTTGCCGGCCTTTTGGCATCGCCCGTTTAAAAAGCCCGGAAGACCAAATCACTTCACTGAAATGGGTTGCCTGTCGAAAGGGTTCAGTGCCACTCCCCTTACTTTGGCCTCTGTTTCCACGCGGTACTCGGATTTCACGCCCTCCACCAACTTCAAGGCTCCAACCAGGCCGCGGGCAAAGATATTGCGCTTTCCCAAATTCTCCATATCCGAGTGTACCACCTTAAAAGGCAGGCGAAAAGAGCGCTCCACCACCTCGCCGGCAGGTACGGCAAAGGGCGTGTCGAGCAGTACGCTGCCCAGTTCGTATTCATCTATGCGCTTTTCCTTGCGGCGGCCGCGGGTGTAGCGTTCAATAAAGACCACCTTCACCTGCTCCACCATCTGGTCGCGCAGGGAGGTAAAGCGCAGACGCCCCTCAATATAGCCGTCTTTCTCCGAGACCTCTGCGGGAATGAGCAACTCGACCTTTACGCCCTCTATGCCCAGCCATTGTTTGAATCTGCTTATCATAAGTGCTATTAATCGGCTATCATTCTGTACATCCAACTCTCTTTGAGCGGTTTCAGCCAGTTTTTGCGCCAATCGCCCAGGGTTTGTACCATGTTGTCGAAAACCAGGGTATCGTCGCCGATTTCACCGGCAGCATAAAGGGCGGCAAACTCATCTTTATGCGCAGCCCTGACCTCTCCATCCTTCAGATAAGCCAGCTGCATGCGGTCGAAAAAGTCCACGCCAAAACGCTCGCTCAAGTCTCGCATCAAACGCACAGAGGCATCCACCGAGCGCCCGCAGACGGAATCCCCGCGCGGGTCCACCGCAATGAGGACAAAGCGATTGTGCAAGATCTCGGCTCCGGCAGGCAAAATACTGCCGTGGCTCTCCCAATGGGAGGTATATGCCCTCAGCGCCTCCTCTATGGCAGGCACCAAAGTCTCGGGAATTTCTGTAGCAGCCTGATATACCCAGCAGCGCGCGCTGTCGGGCAAAGTGGCTGTAGAAAGGGTGGTTTGGGTTGACATCTTTGTGGTTGGTTGGTTATGGAGGCAAAGATAGGGAAAATGTGGACGCTTCGCGTCTGATGTGGAGCGCAAGCGCTCTAATGTAGAACGCAAGCGTTCTAATGTGGTTTTTCGCTCGCTGCGCATCGCGTCTGGGATGGGCATTCGGAATGGCGGATATTGGAGGGGGGGAAGTGTTAAAATCTGCCGGCTATACGGGCTTCTTCATTTTAGGAGCGTTACAAAAAGGCTTGAAGTTTTAACTTTAGAACAATGGTTCATTAAGTTTTTGGTTACCCGTCTCCATCGAAAACCAGGCTATCAAGTTAAACCGGCTAAAAAATCTGTCAGATTGAGCCTGCCTGCAGCAGG